>Ga0255048_10000293_pt1 | contig 38925 bp, 60 predicted proteins | sample JV7_2_2_MG_FD_183619 | JGI IMG/M metagenome (GOLD analysis project Ga0255048, IMG submission 183619) | Seawater microbial communities from Jervis Inlet, British Columbia, Canada - JV7_2_2 | ecosystem: Environmental > Aquatic > Marine > Inlet | place: Canada: British Columbia | collected 2016-10-06
GCGCGAATTACCCTCGATCAATATCTCCCAGAAAGGACCCGTAACCCCCGCCATCAGTGGTCTGCGGGTAGCGTCTATCCCTGGTATGTATTGTGTGTCCCTGGTTAATACGTCCATTGCCCTACTTCCTTCTTAAAGGCTTCAAGTCTTTCAATGTCCTTTACTCCCCACAATGAAACATCCTCCAGTATGTCGGCACAATGAAACATTGATTGTCCAAGTCTCGACATGATTTCAAATCGCCGCTGACCAATAAGGACATGGGCCGCCCGGTATGTTATTAATGGGTCACGCATTCCGTCATGAAATAAACTAATTAACAATCGATCATAGTCCGCTTGGGCCAAGTCCTTTCTTTCCCTGTATGGGCGGTGCTCAAAGGAAATGCTCTTACCTTTGTACCCAAGGGATAGACTGTCCTTGGTTATCTCAATCCTTCTATGTCTAATCGTCACCGGCTACATCTTCCATTGGTACGTGTTGCCCGGCCAATTCATGAGTACAGTCACCTAGATACTCCCATATCCCATTACGTATGAAGCTATGACATACCTTTGCCGTATAGTCCCGGCCTTGTGTCCAGCGTACCAGTATACTTGGGCTAAACGTGGGGCTGGTCAAACTACCATTCCATGCCCACGTTGCACCCTTACTGTTCTGCAGGCCACCTACTGTAACCGAATGGCTTCGCTTACATCCAGTACAGTAGAACATAAGATGTTTGACCTCTTCGAAGCCCTGAACTATGGTTACCTTATTTGGTTTCGATTGCGTCAATAATGGCCACCTTCTTTCTAAGCCCGGTTATGTCAACCCCTCTATCCTTGGCCAACGCCTTCAGTTCTTTAAGGCTCATTGCGTTAAGCGGGGCCTTTGTCATAATGGTTGGCTCCTCGTTTAAGGGGATAACAATGTCCCCTCTGTTAATGTCAACCTTAATTTGGTTGGCCGCCTGTACAATGGCAACCTGACTTTCGGGTAACTTGTCCAGCACAACACATGGAAAGTATTCCACTGTTTGGCAAAGGGCCTCGAATTCCCACATTCCAATCAGTACGTGATTATCAAATACGGTTAACGGGTATTTCAGCCCGTCCCGTAATACACTGATTTTCATATTGTCAAACTGTAATCCCTGTGCAGCACCCAGTTCATCCCGTGGCGTATGCTTAAACCGACCTTCCAACCCAAGCGTTAACTTATCCCTATGAATGTATTCAAACCTCATTTGCCTTACCTCGCAGTTTTCTACAAATTTGCCTTGTCCAATGAAACCGGTGGCGATGCTTCTTGATATTACACGGGCACCAACGCCGGCCCTTTACATTGGGTGGAATAGGTCCTTCCACCCGCTTAGCGTGATTAATCATGCTAATCTCAAAAGCCAACGGCTTAAACCCGCCTTGAATATTTGGATTGCTCATCTTGCTGTCAGTAACGCCTGTTTTAATCGTCGGTTAAAGTTGGGAACAAACCGGGCGTTAGTTACCCGCCGCGCATGCTTGAAAAAATTAAACCTCGGCCGGTATTGCGCCTTGTCTACGTAGATAGCAACCAGTGTTACACCCTTCCGCTTTTGGTACTTCCATATCCCCGCCGTACCGTTTCGGGACTCCCCTTCGAAATGTCCCGCCCTGTTTAACAAGGTGTTACGTAAGTTTCGCATTCCACGGGTATTGCCATACTGGTTCCGCTTACCGGTCCCAATAATAATTACCCTACTCCGGGGAAGCCGTGTTCCCCCAAAGATTTGGTATCTCATGTACTTTAGGCGATCGGGGGGGATTTCAAGATCGGCCCACAACTTCCGCTTGCTCGCCTTGATTACTCTAAACCCTCTTTTGGTAAAGGGCGTTGGTCGGTCAAGGTCCACACTTACTGCCTTAACCATGTTTTGCCGATTATCAAACTGAGTATCGTTTAACGCTTGTGCTGAAGCAAACGGTATTTGTTTTTTCTCAACATTACTCAGGTAGCGTTTAACCTTTGAAACATCAAGCTTAACGCTGACCTGTACTGTCATATTTGGCCACTACTTCCAACTCAAATTCTACTTCGTGAATATCCTCGTCAACACTTGTTACAACAAACGAAACAACATACACGGCGCCCTCAGTTCCACCACTAAGGGTTATTTGTATTGCCGTGTTAACTGCATAGGTTACTGACCGTACAACCAGGGCAACCGAATTTTTGGCCGCGGCGGTTACAATTGTTAACCCTGCAGGAACTGTTTCAACAACCGTTGAAATAGTGTCACCATCCAGCATGTCTTCCAGCAAAACAGTAAACGTCTTTGTTTCACCGGGCCTCTTCTGAAGCGCCATAATGCCCCCTTAGGCGGAGGCCTTCGCTGCCTTCATTGCCTCTTTAATCGGGAACAACTGCTGGTTTATGGCTTTAATTTTGTCACGAATTCCTTTTTCTACCTTAAGTAGTGGCGCCTGTTTTTTTAGACACTCGTCAAGCTTGGACCATAACACCTCGCGATCCGCCTCTAATTTGGCCTCTGTTTCTTTGGCCGCTGATACCTGTTCGGCTAAACTCATAGCAGTTCCTTTATGCAATCGTGAATGTTGACGTTGTAAAATCGATGGTCAGTGTTTCCCCGTCCGCAAGTGTAAGCGCGGAGCCATAATCAAAAAAACCTACCAACGGGTCAAGCGGAGAGGCCGGTGTATTGTTATAAATAACCACATATTGAAACGCGGCGACCGCCCCCCCTGATGCGGTTAAAACCAAATCGGAAAAAAGCAATGTGTATGTTCCTGACGATTGGGCGCTTGAGCTCGTTGTTAGATTCCTTGAACTAAGATTGGTGTACGCAATCTCAGTCAGGTTGGCCAGTACTGAATTAGTAGCAACCGGTGCGCTTGCCGTTGCGCATAACGCTACGGTAAATTGATCTGATCCACAATTGTGAACCTTCTCTGCAATGTCTTCTACGAATTGTTGAAACTTTTGGTAGGTTGCCATTTTTTGAAACCTCTATTGGTGGAAATTAACCCTTTGTCGCGGCATTACGATAAGGGACAAGTGAAACCGATTGTCTGTCCTCAACCCGCTGAAAGACCGGTCTATATGAAAAATGTATCTCATCGCCAAATACGGAATACGCTATCCGAGCATGTATAAAACTGACATCTGTACCGGTCAAAAGAAACGCCCCGGTTTCACCTGCCAAAACCGCGTCGAATTTTAAGCTTAAATCCGTACCGGTATATACATATCCGCCAGAATCGGCCTGAAGTAGTAAATCGGCAACCAGTCCCGCCGCGGTTCCGGTTAATACAAAGCTTCCCGTATTGGCGGAAAAGGTTCTCCCGTAATTCAGGTTAATGACCTGCCCGGTTAGTGAATACGCCCCGGAAGCCCCGTTAATAATAACCGATCGAAGAAAGTTAGCCGCAGCCCCAACAACGCTATACGCCCCACTTGCACCAACCATAACCAGGGCTCTTAAAAGATCAACACTTGTCCCGGTCATTGTGTAGCTACCCGAGTCCGCCGACATTGATACGCCCAAAGTCAGAGTAACGTCCGTTCCGGTATACGTGTAATTACCTGCGGCCGAAATAAATATTAGGCTTCTCAAAAGCTGTGCCGTTGTCCCGTTTACTACATACGCGCCGCTTTCAGAAACCAGATTAGAGGCCTTAAGTAAAGCTGCCAACGTACCCGACATTACATAAGAACCCGAATCCACACTGAGCCCGTAGCCAGTAATCAGGGCTACCGCGGTGCCTGTAAAAAGGAAGCTCCCGGAGTCCGTGGCAAACAACAACCCTCTTTTAAGGTTAATTGAAGTGCCGGTATATACATAGCTTCCTGCATCGGCAACCAGCCCTACCGCTCGTAACAAATCAACCTGTGTCCCGGTTAATGAGTATGCTCCGGTATCCGCTGGTAACAAGAATCCATGTAATAGGGCTATAGTTGTCCCCGCGTATGTAAACGTCCCGGAATCAGCAACCAAATCAAATCCGTGATTAAGGGCTATTGCCGTCCCGGCCATAGAATATGTTCCGCCCTCAGCATCAAGAACAACCCCTCTATCCAAATCAACCGAGGCCCCGGTATATGAGTAATTCCCTGATTCCCCGGCAACCTGCAGAGCTCTAAGTAATGCGATCGCCGTACCTGTGTAAACAAACGCCCCGCTTGAAACAGGAATAACAAGATCTCTTAATAACGTAACGGTTGTCCCGGTATACACAAAGCTCCCGGATTCCGCGGCAAGAAGTACGCCTCTTTTTAAGTCAACCGCCGTTCCTGTTAAGACAAATGATCCACTCGCTGCCGCCATCGTGACGCCATTGGATGTCGGTGTTCCTGCAGTGGCAAATGTAGCTGGTGCGTTCTGATTGTTGTATTCAGTTAACAGCCAATCATCGCTCAATTCCGTGTTTGTAATGAATTTTATTTCAGCCAATTCACCATCAAAATAACTGCTAGGATCACCCCGCGCGCCTATCGTGAATCTTCCGTTTGTCGCGTCTGGATTAGATCCTTTTGTCCACCCGGACGCGGTAGATGCTAAATCGTCTGCAACGCCGTTAATTATCAAATCAGTCCCTGCCGGAATACCTGTCCAATTTGGCGAAGATACCGCTAGCTGATTCCATGCGTTATAAGTCGGATCGTTTGCGGCATTATTGTATTTGTTCGACGGTCCCTGACCATTATTATTATAGTGACAAACTCGCGAATTCCGCGTATGTCGCACCATGCAAATTGTTTCGTTTTCAGCTCCGTTTTGAATATGTATGAATCTTTGATAGTCCGCAGTTGATGTCGCCTTGTACCACAGGATAAGCGTATAAGGTTGCGTATCTGTAAAATCAACATCAGTCGCAGCGGCATAGCAATAGTCGCTTCCAGACGCTGTAAACGAGGCAGTATCAGATAGCCACGGAGTAGTTGCAGAGCCAACGCCATTCTGAGTTATCGCCTGGCCACCAGTAGAATTAACAGCGCAATCATGTGTCACAAAATCCCAATCGGACCAAACCGCATTTCGCCCGTAAGTATCAGTAACTGCTGGCTGCGTTTCTGCAGCCTTCTTGTACCAGATATATATATCAGTATCTGTTGAATATGTGACGGTCGGAACCTTAACCCAAACAGTGCACTTTCTTGAGCCCGCTGTTGCATTAGTGACAAAATGTTGAACCTCGCAAGCTAAACGAGTAACGCCTGCCGCGTCGGATGAAAAGCGCAAATCGCCACCACCATTCAAAGCAGAATTTGTACCCGCGTCTACAATCTCTGCATTGAGGTGATCGAGTGTTACCAAAAAAGGGAAATTTGAAAGATTAGCCGTCCCAGATACTTTGGTATTGTCGATCGTTATTTTTTGCTTCCGACCCCAGCCAGTTGGGAATGCCATCTAATTTCAAATCCCAAATATAGCCTTCAGGTTAACAATCAACGCATCCCTTGCAGCAAGTATTTCCGCCTTCTGTTGAGCGTTCGCGCCAGCATGTAACGCCGTTCCCATGTTCACATATACCGTCGCCGCTGATTCAAGGTTTTGAGCATTTCGCGCCAGCTCATCAAATTGAGCAAGATCATCGCGATCCTTACGCAGTTGTACAAAGGTTGCCATATTGTTAATCCTTTTGTTTCATAATTTTAAAAACGGTTCCGGAGCTCTTTATGTTTTCAAGCGAGGACTTCAGGGAAGGATATTTAGGAAACATAAGACCACTAACCCCGGAACCAAACCGGTTTATCTGTATTCCGTTTGAATGACATTTTTCACAAGTCGGCGCCTCGTCGAGTGCCCGTGTTTTGATTTCGCTAACTTCCCGACAGTAAACAATAAAGGCCTGTTTAAATGCGGGCAAACTTACCTCACACTTCGAGTCCACCGGGAAGTGTGCCAGTACAGGCGTACTTAGCATAACCGCCAGTAATGTAACTAATTTGCCCATTTAATCACCAATGGAAACCCGTCTTTCGGGGCCCTGGTTTTAAACTCTTGAAACCCTTTTCCTGACTTAAGCACCGCCGGAATGTTTCCCAAAAACTCGTACTGTTCCCCGATTAGAATACAACCTTTTGTATTTATATGCGTGTTGCCTTTGTGAAATAAAATGTACGTCCGCCCAACAACATTAATAACCTCAAACGTGGGCCCATGTGTAGGGGAGTCAAACGGGCGACATTCATACGGCCCCGCGGGGATACAACTAATGTTTGTTGTGTTACTTAACCAGGGGTCCTCTAATGAAAGCGCAAACGGGGCCTTATCGTTTTTCCACTTCAAAACCCCAAACGTTCCCACGTCTTCATTAGTACTGATTCGGGTTAACTCAAGAATCATTTTTTCATTTCCAGAATCAATTGCTTAATGTCTTTAATTCCGTCCTTAATGTACAAAATGTCCTTTTCGACCAAGCCAACCCTTCCATTCACTTCAGCAATCTTAACCGCGTTTTCTGTTAACCTTTTTTCCGTTGGTGCGTGTGGCTTCCCTTCATGTATTTTATCGTATTGTCTTTTTTCCTCTTCATGTCGCGCTGTAAAACGATCAACCTGTTCCCGGGCAACCTCTTGTGCGATCGCGTCGGAATTTGATAAAACAGAATTGGCAGTAAACCCCGCCATGGCCATAAAGGCCGCAGCAAAAATGGAAACGGCCCAACCCGGTAAACTAACGGCTCCACTCACAAAAAACTCCCTTTTATTTGGTTTACAAAAAAACCCCGCGGGCGCAGGGTTCTTAAGGGGGAACATTCAAATTTCACAATCCAGGGCCCGCGTGATTTCTCGGGCCCTTAAGATAGTTCAAAATGTATTTTGCGTATGCGCTATCAGGTTTGGTTTCTCCGGGCCTCTTGTAACAAACTTGCGTCCGCTCGGAGCTCGTGAACGTGGTCTATTACGCCCTCAATACTTGTGATTATTTTAACCGGTCGCCCCTGCCATTCTTTATGATACTCCACCTCATCGGTACTAAGTTTTTGTTTATTCGGGGGTTTTCGCCCGTCCTTTATTTCCACCTGGCAGTCAACTACACCCCGACAGCCTACAATAATGTCCGGAATCCCCCCGCCTAATTGGTACGTATGCGTAACGGTACACCCAAGCCGCCTGTACATGGCAACAACGACTGTTTGATTGCCGTCTACGTTTCCATCTCGTCTCATAAATAAAACTCCTCGTCCTCGTCCGTAACCTCTCGTAGTTCCCCCACGTCTTCCGATACCATTACTCTGTACTTACGTCCCTGCCAAAGTGTAATGGATACATCCTTTGTGGGAGCGTCTACGTGATAAACCCGTCCTGTTATGGCAACAAAATCCGCCGTTTTATATTGGTGGTTCGGCTCATCGTACTTTACCGGCTTCGTTTCTGGTGGCTTAACAAGAATCTTTTTTATCTCAATGAAGGTAAACAACCCTACAAACAGAATAAAGCTCACCTGAAATAGCAAGGTAAGGCCGTCAATTAGGAAACTCATGTCTACCTCTGTTCTTGGCGGCCCTTGCCTCTCTAACCCGCTGCCGTTTACGAAACGCCCTTTCTTTGGCGGCGCGACGTCGCGCCTTTTTTAATGAATCCCGTTTTGGCATTTAATCCTCCGGTAAATTCAGCTCTCCCTGGTTTGTTGCGGCCTTCTTTGCCTCCTTGTTTTCACCAAGAAACTGGACACCAACCCCCGTTTGCCGATTAAGCTGCCCGGAAGCATGCCCTATAAAGTCCTCGCTACACTGAAACTTCAACTTAAACTTTAACTCAATTTGTAAGTTTTCTTTGGGTGCGGCAATAAGATCGGTTACCGCCGCCGAGGCTACCACCTCAGAACCCCCCGCAGCATCCACGGTTAACCGTAGTTTTTGATAATCAAACTTTGTGTTAAACTCGACCGGCTTCATCCCTGAAACTTTTAACGTCCCATTGTCTTGCCAGAAAAACGTACCAAAGTGCATTGGCTCCCCGCTAAGCTGATCCAGTATGTCCGGCTTTACCAACATTTTTAGCGATAGTGTTACCGCGGTTACTTGCCCCTCTTCCTCTTTTTCAGGCATATCCGACCGCGGGGTTACCCCGACTAACAGAGCCTGTGCTTTCTTGTATTTAAGTTCCAACGTCATTTTCTTTCCTCGCTTAGTTTTTAAATTACCAGCGCCGTACCTGCCAATATAAGCAAACACAAAACGGTAAAAATTACCGTCTGCACCGTCTTTGGTAATCGGTAATACTTTTGGATAATGTTCATAGTCTTGTAAAGTTGGCGTGCATGGAAACCTGATTTGCAAAGCAGCCAACCTTTTCCGCTATCTGTTTGTTGGACAACCGATCGTCTTCCATTTGATTCAGCTTACCAATCAGTATGTGAATGTCGTTACGAAGTCTGTTTATTTTTTGGTCCAGTTTGTTTCTGGCAATCAGTTCCTTACGAAGTTTCCTGTGATATTTCGCACTCTTTTGCATCTTTAATATCCTCTTGCTAACATTTCAACTACTCATCCAAATAACCAGGGAGCAAAGGCCAACCACATAATAAGCGTTAGGACCAGCCACATTAACAAGACGATTAAAGTGTAAACCCCGCTTCCTATTTGCCCCTTATCCTTTCGCACACTTGGCAAAGACATAACAATTAGCAACGTTAAAATAGAAATCCCCGCTGGAATTACCCAAAGGCCTATGGTTATCGTTGTTGTCATACCGCGTCCTTTTTCTTGTCCGGAAAAGCCAAGCCCCCCTTCATGGCCTTAAGATAACAACTCGCACACAATCCTCTTGCCTTCATATCCTGCGAGCAACAATAAAAACAACCGTTTTTAATTTTCATTCGTTGGAGCTCTTCTAGTTTCACCGCTCTGCCTCCTGAGCATATTTAATAACATCGTATCCAAGTAACTGGGAAACCCTATTAAGCATTTCTACCTGAGTCATTCCTATATTGGCCTCCCAAGTTACAATCCCAATATGTTCGGGATTCATGTCACCAAGATGTAACCGGAAACATAATGGAACCTGTAGAAAGTCATTCGTTTTTTGGGCCCCCCCGCTGGTTATAAGTAACTCCTCTTTAATGGAACCCCCGTGACAGTGGTGTAATGTAATGTGATCGGTTTTCCCGGTAACAATACAGGGTAATTCTTTTAACCGTTTCCTATGTTCGGCCCTTGATGGCATTTGCTTCCCCCCTCTAGCCTTCCTCTAAAAATCGTAATAGCTCGCTCCAACAGAAACCGCCTAATATGATGGCTTGTGCATCTGACGCACAAGTGATCATCGCCCTCATGGGTGTTATATTTTATAAGCTTGCTCCACTGATCAGGCATAAGATATCCGTTAGCGTTGTCCTCAAAAGTTAGCTCTCTTTTTTTGCACCGACTACAAACTGCGATTATTTCAAAGGGCACTGCTCTTCCTCTGGTTCCTTCTGGCGTATGCGGTCCACCTTCCTGTGCTATAGGCATGGTGGTTGTGTGCAAGGTCTATGTGATGAGCTGTAAGCCAGCCAGAATATACATCAAAGGGACGGTCCCCGACCTGTAATGGCTCTCCCCACACTACGGTTTTGTGACCTTCAGGCGGGTTAATAGCTTGTCCATCAGCGTGGAATCCGTAGCCACTTGTTCGATCACTCATTGTCTGTTACCTCCCCCCCATCGTCTCCGTCGACTACTTACCGCAAACACTACAGCGCAGCCTTGCATAATCCCCATGCATACAAGGTACCTCTCCACCGTGACATACTTCAATAATACTGGCACTCATACTCTGCTCCGCTGTTCCTCAATATTTTATTGGTGAGTCCCGGGAACCTTTGGCACTCCCCGCGCGCCCACAATTGCAGTAGCCATTTCATCGGCGTTTTCGTTAACCCATTCAAGACACTGGTCTATGTACTCCGGCCGGTTTATTTCATCCATACTCTGTTCACAGGCTGGGTCTGGGTATTGATACGTTGCGTGAACCATGTACTCAAGCAAATCCCGTATTTTCTTAATCTCAAAAAAATTCATTTTAGCCTCCGCTGGCGCCACTCTTGAAACGGGGCCCGCATTACCTTGTTGAAGTGATCCAAGGCTCCCTGATCAGTGTCTAGTATTTGAGGGATGATGTTTTTTTGTTTTGCCCATTCCTTCGCTATGGCAACCCTTTGCTTTCTTTCAGCGATTCCAAAGGAAACACCTTGCGTTGTGGCCAACCATCTGTGGAACTCTGTATCCGCACAAATAGCATAAAACGTTCGGGCCAGTTGGCCGTTCCGGTTCATTAGGTCCTGAACCTCCGCCCGCCGTACTTGGTCAACGGGAATGGCGTTATCGTCAAGCTCTATCATCAAAACGGTAAACTGCTTTGACGGGATCCGACTTCCAAGGGCATTAACCATTAACGGTATTAACGGGTTGGCGTCTTCGTTGAATGTGATTTTTGCTGTCTGCCCGCGGGCGTCTTCACTTACCTCAGACAACAACACGTTAGCAACTACGGGTATAAAGTTCTCTAACATTTCAACAAGCTCGGTTGGCCTGTATTCTGATATTTCTTTCATGTAAATGTATCCACCTGTTTCACCAAAGGCTATTTCTTTTTCCAATTGTGCCCTTCCCGGGCCCAGTGCCTATGCCCACAAACCGGACACAATGAAGCCTTGTTCTTTTTTTTCTTATTTTCCAGCGCCAAATAAAGCCTACGTACTTGAATTAAAGCCACCACCACAAACAACTCAACCGGGTTCATTTTGTTTTTCTCCTATCCAAAGCCCAACCATCGCTGACGTTTGCGTCTAAGGGCATACACAGTTATGTTGTGTTTTCTTGCCAACGCCGCGTCCGAATGTATTCTCTCTTTTAGGCCCGGGATTTGTGCCGCCCGGGCGTGATAATTACGCCCTCTAATTCCTGCCAATACGTCTTGAAACTGTTGAGTTAACATTTGGTTGAGCTCATTTACGGCGTGTTGTTTAGCCGCCAAATCAATCATTAATGCCCGCGTTTTTGTTTTCACCGTGCTGTAACTCCTGTCACTTCCCTCTTCCCGTATACTGAACCCAATTATGTATTTCACACATTAAGTCGCTTTGGTTGGCCTTCTTCCAAATAGACGTTTGCCCCAACCAAAAACGACGGTAACCAAATACTTCCATAGTTTCGCTGTTCCCGTCCACCACATAAACCACAAAGGGGCATGTAGCGGTAAGTCGGTTATACATAATCTTTTGTCCGGTTGTTAACTGGCCATTTGGGCCCTTCCATTCCAACATCAAAAACCGGCCGCCAATTTCTATAATCCCGTCCACGTCACCAAGTGACATTTTCCCCGGGAAACATCCATCGAAAAGAGATAGGTTCGGACAACACAACTCCCGGTAACAACCCTTATCGGCACACTCCCACCGCATCCGCCTGTTAATCATCGTCTGCACGCTTTAATGCCGTGGATGCTACCTGTCTTGGATTACTTATTCCATCAGCAATAAAAACCAGGGCCTCCCGAAAAGCCTTTAAGTCCCTCATTGGTTTTTGTCGCTTTTGAATTTGTAACCGGTATTTCTGATCGTTAACTTTTTTTCTTTGTGCCCTGGTATCCGGATGATGTTGCAGGCAGTACTTATCCTTCCTAATTCTATTTCTACATTGATGCCAGTGCGCAACCTGTCCAGAGGTTCTCACGGCTTGAATACAAGCCCCCTCATTCGGTTTATGGTCGTACAACATTACAGTTACCCCCATTACTCTTTACTCATTTTCAATTGAATGTGATACTCCTGAAGGGTCTCACCAAACATTTGCTTAAACCGATCGGACTTGGTTATCCGTTTAAATATGCTCCGCCGACCGGCTTTACTTGCAACCTCAAACTTATTAACGGTTAGTTCGTTACGGGTATCCCACCATTTCCGATACAGCATTAATTTTTGTCTTTCTCTTTCAGTTTTCGACATTTGATAATACTTTCAAGTACCGGTTTGTTTCCTCTTTAACCCGTGTTCGCAACATTTCAACCTCTTTACCAAACTTCGGCTCCAACTCTATCAATTCATGAATTCGGGTTATGGCATGTACCGCGGTTGTATGGTCACGGGAAAACATGTCTCCAATACAGGGAAAGGACATTCCCCCTTGTTCATATATTAATGACATCGCCAACATTCTTGCCGTGGCCAAAGGCTGTTGCCTCGACCGACCAAAAAGCTCCCCCTCTGTATATCCGTAATAATTTCCTATCACTTCAACAATTACGGCTTCAATGGCGTTTTCATTTCCACGCCGCATCAATTGCTTAATTACTCGCATGGAATACGTTTTATCCATCCTCACTCTACGGCCACCTCTAAAAGTAATGTATATATATATAGAAAGTTGTTGTTGTTATTGGGGGCCCCGTTACTTGTGGGCAGATTACCGTAACCCCCGCCACCAGTAGGGAACCCCCGTTTGATAACTTTTGTATAAACGTTGTGGTTCCCTGTAAACAAACGTGCACAACTTCCGTGAAATTTGGACATTTGAAAGTTGCGCACATTTATACATGAGTTATGCACAGGGGCTAAAACAACCCCTCTTGCTCTTTGTCCCCCTCGTCCCACCTAATAACTACGGAAACATTTCGCGGCGTTACCCTCGTTTCGGCTACCATTGTTTCTATCCACTCGTGCTCAGTTTCAAAAACCAAAGAAGGCGGCAGGTCCCCTTTACCTTCGAAGTAAACCCAAGTCCCGGGTAACACCTCTTCTTTGTGTTGGACACCATTTAACACCTTGTCAATTTCTTGAACCTCATCAAAAAGGGTAACTTCTGCTACTTTGGCTCCGGGTGCCTCCGTGTAGTCGTTTTCGTATTCAGGGCCGCTAACGGATTGTTTTTCTGGCCTTGTAAATAATTTGGTAAACCGCCCTAGTTTCTGTTCTTCCTGTTCCTGTTTCAGTTTGTCAAGTTCGGCTTTCTGCAGTTCGTTGGCCAGTGCATCGTTATACATTTCACTTAACCGAGCTCTGGCCTTTTGTTTGGCCGACAAAATTTCAAGTTCAAACTCTTCCCAATCACCGGTTATGTCCGCCAACTCTTTCATTGCGCCCATTATTTCTTGAGAGGTTTTCATTAAACAAAGAAGGGGATAGTTAGTAACTTTATCTAAAACGGCCTGAAGTTTATCCTTTCTGATTTTATCCTTTCGCTCCATTTCTTCACGTTCAATTTTTTTTCTGTTATTCCACAGAACCCGTAACTTTGCCAAACGGGTTAACGTAGGTTCCAGTATCAACTGTAATTCCTTGGCCATACTGTCAACTAGTTTCCCATGTTTTAACGCGTCGGATTTCAGTGATTTGCGGGTTTTTTCGGTTTCCTGTTTCAATGCTGCCAACCTGCCCGCGGCCTCGGTTATGATTTCGTAATCATCGGAATCATTGATTTCTGTTAGGTGTTGACAAGCAAAAACGGCGGCGCGTAAGGAGTCTTTACTGTGAGGATATTCGATCGCACCGAAGGGTGATATTGGTGCAATGTCTTCTTCAGGATTATTGGATAGTAGGTTATCGGTCATTTAAGGTTTCCTTTTAATTAAAGTAAAAAAAAGGAAGACGCCCCAATTGGGAGAGAGAGCCTCGTTATTTTGAGGCGCCTTCCGATTCCGAAACCCCGGCACGGGGGTTTCTGGGCGTTTGTTTTCCTCCTTCCTTCTTAGGTAAGGAGTTTATGAATAAAACCCTAACAAGGGCTTTGGAAAACCGGTGCCTTACTTCCGACAAATTCGGGACGGGCTCACTATTTCCCGCCCCGAACCGATTTGCTTACGCGGCCAGTTTTTCAGCGGACGCTACCTGATGCCATTTACGTGGCGTGAACTCAATGATTTTTGCACCAACCTGTTCCAACTCTTGAGCTCGTTCATAGGAAATATCATCTTGGTTCGCTGTCGCCGTAACCGCATTAACCATCCCCCATTGTGAAAAATCATCGTCCTTTAACAGGGTTGCCAATACGCTCAACTTTTCCGGCTCTCTTAGTCCAACCTCAATTGCCAGTTGATCCACCGCGCCAAAACTATCCACTACCTTTTCACCGGTTTTAATTTCTCGTAACCGGTTGCACATTGTTGTGATCGTTTCCGGGTTAACCATTGCACGAATTGAATCGGTAATCTCAGCGATTATTGTCAAGTCTTGGAGTCGCTGTGTTTCATCCGTAAACACTTCAATTTCTGTACCCTCAACCAACTTGCCACCGATATGATTTCGCGCCCAACTAAAGGCCTCAGTCGCACCAAAGATACAACCATTGGTACAGTAATCTCGATAAAACCCGGCCTTAACGGATAGTTTTCCCATACCTGTTTCTGAGTTACGCAATACACAATAGGGCTGTACTGTGTCGGGGCTACCGTTAGGCGCCAAACCAATTTCCCGAATTAGCGACTCATCGGTAAAAAGGATTTTTAGGTGCATGGAGTTTTCCCCAACATGCGAGGACAACAACCGGTTTTCAATGTCGCCTTTTACTAACGGCGGTAATACGTTTTCAAGAACCTCGTAATTATCCAACCGCCGAAACCGGTCAGACAAAAACGCTCGTGCGTTTCCATCTAACGTTCTTACCAATCTGGTTTTTGGTTCCCGGTTAAACAAGTTGTTAACGTCGCTTCGCAGAATGTCTGGGTGATCGGTTAACAACCGTTGGTAATACTTTTGCGGGATTCCAAGTCGGCCAGCAATTTGTGAGTGACAGTGGTCGCTAACTGTAAACACTTCGGATTGTTGATCTCCCGCCAAGTGTAATGCGGTAATAGGTTCTACGCCTTCCGAGTTGGCAATGATGGCCGCGGCGGCCCCGTCCGGGAAATGGCTAAGCAACCTTACTCCCCTGTTTGTTCCTACGACAAAGTCCCTCTTTACTTCGCTCTGTCGGGTAACCTCTGTTAATAGGGCTTGTAATGTAATTCCGGTTTTCATAGTGATTTTCCTTTGTGGTTTATAACCTGGCCGGAGTGCTTTCCAAACCAGGGCGACCCGTAAAGTATCATAAAGTGTATACACATGGAAGGATTTTGTTTTTGCTCCCCTACAGGCCCCGCCATTACTGGTGTGCGCGGGGGTTTACACATGTATACGCCCTGTGTACACTGATTTTGTTGGAGTCACTACCAACAACCACAAAAACAAGGAGTTACAAAATGTTTAAAACTATGAGCACCGCAGAAATTGAAGCCTATCTTACTGGCAACGGTTTTGAAAACTCATCATGGGGAAACGATATTTGCCCGTCCTTTATTAACGTAAAAGCCCGCGTTCAAGTCTGGCTTGATTACGAAGATAAAGAACAACGTGAAGATCCAACCGCAACACGGTTTGCCCTGTGTCAGCTTGACGATTACGAACAATTTGAATCAGAAATTATTAACAGCGATAATTTCCAAGACATCATAGAAAAGTTGGAGGCGCTCCAATGAAATTAATTCTTAAAAATATTAAGTACGCAGCATTCGCCAGTGAAGAAACCCATTGTTACGAAGCCACTCTTTATGCAAACGGCAAGGCCGTTGCTAAAGTTGGCAATGATGGCCACGGCGGCCCCGACCGTGTTTATGAAACAAACAAGGAAACAATGAAAGCGGTTTACGCGTACATTGATTCCTTACCAAAAGAGGTTACCGACATTAAGGAGTCGGATGGCACATTTTGGGAAATGGACCAAAGCCTTGAAACCATTTGCGGAAACTTGGTTAATGATTTTCTGGTTTTACGTGATGTAAAAAAAGCGTTAAAACGCGTTATTTACACAAAACCGAACTCAACAGACATATGGGAACTTAAGCCAAAATGGAAACCTACGCCTGATTTCCTGGCGGAGTTTAAAAAAGAAAATCCTACATACCGGATATTAAACTCCCTACCAGTGGATGAAGTTGTAAAGATTTGGAGGACGTTATGAAAACCCTAAATGAAATTGTTGAAGAAATCAAACTTGACCGAACAGACATTAATGAAATCTTTTGGTGCCGCCTTCATAAGCTCGCCAATACTGTTTATTCGGTTCCCTGTTACGCCGTTATAGAAGACGTACCAATGGAAGGTTCTATGACAATCGAAACAGAATTCCACGGTTGTGAAGAGGATGAATATGATGCTTGGGTTGGTGACTGGGAAGTAACGTTAAATTCAAGCCAGCGTTATTTCAACGAGTACAGAACAACCCTTAAAGCCAAATACGGTAGCTGCCTTGAAGGTTCCAACACAGAAGAAAAATCCGAGTATGAACGTCGGCTGGATATTTGGTTTTCGGTTCAACCCGGAAATACCCCCGCGGATGAAGGAAATGCGGCCGCAAGAAAAGACTTTGAAATCGCCATTAATAACCGGGAGTGCCAAAAATGAACATGAGTTACTGCAGGTTTGAAAACACGTATAGGGATTTACGGGATTGTTATGAGGCAATTTGCGATCGTGAAAAAGTAGAGGACGATGAACGAGATTACCGAAAACAGTTAATCTTTTTGTGTCGCGAAATTGTTGAAGAGGTAGAGGGGGATAGCGAATTTGAGTAAAGGTTTTTGAAACCGGTGGAGGCTTGGAGGTTGTCCACCGGTTTCAAAGTAGGGCCGGTTTAAGTCTGCCGGCCCTTTTTTTGTCCTCTTCCAACCTAAGAATAGCAAGTCCAATCATCTCCGGAATTTGTGGAACCACCGCGTTACCTAAGGCTTTAATTCGGTCCACCCCGTTGGAAACCCCATAAGCCACTCGACCCAATTCGGGTTCAGAGGTCCATTCTCTTTTTCTTCCTCCATTGCGGTAGCTGTTAAATAACCTTTTCCCAACCAGTGGCGATGGCTTTTCGTTCCGCGATGCCCGCACCCCTTGTAATCGCACTCCCGTGGAGTTGGCCACATTTTCATTGGAACCCGTTTCAGCGAATCCACAACCGCGGTTCTCAGCGGCCACCCGTATTCCCCCGCCGTCACCGCCTTGGTCGGTTCCGCTCCACCGTTGCTCGTCAGCGGGGTAGGCCACAATCCAAATCCGATCCCTTCGGTGCGGGGCACCAAGGGCTGAAGCTGGTATGCAATACCATTCCGCATCATACCCGATCGCGGCCAAGTCTCGGAGAACGTCTCCGAGTCCTCGATTAAGGAGTGCTGAGACGTTTTCCATAATTGCGTATTTGGGTCTAACGTCGCGAATAACTCTGCACATTTCTCCCCATAGTCCGGAGCGATCGCCCGTGATTCCGGCGCCGGAACCCATGAAGGAGATGTCTTGACAGGGGAACCCCCCGCAAACAATGTCAACTGATCCTTTAAACTCATGTCCGTTTAACTCCTTAACGTCCGGAAATACTGGTACTTCCGGCCAATTTTTATTTAGCACCCTGGTTGGGTAATTTTCAATTTCACAAAACGCAATGGTTTTTAGTCCCGCCCGTTCAAGGCCCAACGAGAAACCACCAGTACCGCTGAACAAGTCCAAAACCGTAAGCGGCGCCTTGTCCGCCGGATACTTCTTAAAGTGTTTAACCAAGTTATACCAACCCATTATCCTGCCGTCCTGTGTCTACGTCGATAAACTTCCGAATTAACGTTCATTGATTTCCAAATGTAGTTAAGCTTTTCGGCCAACGGTTTTATATACTCCTCATCGCGCCGAAGCATTTTAATAAATAATGGTGGAATGGCTTGTCCGTCAACCAGCAGCCTTGGGTCGAAGGAAGCATATACCCAATACTTCCAACCGGTAACCAACATTCCCCCTTGAACCTGCGTGTAATACTTTTTTGGAATTCCATTAATCCATTGGTTCCCGGGTTGAGGCTTAAAATGATTAACGTGATTATCTTGCTTGTACGGACATTTAATTTCAACTCCAAGCTGTTTTTCAAGAAACAACCCGTCAGCCGAAGCCCCTACCCACAATCGGTTTTCTTGAATTACCAAACCAGGGACAATGCATTTGTCACTTGAATTGACAACCCCGAGCTCCTCCAATTCCAAACAAACCTGTGCCCGCCCTTGTGCCTCATGAACCTTACCCCATTCTGTATAGATTGAAGTAAACGGTTTTTTCACAACGGCCCCCTTTAACTCCGCCAGTTTGGTTTGTCTAATTCGTTCCAAGGTTTCAGGGCGAGCGGTTAGAAGAGAATGGAATTCTGATGCTGTAAACATCCCCCGTCTAACCTCTATCCATTCCGGGGAGCCTTGTTCGTACTTTCCAATAATCTTAAGTACCGGCCCCTCATTCATTTAGTTGCTCCCATCGTTTCAGTGTGGCGTCCACACCATTGTCAAACCCTTTGGAAAAAGCGGTTTCAATCCACAGCTTTAAAACCTTTTGTTCCGCAGGCAAAAGCGCCATAAAAAACGCCAGTGTGTATAACCCATTAATTCCGGACACCTCACAAAACCGATCGTAGGCCTTCGAATACTGTTCACTTAATTCCGTTGGATTGTGGGCGTCACCTTCTAACAGTTCAGTTAATTCCATTACAGCCCTCTCGATGGTGAATCCTGCGGGCCCCCCGTTACCGGAGCTTTTTCCACTTCCTCAGCGAGAACAATTCTTTCCAGGTCCTGACAAATCTCAAGACGGGCCTCGTCCACCCACATTCCCGACTTGTGTTCCCCGTCCGCTTTAACTTTTGGGGAAACAAGATACTGGCGACACCCCGTTATGTAGCTTGCTCGTCCACAGACCACGCCCGTAAACCCGGTAACCACATCTTTAACCGTTATACCAAATTTAATCTTTTTCATACTTACTCCTAATTGGTTTGGTTTGCCTTTCTATCCGCATACACCTCAATCCTTTTAGTAACCGTGTTGAGCATGTTTGCTGGAATCTCTTCAATCCGTTCCACGTGAAACGCCGTTAACAGTGTACTTAATTCAAGTCCTGCGATCTCTGCCGACTCAAGTAACTGAACCGCTTGTCCTTTGGATATTGTTTCAACCGTTGGTTCTTTGGAATCTTCAACGTGTACTGCCTCACCCTCTATTGTGATTCCTTCCGCCTGATTCATTAAGTTGGCGGCCAGTGACAACTCAGGGCCCATATCAACCGGAATGGTTTTAAACATTCTCCGAATAACCGCTTTACGCCATCCTTCCGTCCACAACTTGTCAGGGTTCCACATAATGGACTTGGGGTTGTCAGACATACTTCTAATCCGTTCTATTGTTGCCTTATCCATCCACTCGGCCGCGTGACTTCCGTCCTTTAATTTACAGTCGGCATAAACACCTATTGCGGTTTCCCATGTTTTGGCTTCACCACCTAAGCACATCTCGTATTTAGGTTCTTTAAGCGGCCCAAAGTATCTAAACGCATCCCCCTGAAAAACAACCTGTGCTCGAATGATAAGGGCAAACCCGGTTTTAACGGCTAGTTGGATTAAACCAACATAGGATGGAGACGCATAACAAACCAACGGGCCGTCAACACGTCGCTCCGCTATTTTGGATTGAGGGTTCCCCCGCCACATTCGACGTGGAATTAAATAACATTCTGCCCGGGCCGGATTAAAGGATAACCCCATTGCCCCGGCATTTAAGATGGCCTCCTTAACTGATCCGGGGATACAGTCACGGAGTGACTTATTTCCAGTAAGAAGGTTGGTTAAGTGTTGCTTTTCAACGGCCCATTTCAGGGTGTCTTTTGCGAAACCAGGGACCTTTTTGTGATAGTCCCGGGCTACATTTTGAACGATAGAAGTAGAAAGCTCTTGCGCAGTTGTCATTTACAACTCCTTTTTCAGTGAAAAAATCAAGCGTATACTCTAGCACAAAGTGTATACACCATGGAACCCCCCTTTATGGTCGCCCTCAAAAGCAGTAAATCCAACAACCGCAGCACCGTCGTAACCCTTAGATTACCTAATGAAGTAGTGGCAAGAATAGACGCCTTGGCTGAGCGGGTTAACCAAACCAGGGGAGAGTATTTAAGGGATTTAATAGTTTCAGAATACCCGGTTGACGATGAGGACCCCCAATGAGACCAATAATTATTATCTGTTTTTCACTATTACTCAGCGCCTGCCAAACGCCTTGGGCCGGTAAAGCGGTTTATACCTACCACTCCCCGGACGGGTCAAAGGTTTCGCTGTACAATACAAAAGACGTAGCAAACGTTAATGCTGAGTTTGAAAAGATAACTGCGGCCGGGGACCGCATTTCCCTTTCCCTTACTGAAGCGGGCGTGGACGCGTCACAACCCATTTCGGCGGCGCAGGAAACAATGATGGCCTTAGTTGAGAAAATTGACGGACTGCAAATCGATTTGGTTAATATCATTAATGCCCTAACCGGGATTAGACCCCCGGTGGACCCAAATGTGAGGACCGAGTAAATGAAGTTTGTAATTGCGTTATTTGTTTTGTTGGTTGGGCCTGTTTACGCCGCAACATGTCAGGACCTTTGGGCTGGAACCGCTACCGCTACACAGCTTGACAAAGATTTGGCCTGTTTAAGTTGGACAACTCCTGTTCAGTACGCGGACGGGGCCCCTCTTCCAATTGGCGCCATTATTGGGTTTAAGATTTATTACGGAACCACTCTTGGAGCTCTTGATAAATCGGTCCGAATAGACACCAACAGTGCAACCGGTTATTCGCTAACAATGGCGTGTGCACCGGCCTTGTGGCATTTCAAAATTACGGCGTTAGGGGTTAATGGCACAGAGTCCGTTAGAAGTCAGCCGGTTAGCAAACAGTTTGAATGTGTACAACGTCCCAACCCCCCGTCCGACTTTAGGGTTGAATTTCGTATCGTCTCGTAAACAAAGGAACCTTTTCAAAATGGCCCAAGCAAACAAACGCTCCATTATGGTTGACACAGTAACCGACAATACACGGGCGACAATTAAACGCCTCGCCAAACATTTTCAAATCGAACCCCTCTCCGGATGTGCTGTTCAATGGGATTTAACCGGTAGCAAGGTAATGAGCTCAACCGTTAAGGATGGCTTGCCGTCAATTCACTTTAACGCTACGTCAATATTTGACCTTGACGCGGTATTACAAACAACAATCCCGGATGTTGTTTCTTCCCTGGTTGCCAAAATTAGTAAAACCACAAAAGCGGAAGCCCTCGCCTTTCTCAATGCCAAATAAACTGCACTTTTGGCGGGGATCCCCCTCAAGACCGCATAGAATACGCCTTCGGTGGAACTGTAGGGGAACAACAAACCATCTACATAAATACCGAATATCCGCATTAATTTGTGGAAGGGTTCAATTGGGGTGGGCGTGGATGGTTTACTGGTATCAGTATGCAAGATGGCGGGCACAGCCAAAATGGGTTCGGGACTTGGCCGAAGAGGAAGAACACAATTCTTTTCAGGTTAAAAAGTAATCAGCAACGAAACGTAAAAACGGTTCATTCCTAAAACCGTATTCCGCAACAACAAACAGTTACATGTATCGGCAACAGTGGTGGACGGTAACTCTGCGGCTCCATTCCATGCACGGTAGTGTTCCTCAATGGCCATAAAGCGCCACCCAAACTCAGCGGAAAGGTTTCTAATAATGTCAAACCGTAAGCCAACCCCCGCGGTTAGCGCGTTGTCTTCCAACCAATACAATTCATTATCAAAGTCTAGCGGCACCCCAAATGGCCACCAAGATTCAGCTGTGTGATTCTGCCGGAAGGTTTCGGTAACAACCTCGGCCATCTGAATTGCTCCGGGAGTGTTTGAAATCCTGCAGTACCCTATTTCTGAATACACGGCAAACCGATCGGAAAACCAGTGCCGAAAACCGGGCCCAATACACCAAGAGGAAACCTTACCCATGCCTTGACCAAACAGTCTTAGTGTTGGCGCCCCGTGTTCTATAAATCCGTATACGTTGTTAGTCCCTATTGTCCCCCGAAGGCCCGTCCCTGGTTCCACCTCTTGACTATCATAAATTGACGTGACAATACCAAGAGTAACTTCCCCGTAAACCGGAAACGCCAACAACAATAAAACCAAATACTTTTTCATTTAATTTTTTCTTGCAACTCTGCAATTTCGGCCTTTAACACATCTATGGTATCTGAGAGCTCTTTAACTGCATCAATCAAAAATGGAGTAAACAACGCGTAGTTAACACTTTGGTATTTTGGAACCTCTACGGCAAACAAGCCTGTATCATCGTCATAAACAAAATGGCTTTCATCTTTTTCACCCATCACAAGAGACGGAATTACATCAGCAACTTCATGTGCCAGAACCCCATAATGCAACGTCTGTTCATCACATTCACCTTCACCCCAACCCGGCTTGCTTTTGTATGACCAGGTACGAATTTGCTTCAACGTTTTCAGGCCATTGATCATCGGCCCTTGCACATCCTTCAGCCGATGATCTGACGTGGTGCCCACTGTCATGGTGGTGGTGTTACTCACCACACCAACCAGGTTTGGCGTTGCCCAACGGAAACCAACTACCGCCAGCGTTCCGCCACCGGCAGTGGCACCTGTGTATTTGATACCATTTCCAGTTACATCCAACAGCCCCGTGATAATGCTTGAGTGTGTATCAGCCTGATCTGTTCTGGCATACGACGTGCCATTAACTCCATCTAACAGTTCACTGTCTGCAGCCTTGGCAGAGATTCCAAGGTAAGTGCTTGCTGCTGTCGCACTCAGCAGATAGGAAGCGGCAACAGTTCCACCAAGCTTACTACTGTCTGCCGCCGTTGCAGTAATCCCCAGATATAAAGCCGCCGCTTGCGCAGTAGTTGAATAATCTGAATACAAATTTGTATCCAGATATGTCGCACTAATGTTATACCCGCGCCAATTGTTTACACCTGGATCAAAGTACCCCAAAACATGGGTTTCTGTGTCAAAGTATAAATCGTTCTCTCCCGATACCCCCGGCGCAGGTCGCGATGCAGTATTTCCAAAATTAATTACTGAAAATGTTGCGTTGTCTTCGGGTTTTGCTGATCCCGTTACATCAGAGGCAAAGTCAGCATTGTTCTGTGTTGCTAACGAGCCTTGGCCAGTAATCCCCGCCGCTGTATTGGCGCTGGTTACATCTGCGTTATTTGCGGGTTTTTGTGCGCCAGAAACATCTGTTGCAAAATCAGCCGTACTTTGTGTTGCCAGTGCCCCTTGACCAGCAATCCCAGCCGCTGTTTGTTGCGCGGTAATGTCTGAAGTCAAAACCCACGTTGAGGATTCTTTAACGTAATAAGTAACGTCCCCCGAAATAGTAACCTTCGCTAAGTCACCGTTTGTTCCCTGTGTTGTTGGTGCGGAAGTTAAAAACCAAACCTTATTATTAGTTGCATTATCGTCCGGCTTTTCTGTACCCGTTACATCAGTTGCAAAGTCAGCGTTATTCTGTGTTGCCAGTGAACCCTGTCCAGCAATTCCGGCGGCGGTTTGCTGTGCCGTTATGTCTGAAGTCAATATCCAGTTTGAGCCCTCTTTTATGTAATAAGTTACATCCCCGGCAATGGTTACTTTTGCCAAATCCCCGTCTACTCCTTGTGAAGTTGGCGCAGAGGTTAGAAAAAATACAGTCGTTTTGGTGGCGTCAGAGGGCGGCCCGCCAGAAACGTCGCCATAGTCCAATGTGCCACCGGTTGCACTGATGGTTGATATGTTGGCTGGATATATGGCGGATTCCGCATCGTTGGCGTTAACGGATTTGATCCAGTAATACCGAAGCTTCCCAACCATACTTACGCCGGAATTGGTGTACAGGTGATTCCACTCGGTAATGTTTCCGGACGCGATTAGCTGGTTTGCGGTTGTAAAGTTGTTTTGGGAACTTGCGTAAAGGTTGATCGTATCAAGCGCCCCTTCCTTAATGTTGCTCCAAGATAAAAATACGCCGCCTTTCATTGTTGTTGCGGTTAACGTTGCGGGTTGTGTCAGTGACGGGTTTCCACCAGTGGCACTAATGGTTGATATGTTCGAACCGTGGCCCTGTTCAACCCCGTTAGCGTTAAATATTCCAATCCAGTAATACCTTGTTTTACCGACTAAGCTTTTGTCCGAATTACTGAACTCGTGGTGATAGGCCTCCGCTACACCGCGCCAAACCTCTTCATGTGCAGTAGTCCAGTTATTTTGGGAGCTTGCGTATAAAACCAGTTCTAAAAACGGCTCATCTGACGGGTTACTCCATGTAACAAAGATCCCGGTAGGCGAAGCCTCAGCGGCCAATCCTGTCGGCACAGTAACGGCAACATTTCCACCGGTCGCGGTTATCGTTGATATATTTGAACCATGCCCGGACTCCGTGGCGGCCGGATTATCAATTGCTATCCAGTACCACCGCGTTTTACCTATGAGGCTTTTGTCTGAGTTTGAAAATTCATGATGAAACTGGTCCGCATTCCCCCGCCAAACCTCTTCATGTGCAGTAGTCCAATTGTTTTGGCTGCTGGCATATAAAACTATCTCGTAAAACTCCGGTTCAGCAACAGGAGGCACCCAGGTAACCAGTATTCCCGTTGGGGTCGCCTCTGCGGCAAGGGACGTTGGCAAGGATATAGCTGCAGGGTCGCCACCGGTTGCACTTACAGTGGAAACCTGCGCGGGGTGTAACGGGCCCTCTGATCCACCGGGATTTACATGTCGTACCCAGTAGTACCGAAGCTTCCCAACCATTGATTTATCAGAGTTGGTCCACAAATGATCAAATTTGTCCGCCAGTCCTGAAAAGATTAATTCATTGGCGACATTGAAGTCGTTTTGGGAGCTGGCATACAAATTAATGTTTGTGAATTCCGGCTCCGCGGTGGGATTGGTCCATGTCAACTGCACGCCACCGGGCATTGCAAAGGCCTGCAGGTTGGTTACGTCCGTGACAATAACGTCGCCACCAACCGCCGTTACGGTAGAAACATCTGTTGCAGGGTCCTTTACACTTTCCTCGCCTGCCGCGTTAACCGCCGCTCCCCAATAATAACGGGTTTTCCCGGCTACGGACTTGTCAGAGTTGGTCCACAGGTGATCAAATGTATTGGTGTGCCCTTCAAAAACAATTTCGTTTGCAACCGAAAACGTATCTTGAGAGCTTGCGTAAATCCTGATGAAGTCAAATTCCCCGTCTACTGGATTGGTCCAATTTAACTGAATTCCAGCCGGCATTGCCTGTGCCGTTAACGATGTAATTGGGTCGGTTCCAACCTCGCCACCAATTGCGGTAATGGTTGATATATCGTTATCAGGAAAGCGAAGCGATTCATTTCCTGCCAAATCAATGGCCTTTACCCAATACCACCGCTCTTTACCAACCATAGACTTCCCGGAATTGGTAAACAGATGGTCAAAAGTATCGGCCAACCCTGAAAAGATTAATTCGTTGGCTACCGTCCAATCACTTTGTGAACTGGCGTATAGCTCTATGGTCTCGTATTGGGAAAGCAGCAAAGGTAAAACCCAAGCAAGATGCACCCCTCCTGACATTGAGCTCGCAACCAAACTCGTCGGCGCTGGAACTACCGGTGCTCCGGGAGTAACAACCCCAGCAACCCTGGTTGTATATTCGCCGACTAATGGATCGGTATAGGAGCTGGAACTGTCTTCACGGCATAACAACTCAACCCCACGCTCCAAATCAAACGCCCAGTTTTCAACCCGGAAGATCTTTCCAGAGTAGTTGGGAACCTCAAAAGTTAAGTCGACCGTATCGCCAACGGCAACCTCAATTCCCATTAAGTTAGTCGGAATGGTTACAACCTTTTCGTTTGCGGTTTGGAGTAACTGTAAAAACCCAATTCTCTGAGCCATATACTGTGAATTGGTCATTGGTAAAACCAAATCACGGTACTTGGTTACACCATTATCCCGGGCAACGGCGTTGGCGTTGGTTATGGTTAAGAACTCCGTCTCAGCGTAGTTTTCCGTTGGGTCAACAAATATCCCCCGTACCGTATTAAACCGCTCGTCAGCTGGGGTTGCCGTTTGTAGTTTTATGTCCCCGGCTAAATCATCATCGGTAATTGAAACGGAAGGCGCTTCATACATACCGGCGCGTATTCTCCACTGCCCGCCAACGTAAGAAATACGTCCATTAAACGAGCTCGTTAACTTGGTAATATTGTCCCGGTGGCTGGTACTGGTCCACAAAACACCATTACAGGTAAACCGTTTTTCTGTACTGCTTGGAATGGATACCGTAACGTCGCAATGATCGGCAGCAGTAATAACATAAGAATAATCTATTGCTGTTGTGGGAAACCCCGCCCCCTGATCGGAGTTGATTAGATAGTCCGCCAAACATAGCGCCGGATTCTCGGACCATTCCCACGTAGACGGAGTTGCCAGTCTGTGTGCACCGCTTCCACCATTGGTTGAGTCTAGCCGCGGGTCATATACCTTTGCTCCTTTAACGAGAGCCTTAAGGGCGTTTGGTGGATGCTTAAAAACGTCAATCGATATATGGTCCAGCTCAAGTTGCCAAACCGTGTAACAAATTCCGCGCCCGCGGAAGTTCGAGTCTATGTCTGTAAAGGCCGCGTCTAGGTCAGTGTCAACTGTCTGGGTTGCCGTTCCAAGGTGTTTGTTGCACAAGACATACCCATGCCCCCCAATGTAATACGTCCCACCAATAACAACCCCTGACCCGCCACCAGCCTGTTGAGCACTGGTTATAACCGTCCCGTCTATGTAAACGTCAGAAATAGAGTCACATTCATGACCGGCATGCGCAACAACCTGCCATAAGTCCTCATTGTCAACAGTACCGGCTGTTTGCCTAACGTTTGCATAAGCAAGCGGACCCGATACCAGGGCTTCACCATAAACCCGCTTTTGGTTTTGTACGTCCCCTCTTGCCATGTAATCAAGGGACGGTTCCGGGGCCTTCGGTAGTTCCGGCCCAAACAAAGCATTGGCAACAAAAGTTCCCGTAGCGATTATCGACAGTTCTATAACCGCCGTCCAAAACCCAACATGTGCGGTTATGTTCAGTGCAGTAACAATTGCCGCGGCCAGTGCATGAGGCATTACAAAATCCACCCTTTAATAATGTAGTCTTGAGGAACCGGTAATAACCCTCTTTCAAGAGGAACAATTACGCCCGTCCCACCGATAAGTCCAAGTACTTCCCCAACAAAGGGGAGTTTACAAACACAAACGTCGCCAACGTCCAAATCTTCAATTAAGGAGTCCTCACCGAGCACGCGGGACACAATTCCGTCCACGCCACCTTGTTGTATTAGATAATTTTCCGCCTCTTCCAGAGATGTATAGGCGTACTCGTCAGCGGGGTTGGGAATTCCTTTCACATTGGAAATATGCTTAGCCACCAGTTGACAACAATCAAAGGCCCCCCATTCAAACGAGGTTTTACCGTACTCAGTAACCAGGGCTCTTAATGATTCCGTCTTTTTCATAAGTTGGGGCTCGAACTTGTAATATTTGGGCCTTTTTCATAGATTCCCGGCATTTTCGGGCGTATACGCAGAATTTGACCTTCCAGGGCTTGCCAGAATCGATTTTCCAGCAGACCCCTTGACGTTTGGGTGGCTTAAAAATACGTTCCTCATACGGGTTCCTGTCAACCTCTGTGAGAGTTTGGCCGCTGATTACCCGGCCCGCCACCAAAATTGCCCCCTGGGCCCAGTCTGGAACCTCCGCCGCCCAAATTTAAAGTACTTCCACCCCAAGTGAGCTCTAGGTTTTTCATTTGTGTAGCAAACTTGAAAAACGTGTCTCCGGAATAGTTCGACTGTAAATTGGAATCAGAAAATAGCGCGCCGTTGGTTTTCTCCATAACAATTAGGTCCGACTCGCACGTTAATTGGATGACGTTTACCTCTCCGACAACCATAGCCATTTGGCCCATCTTTCCACTCCACATTAAATCGGGGTCCGCGACTAAAGCGTGTGTTGTGGGGTTTAACCAGCCCAAATAAATCGTAATAGGATCGTCCATGTACTGTTGACTAACTGCCTCGTCAACCATGATCGAATCATCAACGCCTGAGAGCTCCAAAACGGCCTCATAAGGGGAAACCTCTTCCCCCTCTTCCAACCGGCTAATTCGACCAAGATCCCCAAGCCCCGACCAACTTTGACTATCCCAAGTGATCGCGTTCAAGGAGTCATGAACATACTGTGTCCCGTTTGCCGAACCAAACTCCAGTTTTACAAAGGTTACCGGCATGTTTGAACTTGCGTTCATCTCCGTAACGTTTGCTGCTGCTGCCCCTCGTCCGGCCATCAGGTAATGTCCTCTATAATGTTTACAACGGAAGCAAACAAAATTTTATTTGTGGGACCCCATGGCTCCCCGTGCCATACAACTTCCTCGTCGGCAAGAATGAATGTCCCAACGGGGTTAGTGAAATCAACCACCGCGTTGTTGGCTGGCGAATTATGAATTTCTGGCCATATACTTAAATTCTGCGAAATCCCTGCACCGGTAGATGTATGGTCGGCCGTTATTTCTTTTAACTCCCCGTTAAACCCTATTCTGTCACCGGCTAACAGGGTGCCCGTCCAGCCGTCAATGTTAACCGTTGTCCCTGTTTGACTTGCTCCGGCAATAAGAGGCGTTCCGGCTATTGTTCCTCTAATGTAATGGGTCGCGTCAGGAACAAACATTCTGTGTTGCTGCCCGTTCAGGGAATGAAAAAAAGCACTGAGTATCGCCTTATTTGGGTTTACGATATTGTTAAACACCAACTGTGCGCGCCACCGACTTCCCTTCCGACTGGCCGTTTGCGTAGCGCCGGTCGTTGGCGATCGAAACGCCCGGGAGTTGGTACGGCCCCCCCAATTAATGAGACTTGGAGCAATGCCCGCTGGAAATGTAAAAGTTGTCATACTCTTATCGCCCGTCTGCGTCTATTCTGGTTCTGAACCGCGGCCAACGTTTCTCGCTTGTTGGCAACTAGCATTCCTTGTATTTCGGCGGCCGATCCTGAACTGGTGTTAAATGTATTGTGTTGAATAATCGTTACACCACCATTACCACCGCCTCCCCGGCCTTTGTGGGTTGGAAGTATGGTCTCCCCGCCCTCTACAACGGCAAGTTGAGGTTGCCCCCGCGGCCCTGGTACAACCCCGCCCTTATCAAATCCAAACAGCTTGCCGAAAAAACCACCGCCACCGGCCTTTGAACCACCAAACATGTTCCCCAACGCCCCCGCAATAATTCCGGCGGCCTGTTGCGCGAACCTTGTTTTTAGCCCCTGTATTAACATGTCAACCATACTCTTGGCGCCGTTTTGAGAGCCAACCATAATTGCATTGGCGAGTGTTTCCTGAATTCCATTTTTCATTGTTGCCGCTCGTTCCATTTCCGCCTTCAACCCCTCGGCAAGCTTAAGCGACCTTAAAAATGCCTGCCGCATAGCCAGCGTTACCCCTTCATCAAGCGCAACGCCACTGGCTCCACCGGTAGCACCACCAGTTCCACCGCCGCCAGAAGCCGATCCCCCGGAACCAGGGAGCGCGGCCAGTTCACTTCGAAACGCCCGGGCTTCAATTGTTGCGGCCTTAAATTTGTTCTTGGTAATCTCCAAAGAGCTATAAACCCCTTTCAAAGACTCGGCCGCCTGTTTTGCTTGTGCACCAATCCAGGATTCAGGCAACTTGCCAATAAACTCAAACAGTAATTGCAGGGCACCAACGGAAGCCTGTACAAAGGAAATAATTACAAACCGTAACCCATTAAACGTCCCTGAAATGGCCCGAATAACAGTATTTAGGTGTGTTGCCATAAAGTTAGCAATGTCAGCAATTGCCGGCCCAAGCTGAATTGCAAGCTGCTGGGTTAACCCGGTTGTCGCGCCCTGAAGCGAGGTTAATGCATGATTTGCATCCGAGGCCTTCTTAACCATTGACTCTGTTAAGGTCAACCCGAGCTTGTCGGCTTCCGCACGAAGGGCTTTAATTTTCGGAGCGCCGCCTTCCATTGTCTGCAACATGGCAACGCCTTCGGAGTCGAACAGCTTCATGGCTAACCGAACTTTGTGCCCTGAGTCGGTTACCCCGTTAAGCGCGTCTGCCAATACTTCGAATTGCTGTTCAGGCCTTAACCGGTTTAACTTCTCAGCATCAAGTCCAAGTTCCTTGATGGCCGCCTGAGCCTCTCCTGTTCCAACTGCCGCCTCCGCAACACGTCTTGTCATACGCTGAAGGCCCATAACCAACTTGTTAAACGAGACCCCCGTAACATCCGCAGCAAACTTCAGTTGTGATAACGCCTCCACACTAATTCCAAGACGAGTACTGAGCTGCCCTACCTTCTCAGCAAAATCCAACGCTTCCTTGCCGGCTTGAAACATTGCCCGGGCGCCCAAGGCAGCAATTAGAACCCCGCCAACCCGTTTGGCCATCTGTTCAAGGCCTTTAAGCCCCTTCCCCGCGGAGTTAAGGGCCTTCTTCGATTTATCCTGTGCGGTTATCCGATATTTCGCTTCAGGTGTTGCCATTCTCGTTATTCTCCCGCAACCACGCCAACCAACAATAAAACTCTGTTTGAGTCATTGTGTTTAACAGTCGCTCAACCGTCATTCCAAGCTCGGACGCTACGGTAAACATGTTCATTAACTGCGCGTCCGACCTTAGTTTTTTGCTGCAGTCTCCAACAAATCCGCAGCCTCTTCCGGCTCTAACTTATCAAGCTCCTCACCAAGCATTGCGTTAACAATCCGACCAAGCACGTCCTGATCTATGCTCTTCATTAAAATCAATCTGTCTGATTGTTTAAACAAGGGCCGACCGTCAACATCCCGGGCGTGCTTAATCATTGCCTCTGCGAGAGCTTCGGCGGTTTTCCCCGCTTCTTGTAGTTGAAGAAGTTTCGCGTTTTCCGCCAGTGTGAAAGCTCGTCTGTGATAAACAGAACCATTCCACTCCGGAACTGGAATCTCTATAAGACCGTTTTCCAATACGCGCTTGAAATGTCCCTGAGCATTTTCAAGAATTGTCATGTGGCGGTGCCTTCAGTTGGCGCCCCATTACCTTCAAACGCATAACTACGTTCAGTAATAGAGTCCCGTTCAAGAACCCGACCAACTTCCGTAATAATGGCCGGCACTGAATGTTCCGCTTCACCTGTTGTGGACCCGTCCTCAAAATACAACAGTAAAGTTACACCTGCACCAATACTTAATGCATCCTGTCCGGCTGTATCGGAGGGGTCGTAATGACACGTAATTGTGCCTTTGTTGTCGTTCATACCGGCAACCCTTTCTTTCCAAGAGTCACCGCACGCATGAGACTCTGCGGTATCTGCGGATTCTATGTAGGTAAACCCGGTTACTTCCGCAACCGAAGCTGCACCAATTTTTACTACACCTTGCTTTCCGTGGTGAACGGCCATAACACTAACCTCTGTTAAAGTTGCTTTTGGGGATTAGGCTATGAAAGCGCTGTTTCAGGGTCGTTAGGATCTACTCTGTAATGCACCTCATAGCTTAATTTCACTTGCCCGTGCGGCGTTTGCGCCTCAGCTTCAAACGCCATTTCTGTTGACGTTAACCAAGACCATTCTGCAAGGGAATTAATTTGTGGGTCACCGGCCATTGCTATTTCCACCTCTTTTGAAATAGTATCCAGTGTATTATCAAGATTTGAATTAGCCGCCGCATAACCTTCGACCACTAATGTTAAAATTCTTAAGGTTTTCCGAGTCGTTCCATCAAAGGTTTCCGCCTCTTGGTCAACCTCTTCCTCTTTTGTATAAATTAACAGCGCCGGTAACGTTTCAAGTGGCCGACCGGTTTCCGGGCGTGACTGGTGTACGCTAGTTCCCGTCGTTGTCAGGTTCAGCAGGGTTGCCGTTGCTAGCCGACTTCTTATCTGCTGTCTTACGTGCGCCACCTTCTTTAACCTCCTTCGCTCGACCTAATACAATTAACTTCCTGCCTTCCTTTTGTCCAACATTGGTTAGGGTGTCCCCGGCGTTATACGATTCGCCCTGATAACCGGTATGGTCTTTCAGAATCTCAAGCTTCATTGTTCCTCCAGCTCAAGAGTAATCAACCCTGTTCCATCCGGTTGTCTGGAAACAACATTAAACGTTGTTTGTCCGGGCGTCCCGTCAAGGTCCGCATTACTGACAACCAGCTGATCCCCGTGCGCACCGGCCTCTATTTCTGACGCGGCGCAAACAAAAAACGGGTTGGTTCCATCGATCCCTGGTCCCAAGTCAACATTAATAAACTCCCTTTCAAAAACGCCTTCAATGGGCCGCGGTGGGAGGGAGAGGGGTACGTATATAAACCCTCTCCCATCCAAACGTTTTAACTGGCGATCCGTTCGCCTGTTAATTGCATCCAGTAACACTTAGGTTGCCGGTAGTGTGTCCGCCTTCCCGCGTAGTGCGGTAATCCCTATTGGCGTTCCGTTGGTATGCGTACCGGTTGCGTTTATCACGCACCGAACATATCGAGCGGTCCCCAAATAGTGGCAAACATGCTGTGCCGGGGCTTCTGCAATCGCGTCAAGGGTTGCCCACGGCGTAGAGGCCGCGGCCCCGGCGGCCGTTATTGACTTACTCCAAACGTCAGCGGCGGCCGAATCAGCAAAAGTACTATCGTCTGCCGACTCCTCAATCTCAAGGTCAAATTTAACAGAACCCGAAAGCGTATCGCCCTCTATCCCAACATTGACAACAAAAGCGAGGCTGTTATATCCAAGCATGTCAACTGAGGCAGAATTGGCGTCCGCCGTTACTACAACAGCATTCGTAACCTGTGTTGCAATCAGCTGGTTGTAAAGGAAGTCTTTAGATAAGCTACTCATTTTTCCTCCTAGCTTCCCAGTGTGAACGATTGGCCATGTCTTACCGCCACATCGCATGATTGAAAAATCACAACCCGGATTGTTCCAGTCGTAGACTGGGTAAACGGGTCAACCAGAATGTCTATGCCACCCCAACGGCCAACCAGGGCATCGGCCCAATTACCAAACAGTAAATGCGTGGAAGTGATTTGCGTTGATACGGCACAAGGATAACCGTTCAGTGTGTTACCTTCGCCCATTACAAAAATGGCCTCGGTTCCCGCTTTGCTGGTTGTTTTCATGTTGCCTTTAACGGTTGGATGAGTCGCATATCCCAAACTTCCCATTAACGCGTTATCGGTTGCGACTTCGGTTTCACACCCTACAACCTCAGCCCAATCTGGCGTTGATGTGGTTGTAATGGTGACCGTGTTAACGTCGGCCCAAGAGGTAATCCCCTTTGGCTCCCCGGCAACGCCTGAACCATATATAACTACCCGGTCCATTTCCAGACCAATAATGGCGGCAAAGTCCTCTCGGACAAATTGCTCAATTCCGATTGCACTCTGTAACAACAGCTTACGCCGGAAGTCGGTAAACGCTCCAAGGGTTTTCGGCGTCATGCCAATTTGCCCTATGGTTTGTTCACTTTCTGTTGGCGCTCCACCTTCGTTAACCCAATAAGCTGTTGCTGCCCCGGTATGTTTCGGGATTGCAATGTCACCTACTAGGCCGTCCAAGTTTCGGACGCCGAGTTGGGTTGTAACCATGTTGTTTCTTAAGAGCTCGATAAACGAAGCACCAAGAAACTCTTCAGCAACCAGATTGCCGCCAGCGGTTCCGATGGCTACCTGCAGATCACGTTGAAGCATCCGCTGTTGTTGTTCCCGGGTTCCCCTTAAAACATCGTAAGGGACCCAAAGGCCCTGTGCGTCGCCGTTAATGTCGGCCACCGCGCGGTGACACTCCAACTCAAAGCCAGCATCCTTGATGTGCTTTTTATCAAAGTCAGCTACTCCCTTCTGGGCCGCCTGTGCGCGAATCAACCGAATAAAGGAAAAATCTCTTCGTTCCTGTTCGGTCAACCCAACTTCAGCGGACTCTGGTGTAATCTCTTGTGAGGGTAATGTGCGCAGAACCTCGGCGTTAAAGTCTTCACAAGAACCGTTTTCCTGAATGAACTTGTTTGCAAGCTCCTCCATTCCATACCGTTTGCCAGTTGCGGCAATCTGTGTAATCCGGTCTCTTTCCAACTTCGCGGCGTCCTTTCTTTCGCCTGTCACGTCTACGGTATTATCCGTATTCTGGGGTAAAACAACCGTACTGGTTGTCGTAGTGTTTTCATCAGGGGGCATTGAACGATACTCCACTTGTGTAACGTGCCCTTTGAACTCGTCTTCAAAGTCACGGCCAACGCCAACGGTTATATCCATAGGTACTGCTACCAGGGACACTTCCAAAGGCTCCCAATCCACCGCGCGAAATTCGCCGGTATCTGTGTCTTCCAACATTTTGTGTATTAAATACCCAACACTGACCGTGCGCCGAATATCGTCTACAACATCTTGGAAAACCTCGTTTGCCCGCACACTTTGACCAAAGCGCGCAACAGCATGGCCTTTTCGGTCACCGCTGAAGTCAATCGAGATGTCATTTAAAGCACCAACTATGTCGGTGCTGTTGTGATCCACTAACAGGGGGCCGGCCTTCTTCAACCGAGCCATTCTAACCGCCCCCTTTGAATGATCTAGTATTTCTGTTCCCCAATACCGTTTGGCGGGTTCCTCTGAGGAGAAGGAAAGCTCTACTGTTCTGGCCTCGGTATCTATCTTGGAGCGGTTTACAACCTCAAAATCCCTATACTGTTTCCCCGTTGGGATTGTCTTCTTCCGGTCCTGAATCGCCGTCTTCATCCTCTTCTGATGCTCCGGCACTGTCGTTGCCGTTACTTCCATTGTTACCTCCGCCGTTCATTACAACCGTCAACCCAAGCTCTTCTAACTTTTCGTTGTCGGCCGCACACTCTTGCCACATGGTCTCTGGATCGTCCCCCTGTTCCCGCATAATCGAGCTCAGGGACTTTAACCGTAATCCATATAGCACACTGTTCGCCTGAGCCTCTTTCATGGGGTCAACCCATGCCCACCGCCGACCAATAAAAACGGCCGGTCGATACTTGTCAATTCGATTCGGATCCAGTGCCACGGGCCCTATTCTAATCTTGCTTGCCAGAAGTGCATGCTCTAACCAATCTTCATAGTGCGGGACCTTCCATTGGTCTATCATCCACTGCTGCCAACTCTTCCAAGTCTCACGCTCTGTAAGGTTTCCTTCGCGTAAACTTGTGTAGTTTACTCCCTGCAGGTCGTTGCCAACCTTGTTATATGAAACCCCAACCCCTGAAGCAAACGCCCTGAGCTGTGTTTTAACAAAATCAGGAAAGGCCGTATTGGGGTGTTGTGGGTCCCAAGCCTTAAACGTCAACCCTCTTGGTAGTCTTTCAAAGGAACCCGCCTCCGCGTCAGTTATAGTGTTCCCTGCCGCGTCCACATCGTCACCAGTAAATCCGCCCGTTCCTTCTTCAAATTCAAAAAACCCCATTTTAGCGGCGGCCACCCGAGCGGCAATCAACTCCGCCTCTTCGTAACCTTCCAACATGTTTAGCCGCAATAAGCTTCCAGCCAAAGAAGGTACACCCCTGGTTTGCCTTACATCCACCCGCACAAACTTGTGATAAATCCGGTTGGCCGGGAATACATCATGTTTATCCTGTCGAACTACCCTTCCGTCCCCGTCAAGCGGTAAAAAATAGTAATTTTGAGGCCGCCAATACTGGTCAACCTCTACTCCCATGCGAATAACGCGCCCATTTCCAAGATCCTTATTCAGGGCAACGTCCAATCGGCGGGTATCTATAAAGCTGACGGCGTAACCATGAGGATTATCTTCCTTGTTCAAGTGGTGTTTGATTAAAATTACCTCGCCATCAAGGGCAACCGTCCGTATCATTAACCGGTCAACATCGTTTAACGTCATCTGTCCGGACATATCCGAGAGCCCAAGCCGGCCATAGTTCTTGTATTCGGCCTCTATTGCGGTATTTGCCTCCTTATCCGGTTTCCCGTCACGCTCGTTTATTACTGCCGCTTGGTAAGAAAACCCACGGCCAACAACGTTGTCTTGAACCATAGCAAGGTACTTTGAAACCCATGGATTATTATTTGCACAGTCTCGTGCTCGTGCAAGGAGTAACGAATGTTGGGTTCTGAGCTCCTCATCGATTGACATGGGCTGCGTTACCCAAGCGGCGGTTAAACGGCCCATCTGGGCGCCGGTAAATTTCCGCGCCTGTCTCTTGGGTAAGTTCTTAATTACCCTTACAAGGTCAGTAAATGCCATTTCTAACTCCAGTTTCCAAACCGCGTTAACACCTGCCGGCCGGTGGCAAGACCCCGAGCAACTTTGTTGGCATCGTCTTCTTGCCTAACGTATTCAACGTATTCGTTTCTTAACTGAACCAGCTCAAGTTTGTTCATTACAGTAACCGACCGACCATTAATCGACATGGATAATTGATCGTCCGTTGCCGACTCTTCCAATACCGCCTCTATTGCCGCCAACATTTTCCGGGCGTGACTTCGCCCATCGTATCCAGAAACCCGTTGATCATATTCCGCCCGGACTGTTATCCCCCCATTACGCATTGTGTAGCGGTCGGTCCCATTGTCGACATACCCTACATACCGAATGTACCCTGGTTTAAACTTGTTACTGGTTGCGGGGGTAATGGCTACAAGATGTGTCCCGTCCCCGTTATCTGAACCGGTAACGTTCTGATGCTCGTTAGTCTGGACAAATTCGTATGTTAATGTCCATGAATCCGTTGGCAGAAAGTCCGCCAAACTAATTCTCCATTTGATTGTGTCACCCTTAAACACCTCAACCGGCTCTGTTAGCGGGATTACTAGCGTCATTTCTTCCAACCTCCTACAAATCCACCCCGTCTTGGCTGGCGTTTTAGTCCTTTCATGTACTGGTTTTGCATCTGTTTTGCTGGCGTTACCGGTGGCGGAGACGGTTTGTTCTCATCAACCTTTGGTATTAACGCTTTCCAAACAGGATTTAATATGTAAAGTGTGGCTAGTGCATACGTCCACAGGTCCAATATCTCGTTTCGCGGGCGGGTTTTTACATACTCCCGGGTCTCAAATCCCCGACTTATCTTCTTAACCGCTTTCTCCGCGGTCAGCTGTGCAAAGTACTCGTCGTTACAGGTAAGGTTAAAAAACAACATTTGGCTAAACGTCATTCCGTCCTCGGACGGGGGTGCCAACCGATTAAAAAGAATATCCTTGGTTGTGTCGGTTCCAACTATGTGAACCGGGACGGGCGTCTTAGACGATCGGACGGGTTGACTCACAACCGGGATCTCTCCGCCCGCCCCCTTCAAACAATAAACCCGCGGATGCCGCGTACTCTTACAAAAAGCGTACACCATTTTGGTTTGAAACCCGGAATCTATACCAATTGCGTTAAGTTTCAGTACTGCCCCATCGTCCCTGGTTACCGTTTCTGTCGTGATAAAGGCCTCCAACTTCTCCCAAACGTCCGGTAAAGAGGTATCACCATAGTAAATCTGCTTATCTAAATGCCACCCAAGTTCCCCGGCACCCCAACCTGAGACCATTAATTCTATTCTATCCGCCTGAATATCAACTGTGCAGACAGTAACCAATACCGTTTCAGGGACTTTGTAATCCGTTCGGGACTTCATCAAGGCTTGATCACTCAACTCCCGGGCCGGTGCCTTGAAGGTTTCCCCTAGTACTGTGTTGGTCCACACTTTCATGAGCTCCACATCGTGAAGAGCGTTAAACCATTCTTGAACAATTTCAACCCATGTAACCCACGGCGAATACAACGCCGACAAGTGAAAGGACGCATGCCCGTTAAACGGCTTCCGCCCTCGCCACTCCCCAGCCCGAAGCATTTCATCCAATTCAACATGTTCAATCGGCTCTTGACAATGTGTGCACTCGTAATGGACTGTCTCATAGTCGGGTTCCTTTCCTTTTTCCTTGTCAAACTTTATTCCAGTCCAGTCTAAAGTCTGCATTCCGTTACAGTGTGGACACGGTACATAGTATCTTCTCATGTCACCTTGCTCGTAAGACCGGTCTATCCGACTTGTCCCCTCAACCGTTGGGGTACTGACCCGCCATTTCTGTTTATTCCAAAAGGTTGTTGTCCTCTTTTCGGCCAACATAATCGGGTCACCTTCAACCCCCGCTGATGCTGGGTACTTATCCACCTCGTCACAAAGTACCAACCTCACCGGTCGTGACGCCAATCCTGCAGGACTGTTTGCCCCGGCGATCGTAATGTGCCCACCTGGGAATACCTTGTGAAGTATTGTATTGCTCTTGTTGTTGGCAAGGGAGTCAACAACTTTCCCGGTTAATACCTTTGTATCCCGTATCATTGGGGCAAGCCGGTCTTTGGAAAAGGTTTCGGCCATTGGTTTTTGGTTGGCTTGAACGTCCAGAATCGGACAAGGATCTTGGTCTATGTGATAACCAATGATGTTTAAGAGGACTTCGGTCTTTCCTACCTGTACACAACAAACCCAAGTAACAATTTCAATGGCTGGATCGTTGGCACAATCCATAATCTCACGCTGGTATGCAGCCCGCGCGGTGTCCCATTTACCCGACTCAGCGCTTGACTCTTCGCTTAGCCTTCTGTTTTGGTCGGCCCACTCGCTTACGCTTAGTCTTGGCGGGGGCCTCCACAGGTGTATGGGAAGTTGATAATTCAGTAAGCGCATCAAATATAAGTTCCGTTAAAAAGTTGTTTGCCTGTGCTGGTCTCATGTTGGTAATTGTCGGTGCGGCCTTCGATGGAATGGCAAGTAACCTTCCCTTACAGTTCACTACCATCGCCCCGAAAAGCGCATCAGCGGCCGCTCTACTTACTGTGTCCCCTTGCATATTCAACAGTTCAAACTCGGCCCGTTCAATCTTTATTTCTTTCAACCGATCGTCACCCCTTGACGTATAGAGGGCTTTTAAAATATCCGGACACCGCCACAGTATTGCATTCCTTGGTCCCTTCTTGGTTTCTATTCCGGCGCCGTCTCCCGTTGCCTTAATCATTCGATTATGTATACCGGTCAACTCTGTGAGCTCAACGGTACTTGCCCATTTAACCACTGCAAAAACCTCGCCCATAATAAGACCGAAACATTCTGACGTTTGCACAAACTCTGCAGCGCGAATTACC
>Ga0255048_10000294_pt1 | contig 38862 bp, 70 predicted proteins | sample JV7_2_2_MG_FD_183619 | JGI IMG/M metagenome (GOLD analysis project Ga0255048, IMG submission 183619) | Seawater microbial communities from Jervis Inlet, British Columbia, Canada - JV7_2_2 | ecosystem: Environmental > Aquatic > Marine > Inlet | place: Canada: British Columbia | collected 2016-10-06
CCCTGGCCCCCCTCTGAGCCTCCCGCCGGCTCTCTATATGTCATGCTAGCCTGCAACCTTCACCGTCCCGCTTGAATCCGCGGTCCGTGACCGAAAACCACTGCTGCGGGCCGCGCCATGCCTCGTACGCACGGACGAGGTTCGCAGACTCTCGCTCTGGATAGCCGCGAAGCTTGGCCACAACCACCGCAGCGACCTTTACGGCCACATGGTCGCATGATACTTCCTGCTCTAGCAGGCTCCCCGATTGAAGGAGCCGACGGTCGGCGGCAACCTCTCGCAGACGTCGGGTCGCTTCCGCAGCCACCGGTCGGTCACAGAACTGTTCGTCCCGGTACAGCGAGGCCATCCCGTCCAGTTGCTCGAACGGATCATCGATCATCGCGTCCATGTCCCGCACGTCCTGGGCTGTGTAGCTGACGCCCATCCTCACCTCCATAGATAGTTAACACTCGCCGTAGTAGTAGGGCCTGTGACATCCGTGCGATTCGCCACGGGCCAGCCATAAACCCTTGACGCACAAGTGGTTAGCGACCTGCCCCCTGTCACTTCCCTGTGATATCCTCTGTGCGTTCCGCCCTTGTTGCCAACAGGCTGTGCCCATGCAGTCGTGCGCCTGTGACACACTGGCCATGATATCACAGGAATCGCACGAATATCACAGAGGATATCACAGGAATGTGACAGGCTGGAAGTCCACCGTGGATGCTGCGGCGACCGACGGCGAGCTACCGTAGACCTCTCGTAGACCTCTCGTAGACCTCTCGTAGACCTCCCACCGCGCATCATGGGTTGTGTCAGTTGTGTCAGTTCTGTCAGTTCTGAGCCCATAACTGCCCCAAATCGTTCGAAAACACCACCAAACGGCATCTGACCGACATCTGACCGACATCTGACCGACAGCAGCCTCACAGGCCGCCCAATGGCCCGCCCATCCAACCGGCGAACCTCTCGACGTCCGAGGCCCACTCGTCCCGCTGCAGTCGTGCGAAGTCCGCTAGATCACAGTCTAGGTCCCCGTCCAGGTCGCCCAGGGTCCAGGCCGTGACCCACGCACCAGGCAGCGGTACGCCATCCCCATACACCGTGCCGGAGATCGTGCACGTGGGTGGCCCGATCTCGCTGGCGTCACGCGATGGGACGATGATCGGCCGCCGGTGAGCCCCACAGCCGCCGAGCAGGACAGCCGGCCAGACCAGTAGGTGGGTTTGGCCCCTCAAGAGTACACGTCCGGGTCACTCGGAAGCCGGGACGTCACGCCCAGCATCCAGAAGCCAACCCGCACAGTGAGGCTACCCAGCCACATCCGCCACCGACGCCGGCGACCCAAGGCAACCGCTATCCTCGCGTTCGTTGATAACCTGTTCCGGCCTGCACGAATCACTAACGGATGCGTCCGCATTGCACACCTCAATCACAGGGTCGAAGCACCAGGCGATGCACGAGTACCGCCACGAGCCGTCCTGCATCGCTCTGTGCAGCGACACCAGAGCCGTCGACCCACCAATGCCCTGTGCATCTAACTCCGGGTGGATGTCCTCCAGCCGATGGTACTGTGTCTCGCACAGACGCCGGTCGCTATCGAACATGAACGTGTACCGTACCACCGGAGACTCATGCCAACTGGTACCGGCTGGTGTCGGTGGCGCCACCCGCCCACAACTGCGACACGGATCGCCAACACACCATTCGATCGATCGCGTGCTGTGCAGGGTTCCCTCTACGATTTCCATGTTCATTTCACACCCCTCATCTTGCGCTCGGGCAGCAGCACCACGGACCGGCTAGGCGCCTGGCACACGGAACACGGGCACGTGTCTCGATCGCTACCCCACACGTGCCGACAGGACGGACAGCGGTGGTCGTAGCGTGGTACGCGGGTCTGCGTGTGCTCAGCGATAAGCGCCTCTTTGCGGCACTTCGCGAGGAACCAACCGCCGAGCGTCACTGCGTCGCTACCGTCGCCGCCGGTATCGTCGTGGGTCTCGCGCCAGGCGTGATAGACCGGCTCCAGCATCGCCCGCTGTGCGCGGGCGGCCTTCGGGCAGCTCCGCGTCCACGTGTTCGGCTCGACCCGATGGAGTCCGCACAAGCCCCACGCCTGGATGGTTCGGGTGATGCACCCGACGGCATATCCGTAGCGTGCCAGGCCGTGCATGCGCTCTTCATGGCCCCACCCCTGGTGCAACCCAGGCATCTCGATAACCGCGTGGTGTGGCTGATGCCGGCGTAACTCGTCGCACAGGTCCTCGCACATGCGGTCCGTTCGTACAAGGTAGTCTCGGGAGCCGGGGCCTCGAGTCACGCCCACCATTAGCAGCGTCCCGTCAAAGCCGAACATGGCGACGCCGGTGGCGGTGCTCGACGGGTCGACAGCCACGCAGTACACGGGGACGGTCGGCTTGCTCTGTTCAAAGATAGGTCGCCCAACCATCAGACGCCCCCAACCGCGACGTAACCCCTAAACACCGCAGCCCGCAGGCGCATCGGTGGCACCTCGTACTCTGCCGTTACGGTCGGCAAGTCCTTCATCTTCTCCACCTTGCCCAACTGCGGATCCGCTATCCGCATGACCAACACAGCGCAGCCGCGGCGGTCGTCCTCGACGCGCAGCCCTACCACGTCCGTCGACTCAGGGAGGCCCAGCTCGCGCTTGAGCACCTCCGCGTCAATCCTCATCTCGGCGACTCTCGCTCCGGCCATCGCTAGCCCCTTACTCTACAGGATACATCGCACAGACCACACGCAGGCGGTCCTCTGCGTTGACCACGTCGTCGATAGCCTCCCGCCACATCCCAGCGTCGCCCACCAAGTCCCGGTCCCACACGCCCCCACGCTCCGTGTACACCGGCAGTATCTTTGTGGGCACGCCCATCGCCTCGAACAGCTTCGCGGCCATCTTGGCTTGTGGCACAGGACCCCATCGGCAATGCCGCAGGTCGGATAGATACCTCGCCGTAATGCCGCATCGCGTGGCGAGGTCCGAGCCTGTCATGCCGCGCGCAGCCTGCACGGCGCGGACGGCATGCGCGAACCGCGAGATCGGTGGGGCCACCAGGCGCGGCCGCGGTTGGCTCATTCGTCCATCCCCAATAGCGCCGGCGTCACACGCGGGAATGTCGACGCAAGCAACGCCTCTTGACGCTGCAGGAAATGATCCACCAGCTCCCGTGTGTATTGCACCTCGTGCTCGAGCACCGACAGACGGACATGCACAGTCCCGATCCCAGCGACAAACGCAATACACGCGCCAACCAGCGTTCCGACAACCTGGAGGTTCATATACGAATGGGGGGTCAGCTTCGTCTCGGTCCCGTTCCCAGCCATGCTTTACCGTCTCCGTTTAGGGCGGCCGAAGCCGCCATCCTCCATGCAGGTCTTGCGGCTGTGGCAGGATCCACACAGCGCCTGCAGGTTCGACATTTCATAGCTTCCGCCGTCGGCCACCGGCACCACGTGGTCAACGTGTGTCGCAGGCTGTCGGCACCCGCGTCCCTGGCACACGCGGTTCGCCGCTAGCACAATCGCACGGATTTTAGGCCAGGCGTCCGCCCCCCCGTACCCCCTGTCCTTTGACGATGGCCGCACCTTGAGCGGTGGCATGCACGCCTTGCAGTAGGTGGTGTGAACTAGGGCACCGCATCCAGGGCGGGCACACGGTTTCGGTAGCCTGTTTGGCACCGTCGTGGCTCCAAAATGGGCGGCCCAGGGTAAGCAAGGTGTTCCGTCCCCAGGCCGCCACGCTCGTGCGAATGCTGTCAGCCGTCGGCGTGCGTCGCCACGGCTGTAGCATTCGCAATGTCCTCGAAGGCGAAATCGTCCGCCACGCCAGTCGCATGTGCCTTAGCCGTGAACGTGCACGACACCTCGACCGTGCCATCGAACGTCTTGCACCCGCCGATCATGCACAGGCACATGATCAGCCCGATACTCGCTACCGTGTAGCTCTTCATCTGAGGTCCTCCAAAAGAAACGCTGTAGCACTCTGACACATCCTACTCGGATACGTGGGAATCGCTAGCGACGCGGCTAGGCCTCGTTTTCCCGTGCTTGTGACTTCATGCTTTCGAGCATGCCTTCTAATACTTTCACGTCCGATATCTCCTCCAGCTCTGACACAGTCTTGAGGCTGCCGGCCCGGAGGAGGAGGAGGTGTCCCTTTACGTTGTCGGCTTCCAGCCTGTAAACCTCTGCGCATCGGCGGCGCAGGTTCGCAACACGATTCGCCGGGTCCTCTTGTGCTGTCTCCGGCACTACCGCCGGGACCACGGCTTGTGCCCGCCCGATCGCCACGGCCAGGGCCTCGACGTCGCCACCGCTTGCGGTTGCAGCCGCCGCCAAGTCCTGCACCGGTCCAGCGGCTGTGCAGAGCGCCCGCCGCGCCGAGATCACCTTCTGTAGCGCGGCCGCGCCGAAGACCAGCTCAGGGGTACCAGGGCTCCGGCACACAAGGCCCAGGTTGGGGCCGCCGTTCAACAGCAGACCGAGCTGTGCGGCTACGAGCAACGCGGTTAGCAGCGCCTCATCCGTGCACGCGTCGGCTCCGGGCACCGTCTGCACGTACGCCTTGAACTCGCTGGCGAACTCACGGGCGCCAGTCGTGCCCAACGCCATCGGCATGGCCTCAGCCAGTTGCCCGACGACAGCGCTGAGAGACAGCCCCAGCCGGTCCCATCGCTCAGCGGTCATAAGCACCATCCTCCAGCACTTGCGCGATACGCTCAGCAGTCACAACCATCTCGTCGCAGTCCGCCGGCACGGCCCGGTAGGCAACAGCCCTGCATGGCGGGCACAGCGAGCGGCAGCCCGGCCGCGGCCGATAGCGGGCACCGCACTCCGGACAGACCTCTGTGAGTTCCTCAAGATTCAAGTCACCGTCCATCGCATTCTCCAGCGACGGGCGGGCGCCCGGTGCATCCCAGCTACGCCCAGGCTCAACGCCCCTTAGCGCACGAGCGCCCGCACATCGTCCTAGACCCCTGTCTGATCACGTCCTGTCAGCGACCGAGCCGACTGCCTGTCGGCTCGGTCATGGTCGAGCCAGCTCGGCAGACCATCCCACGTCCGCCCGTCCAGCTCGCCGCCGTTGTACGCAAACGGGACACGCCGCTCAACGCACTTGTCCCGGATGCCACGCACCCAATCAAGCTCCATCGCACGGGCTCCGACGCCCGTCTCGCGACCCACGTACACCCAATGCATACCAACCACGGGCAGCGAGCGTATCGGGCCGAGCAACGGTTCAACGGCCACATATCGCGTCTTGGCCGGCAGGCTCCGGAGCGTGCGGATCCGATCGACATACTCCGCGCTCTCCACCGTCACACCGAGCCACAGGTTGTTCGGCCACGGTAGTACATCGGCTAATTGCGCCGCCACTTGAGGTCGCTTCGTGAGTATCTGGTACAGATGCCGCGGGGTGTCGGCGATCGTCTTAAAGACTCGCCGCACAAACGCCGGCGGCACCTCCGCATGGAACAGGTCGCCGAGCTGTGAGACGAACACCCGCCGCGGATTGCGCCAGCGAGTCGGCCTACGTAAGACGCTCGGATGGATCGTCGGAGTAAAGCTCCGCAGAAAATACGGCGCGCCACCGTGGAGCGCGTAGCATCGGTCACAGCCGGCGCTGGTGCGGGTGCAGCCGGTGACCGGATCCCATGACTCTGTCGGCAATTCCCTGATGTTCATCTATTCACGTTGGGTAACAGAGCAACGCACGCCACTTGCGCAGCAGTTGAACGTGTCGGGCGTATGTATCTTCGTCGGCGACGAGTTCGGCGATGAGTTCGGCGACCATCGTCTCGTGCTGCGCGGTGTTCCCCTTGTGCCACAGCGTCGCCCACTCTATCCCCGTAGCGTCCGTGCCAATCACAACGGCCGTGCCGGCAAGGACCTGTTGGACTAGGTCCGCGCACACGTCGCAGAGCGCGTATCCAGGACTGGCCACTAAGTTGGGGGGTGTGTCGAAGTGGATTCGCCCGATCCGATCACCGTCAATCGAAGCACCACACCGCCCACATTTTTTATCATTCACGGTCTATCCCCCATAGTTCCTTACTGCACCTCGGGCAATAGTCGCGCCCCTTGCACCGCGTCCAGCCGCGTACCTGGTCTCGCCTGCGGCGTCCCGGCGTTCCGTGCCGCGTGGCCGCCGAGCAGCGGTCACACGCCCGCCGCGTCAACAACGCCCAGCCTGTCGGCACGCGCTTGGTCGTCAACATCCGTCGGCCGCCAACGCCTTCTGTTCCGCCAGGTCCTCCGCCGCCTTCACGGCCGCCAGCCGGCCACGCTCAACGCCCCACGCGATGCGGAACCGCTCGTGTATCGCCACCAGCACCGCGAGTTCGTCCTCCACCGGAACCCGGAACACGTCTGCCAGAAACTTCGGCGAGAGGTCCCCTCCGAACCAGCCGACAGAGTATCCGGGTGGCGAAATCAGACCCAGGCCGAATCGGCCGAGCATCACATCGCCCGCGATCGTGAGCCGGCTGGCGAAATTCGCCAGGTAGATCGCAGCGACTCCTGTATCCCGCCTGCCCAACCTCCAGCATTCAACGCCGAGGTCGCCCCGGGGATCGATCACGTGGTCAGACAGCCGCTCGGCCATCGTACGGTCAGCCACACAGACATGATTGCTCATAGTCGTAACTCCCTCAAGAACAGGACCGGCCCGGCCGCTCCGCCAGCGATAGACCGTCTAACGCATCCAGACCTCGACCCACATGGTTCCGCATCGCTTCCAACGCCACGCCCAAGTCGATGCTTGGGTCTGAGTCCCAGAGGTTGCACAAATCCTGGACCGCTAGCGCGTGCATCCCCCCCACATCGTACAGGCACCCGCACCGTAGCCGATGCTGGCAGATCGACGCGCCGCACGAGCGGCATAGCCACAGGCGTGCGTCGGTCGCTTCGCCGTCGGCCGTGTTCGGCCGCAGGTCCGGCAGCAGATCACATTCAAGACACAGGTGCATCCTCAGGACTCATTCCGCGTTGCGTCCAGTGCTTCGGTGATCTCGCCACGAGCCGCTTCCAGGGCTGCCCTCAGCCTGCCCGCGACGCCGCGTTCGGTGTCCAACTCCTTTTCGAGGCTGGCCACCTTGTCGATCAGGTCGTCACGGTCCACGTAATCGCAATTGTCCATCCTCAGGACTCCTTTCCGGGGCACCGGCGCCAGTCCCGCATCACACAACACGGGCCAACAACACCATCGCGGCTCCACCAGTCTCGCACACGCGCCGTATTGCAGCCACACAGCACGCAACACGTCCGCAGTGGATCGTCATAACCTAGCGCGGACAGTTGCGCCACCGTGTACAGGTTGCACAGCTGGACCGCGTCGGACGCCCATGCTCGCCACGCGGTCAGCGGTACCCGCGTCTGTCCGCGTATCCACCTCGCAAGCTGCCCGATTGCAGCAGCGCCCGTCCCGCCAAACGGCATACGGTAATAGGCGTTCGCCAGGCCACCGGAGCACGATCGGGTGGATGCGTAGATCGCCGCACCGGTTGCGGTATCCTCAAGCCACAGCCGGCCGTGCCGTGAGCGGTAGAATACTGTGCGCGGTTGGAACGTCCGCAGCACGTCGTTAGCTCGTGGTATGATTTCTTCGTGCAACATAATCAGCCTTATGGGACTAGGTGCCGTTCTTGCTCCACAATCATCCGTCCCAGATACTCGGCCACCTGCGGCACTACGGCGTTGCCGAGTCCTTTAAGTCTGTCCACCCGAGAGGGAATCCCATTAGCCATTCGACCCACGTCGGGCTCAACGGCCCACTGACGTACTCCGACAGTGGCCGCGAATTCCCATAGTCCTTCTTGGTCTTGCCAGACTTCCAGTCTCGGCTTGTCGGTGTCGGGGCCATCACCGCAGCCTGTAGATCCCCCCTGTCGTTTTTCCTCGGCCGCCCATAATGGCTCGCTGACCCCTTCGGCGTCGGCCAAAGGCCGTACCTCGACATCCCTACGAGCGTGTACCTCACCTTCCCGATTCGCCCCTGAGACCCCCCGACGTTGCTCGTGTGGTCCGTTGCGACCGGCGTAGGCAACCACGAAGATTCGGTCGCGTCGGTGAGGCGCGCCAACGGACGCCGCTGGAATACAATCCCACTCCGCATCGTACCCGCACGCGGCCAAGTCCCCGAGAACGTCTCCCAAGCCCCGTCCAAGCAAAGCTGCGACGTTCTCCACGAGAACATATTGGGGTTGAACGATGCGAATGATCCGAGCAAATTCAGACCACAGCCCGGATCGCTCGCCGCCGATTCCTGCTCGCTTGCCTGCGTTGCTGATGTCCTGGCAGGGGAACCCGCCGCAGATGAGGTCGACTGGCTTGAGGTTGTCTCCGACTGTTCGCACATCTTCGTACCTCGTCACGTCAGGCCAGTGCTTGGCGAGCACCTGGCGGCACCAGTCGTCAATCTCAACCTGCCAGGCGCATTCCAGACCAGCCCGTTCCAGGCCCAAGTCTAGTCCGCCGATGCCTGCGAATAGGGAACCGAAACGCATCACGTCCTTCCGATAACTACCGCATCGTAACGATTATTCTAGGACGTTGGCGGTCCAGGTTTCAGTTCCGGAGCACCTTCGTACCGCTGAAACACCAGCGATGGCTCCTTGCGGTAGCGCTGCACAAACGTCGCCTGCACAACCGGGAACGCCAGCGCCCGACACAGTTCCGCTAGCTCCGGGTCTTCAATGAGTAGTTCAATCTGCCGCTGCCACGAACCGTTTGGCGTAACCTGCATGCCCACAATCTGAGTGGTTTCCGGTAGGCCCAGTGCTTGCCGCACCAAGTCGGCCGACACCGGGAGTATTGCTCTTGTGTTCCGTTCACTCATCGCTCAGGACTCCTTCGCGTCACGCATGATCTTGCTGCACTTCGGACACACCCATGTGTCTTCCGTGGGCCGCGTCCATCCTATGTCCATCGCGAACCACGTGACGTATTCCCAGTCGCACCGCCTGTCCCCATCGCCATCGCAGGTATCGTCGCAGACTCCCCAGTCGCACGTTATGGTTACCACTTGCTCTTCATGCACGCCCATCCTCAGGACTCCTTCGCCGTACGATCACGCCAATGGTGGCAACATTCCTCGCCCATCTTGCGAATCGTCTTCGGCTCATATCGGCAATGCCCATCATCCCTCTCTGCCCCGGACCATCCGTTCACGCACCACACGCCAAAGTCTTGTTTCCAGTATATGCACGTTCGGCAGATTGCTTCCGTGTCGCCCATCTCTCAGCCTCCCATCTCTCGGCAGTCAGCTTCCACATCAACGCTGCCTTCATTGTCGAAGATCAGCTTCCGCACTTCGTCCGCGTACGGCTCGTCGCGGTTAACGACCCAATACTTGTTCCATGGAGTCTTATTCCTGCGGCGCCGGCTTGCGTTGTACTTCTTCAGCAACTCGTCGAACTCGTACGCCTCATCCTCCGACAAGCACTCCAGGAACTCCTCCGCCTTCAGAACGAAGAACCTCAGACCGTGACGCTTTAGCGACGCCATCCATTCGGCCCTGATCGGCGGGTCGGTTGGTCCCGGACACGAATCTGACACTGGCCCTGGCATAGTCTCTCCTTCCGATAACTACCGCATCATAACTACTGGTATCGGACCTAAGCTTGCAACTGGTCCTCCGACGCCTCCTCGAGATCCTTGACGAACGCTGTGAAGCAGACCGGACAACAGGCCACCTCACCGTCAAAGCTCAAGTGCCACCCGGCCGCCTCGGCCAGCACCCTGGCGTCATTCTTGGCAGCGGCCGCCGGTGCCCCGTCTTCGCATTGGTTGCACTCGTGCCAGTGGATCGTATCTAGTGCGGTCTGCAGGCTCATCGCTCAGGGCTCCTCTTTCTGACGATCTGACATCAGACGCTCTGGGATCCCAAAGCTGTTCGCGACGTCAAAGAACCACCTACGCCGATCCATCTCCTCGAACAAGAGCATGTCTTTGGGCGGGATCGTAATCGGCGACACTGTCACGCCTTCCGGTAGCTCAGCGGCCTTATGCCTCGTCGCCATCGCTCAGGACTCCTTGCGATCAGCCACGGTGTAGCCTTCGAACGTCGCCTGTATGGCTGACGGAAATACATCACCTTCGCGGCGCTTGTACTTGGCCGAGACGTACGGAACCCTGCCGTCCGGGAGATCGACGATAGTCGGGTCCTCGATGAACAGCTCAATCATTCCGCCGCGCCCCGAGGCCGCACCGCAGATCTTAGTCGTATCCGGGAGTAGCAGCACCTCCCGGAGAAGCTCCACTGAAATAGGCAACACCGCACGATCTGTCATTCCCATCTTCACGACTCCTTGCTTGCGATCGGCATGGGCACGGGCAGCGGCGCCTCGTACAACACCGTCCCGGCCGATGCCCACGCGTCCAATATCTGAGCACCCAAAGAATAACAGTCTATGCAGCAAGACCAGTGTCGCCCCCTCAAGCCGCCTAACGCTATCAGTCTCGCCGTTTCGGGCGATAACTCGACACCACATCTCTCGCACACCTTCGCTACCATCGCTCAGGACTCCTTGGATTCGGACTAAGTCTCGTCGCACGCCCACGGACTGCCGAGAAGCGCCAGCCAATCTTCCATGTCCATCAAGACGTCCCGAGCGGCGACGTCTAGCGCGTCTCGCGTGCCCATCTCCGCCGCACTATGCAGCCTGCTTGCCATACCTTCAATGGACATGCGAAGCATATTCTCTCGTTCCTCTGGATTACCTGTTTGCCATTTCCGTGACCAACGGATTGCTTCAATGGGTCGATTCACTTTCGCCATCGCTCAGGACTCCTACAGCTTGACGTACTCGCGCACGTCCTGGAGATGCTGCTCCCACACGTAGCACGTGCTGGCGCGCACACAGTCGTCGTGGCCATGCTCCGGATAGACGGGTTCGCCTGTGCCGCCCTCCGGCCACGTGCTGTCCTCTAGCACAGCGCGCACGGGCCACTTGATCCCAAGCGACTCCATCGTGATGGGCGTAACCACGGGGGCCTCAAGGCACCCGGCCAGAAAGACAGTATGGCATAACAGTAGATGTTTGGTGGACATAATCAGGACACCTTTCCATCAGGGCTCCAAGGTCAGTATCACCAAGAACACACCGAGGCAGCACAGCAACCAACTGGCGGCCACCACCCCGATCGCCAGGTACACGCACAGCCACAGGCACGCCATCCTCAGGACTCCGTTTTTCGCAACGGGCGGCCACGCCTAAGCACGATCATCTCATACGCCGTCATCAGTGCCGTCAGCGATGCCTCAAACACCGAACTCCCTTGTCCTCCGAATATCTCTCCACGGCGTAGGTTGCGGTGCTCGCCGACGACGCGCCACGATGCATATACAACCCGAATAGGATGCCCTGGGAAACGAACGCGTCCGCCGGCCATAGCAAGAGGCAAGTCCAGCCCCTCAAGGTCTTCGACTGTTGCAACCTGTTCACACTTGCGTCGAATCCAACGACAAAACCCAGACAACTTCACATGGGGAGGCATCGGCAAGGCCCCGGACGACCGTTGGCTCCAAAGCGTTCGCACTGTGTCGCCCATCCTCAGGATCCCTTCTCCATCTCAAGCTCCGCGATCCGCCCGTCCTTTGCCATAATCTGCTGGGTCAGCGCTGCCGTGTCGTCCTCGAGCGTGGCCTTTGCGCACGCAAGCATCGTGCGAAGGTGCTCGATCTCCTCCGATGGCTCCGGTGCCGTAGCCATCGACTCCCTCAGTAACGCCACAGCGTTGTACGCATGGCCAAGGCCCGCGCAGTCCCCCTGTAGCTTTGACAGCACCCCCGCTAGATTCGCCAGATCCCGTCGGACGTACGTCCGTATCTCGTTAACAGCACCGCAGAAGCGCTCTACGTTCTCGCAAACGTCCTCCCACATGACCCAGGCACCACCCGGGCTCCGTTGCATGCTGTCTGAGCCGGGTGGTCCCTGTTCGAACCTCGGCACGTTTATCTTCATCGAACCAGCCGCCATAATCAGCACTCCAACACAGCCACGTCCCGGCACCACAGGCAGGGCAGCGAGCCGTCAACGAACATCCGCGTAAAGCTCCCACGTTCGAACCCGCTGCCCAGGCAATGGTCGCAGCTCGGCCGCGCGCGCTTCCGCCAGGCCATGGCCTGCTGTCGGCCCGCGTTCCCGATCTCGAGCACGCGCCCCGCCGTCTTGGCGCAATCCGGGCAGTAGTGGGACGTCGTGTCGATGCCGTATTGGACCCAGTCTCTCCTGATAAACGGGGACCACTGATCGCGGCCGAGATAGAGACAGACCACTAGCTCGCGGCAGCATCCTCCGTCGCACAGCCATACCGCGTCCGTCCGCTTGGAAAATACGTGCCGTCGGCCGGACAAGTCAGTGACGCTCTCGTATGTCGTTGTGATGTGCTCCACGGTTACGTCCACCTGGTTCCGTACTTCGCGATTCTCGCCGCTCGCTGACGCGTCGGCCGATCCATTTCCCAGGCCTTCGCGCGGTCGAGATGGCTCTGGAGCATGTCAAGGTCCGCGTATCGGTCCGGTTCGAGCTGGCGTCGCGCCCTGAAACGCCGCAAGTCCAGGACCGCGAGCACCTTGGCGACACCACCGACCAGGGCGGCCGCAGCAAACGCCGGTATCGCAGGGTCCACCATCACCGCCTCCCTCTGCGTTCGCGCACCTCGTCGCCGTCGTACTCGTCCTTGTACAGCAACCGCAGCACCCACAGGGCGCCGATGATCAAGGCAACCAGAATCAAACAAACCGTCATAATCTCCGGCCCTTCTCGTAGGCCTCGCGCCTGCGCCGCAGTGTCGCGTCCGTTTTTAGCGTCGCGATTTTCAGACTGAAGACCAACCACAATACCGCCAGGATTCCGCACCCCAAATCGATCCACCTGTGATATCCAAATCGACAATGGACGCGGCGGAACCGATACCGCACCCACAACACGAATCGATGTCTGCGTAAACTCACCCGGCACCCGTCCCGCCATCAGCAGCTTCAACGGCGGCCTCCCTAGCCAGCAGCTCGCCGAGCCGCGCAGTGTCCTCTCGGAGCCCGCGCATCCACCAGCCGCTAACCCATCGCCCTCCCGCCGCCGCCCGGCGATCGATCTCGACCGTACCTGCGACGATTCGAGCCAGAGCGCGCAGCATTTCTATGCGCCTTCGGTCCTTCATGTCATCGCCCTGTTTCAGATTCACGGTATTCACAGCCAAAGATTCCCCTAACTTCGACAGCATCCCGGCGTCCGATCGTTCCAACATTGGTACACCTATTCGTGGCCGGTTGCCTCTGGATACGCGTCCGGAAACATGGCCATATGCAAAGCACGCAGGGTGGCCTCTGGATCCTCAAACGTGCGTCCAGAATCCACCTTGCCCGCCTCAATGGCTTCGACATCATCTAGTACCATTCCGGCCAGGAGCCACACTATGGCCTTGCCAACGCGCTCGGGTTTGTCTGAATGCAACATAATATCCGATATGGGACCTTGATCGCGGATCAGGGCTCGGAGCCCTTTGGGGCTCGATATCTGTAGGCCACCTCCAACACGTGTCGCTCGTTGATACGCCCGATCAACCTCGGCGGTGCCCCAGGCACCGTAAGCCAATACTGGAACCAACCCGTTCGGATCCCATCTACATCGCGTTCCTCTTCGATCTCAGGCGACCAATCGGACGGATACGCGTCGCCCCGCATCCCATAAAACCACGAGCCGCCGTCACGGACTCGCAGGGCCTCAATCGTCGCGCCGAAAAGCCCGACGCCGTCAGCAGGCTGCTTAGGATCCATCACATCCCTCCGGGGCCGAGTCCACCCACGCCTCGGGATCCGTGGCGGGCTCGTACTTCACCTCGGCGACGTACCGCTCGTTGACACGCTGGAGTAACTGGGGTGCCTTGCCCACTTCCGTCCGCAAACACTGAAACCAACCCGTCCGGTTTCCCGCGGTGTCGTACTCGTGCACAATCTCGGTCGCTGCGTGTTGCGGAGACGGAGGAGCGGCGGAAGGCCAGATCCACGTAGCCCCGGCACGTACGCGAATACCCACGATCGTCACGTCACGAAGCCCGCAAGGCTGCGGCGCCTGTTCTGCATCCATCACTCGCTCCCCTGTGAATAGTCCGCCTGGATCACGAAATCAGCGTTGATCCGTCGGACAAGTGTCTCCTTTTTCGTATCGGGATCCGTGTGCCAAACCGAAAACCAGCCCGTGGTGTCGCCGTCCTCGTCCACGTCCTCGGCAATCACCTGATCGGGCGCCGCCGGTACAAGCGTCGCGCCGCCTCCGTCGAACAGCCGAACCACCCAAAGTGCCTCGATTGCCATGTCAGTCTCCTTGATTCGTCCTCTCAATACCCCCTATTGGTGCCGCACGGTCCGCCATGCGACGCACCTCACGAGCCGCGAGGCGCCTGGCCGCCTGGCTGATCTTGCGACGCCGGTGCCGTGAGACGGGGAGCGCTGCCAACAGCTCAGGGTCGAGGAACACCCGGCAGTCCATCTCTCGGCAGACCGTGGGCCGCCGATCCCATATCGTGCAGCCGGACCGGCGTTGCAGGTAGATGCAGTCTCCGTTTGCTTTGTGAGCCAACATGAGGCGCTCGCCAGCGGGCTCCGTGCGGTACCGCCGCGGGTCGTCGCCGCACTCAGGGTGCAGAAAGACCGCGTCGCCCTGGCAGCACAACGTGCAGCCGTCACACAAGACAAGCCTGTCTTTTCTTGAGGTCGTCATACCGCCTACGCTCGTTCCAGAATCGATAGTAGCAGCCGCGAAACATCGCCTTCACAATATCTGGCGGAACGCGTCGCCGCGTCAACAGTGGCCCGCGCTTCACCACAGCCAGCAGCGGAGAGGGACACGCGTAGCCCGTGTATTCGTCTGGCTCTTGCCAATACGCATAGAGCAGGCCTGCGTAGTCCGGGAGGTCTGCAGGCTCAATCACGAGCGGTGGGCACACATAGATAAACCGCGATGGCAGACCAGCGTCGTGCTGATCTCGCTTCTCTAGCCGCCTGTGCTTCTCTGGCTTGTCCTTGAAATCGCGTCGAAAGTCTGCGCCGTTGCACTTGATCTCGTATTCGTTCAGCAGCCCGGATGCCGTGATCACGGCCACGTCGCATTCATACCATCCGGCCGGACCGTAGCTCGGCACGATAACGCGGGCCGGCCCGTCGCACCGATAGTGGACGGCGCCCTGCAAGGCACGCTCACACAAGCCCTCGCGCTGGAACGCAGGATCATCCGGCCTGAAGGTGCGTGCCTGAGTGACTACCGCGCTGTGCTTGAACTGAGCCATTCGCCACCATTGATAAGGAGGCCCGCGCCGCTATACTTCGTGGCCGTCCTGGCCACGTGGGGGGGAAGCATTGGTCAGACGCGGGCCTCCCGGAGATAACTCGAGGTCGGAAACGACCGCACCGAGCAACAGCTCAGGCCGGTGCCTGGCCATGTGCCCGCTGATCGGCTGGGGCAGGTCGTCAGTCGTCTCGCTGTAGGGCAGCTCCTCAAGCACGAGGCCGCTCCGATAAAGACGCGATCCACGCCGTAATATCTGACCGCCGCCACACCACCCTCCGCACGCCCTTGATCTCCACGGGACACGGGAAGTCCACCGAGTCTGCAACCAACAACTGAATCCGCCGCTCACTTAGCGACGTGAGTTCCGACACTATTTCAATCCCGATCAGGTCGTCCATGCGATTCACGTTCCAGCGGCCTGGTTACCAAGCCATATGCCTCTGTGCGCCTCTATGCACAAGTATACGCCACTGTGCGCCGTGCATCAAGGCGGAAATAGGGGCGGGCCTGGCAGTGGTCCGAAGACCGGCCGCCAGGCCCGGAGAAGCGACTCGAGCACCCTAGACGGGTGCCGTGAAAATATCTGTCTCGGAGACGGTCGCCGCTTGGGCTTCCCGTCGGTGCCGATGCACCCGCGCCTTGGCCCAGGCCCGGATGTACCGCTCGGCATACGCCACGTCGCCCTCAGCCTCCAGCCGTCCGAATCCCGTCGACTCCACGTAGGCGACGAACATCTGACCCTTCTCGGCAGTCGCTTCTAACGTCAGCGTCGGCATGTCATTCTCCGTTTGATTTTGGCGGTGTGGCCGCGGTCAGCGTGGCCATCACCTGAGCCAGCACGAGCGATGGGAAGGCCGCCGGATTCTCCTCCACCGCGGCCCGCGCGCGATCGTACTCCGCGTCTTCCATGTCGAGGAACGTGCTTGACGTCGTCGCCGCTTCGTGCAGCTTCAAGGCCAGCGACCAGTTGGCCACGGCCTGGCTCCCGTTGGCCACGCTCTTCGCAAGCGTTTGCTGCAGCGCAAGGGACACGCGGAACGGTGGGCCTTCGGTTGTCCTCACAGCCACACCAGATATGTCGCTGATTATGTCACCTACGTCGACTCTTTTCATGTCTCGCTTCTCCTAGAGGTAGACTGGAAACCAGCCCTTAACGGTGCCGGTAAATATTCGCTTCCACACTTGTACTCCGAGCGCACCCGTCGGTAGATTTGCCAGCGCTGGCGGCGATGAGGATCCGGCGCTGTCAAAGGACACATCGATCAAGAACGTATTGACTATGCCTGTCGACACCGCGGCATCTATTGCCAGATGCCCGCACCGAACGCGTGCGTCAACGTCCAGCCCCGCGGCGTCCAGCGTCATTTCCGCAGTGGCCCCGATCAAGAATTCAAGGTCCCCGCTGGTGCCGAAACCGAAGCCAGTGTCAACGCCGCCATTGTTGAATAACCACTTGTCCTCGGTCAGCAGTACGGTCAGTGTTTCTGACGTGTCGCCGATCCCCGTGAGCGTTATCTCAAGGCGCGACCCATGATCCGACACGCCCCAGTCCTCATCGGCCAGCGCGCGGATTGTCGCGGCGATGCCGTAGGCGTTGCCGTCGTGTCCGTAAAGCGCAAGCTCTCCGAGTTCGTCGTTGTCCGATACTGCCGTCGGTGAGCCGAGCGTGCCACGTGCGCGCCGTAGCTGCAGTTGGGCTGGCGCTGCTACCGTCGCACTGGCCACAGTCACGAGCGCCGTGCCGTCGTCCAAATTGAAAAGACCGGTTATCCGTGTGTCACCCGTGATCTCAATGGAGCCGGTCCCCTTGGCCGAGAACAGTAGGTCGATGTCTGTGTCAGTCCCGGCCGCGCCGAGCGATGGCCCGGAGCCCGTCGCCGCGTTGGTAGCCGCAAGGTAGTTTACCGCGCTGGCCACCGACGCCGCCGTGAAGGCCTTCAGGCCTTCGGGCTGCATCAGGATCTCTGAGGACGCGTCGGTCGTTGTCAGCGGCAACCCACCCCCGCCACCGAGCACGTTGATCTCAAGGCAGTTGAGCACCTCGGCCGTAAACGCGGCGGCAACGCCGACAAGCTCCATCGTAGCGGCCTGGATCGTCACCGTCCCGGTCTCCGGCGCGCCGTAGATCACCACGTCGTCGCCGTTGACATCGACGTAGCCGGCGCCCGTCGTGTACATCCCGACCTTGTTCCCACTGCCACGGATCTGCGGATAGGCTGTGGAGCCATCGCCGCTACGCACCTCGAGGTAGGTCGCGGCCGAGGCTACCGGCGTCAGCCGCAGAACCTCGTTCGGGTCGTCGGCCTCACCGATCGCCGTCAGCGCGAACGAAAGCTGTGTGCCCTGCGCGGCGCCGCTCCAGTTCTCCGACGCCGTCCACGTGGCCATGCCCGACTTGGTCACGGTGCTGGCGTCGTGCCCCCATGCCTGCAGGTCGCCCAGCACATCCCCCGATTGAACCGCGGCAGGCCCTGTGCGCGAGCGCTGGAACGCAAACGTGGGGCCGGACGCATTGCTTACGATCGACATGACCGCGACGCCGCCAGCGACGAAAAGAAAGTCGGTGTTGATCGTGCCCGACGCCAGGATATCGAAGTCGTCCATATCCAGGTCGCCGAGCATCGGACGCGTACCCAACCGGTCCAGGAGATCCGTGATCGACTCGCCGCCATCCTCGATCACCTTGCCCGTCGTACCCTGGTAGATCGCGATGTTCTGGTCTACCGATGGAGCGATGCCGATCACATCTCCAGACGATGCCACGCCGGCCCCCGTCCCCGCGCTGAACGCCAACGGCCGGACATCTTTCCACGTGGCGTTTGTAAAGTCGGTATCCCCCTCCTGCATGACCACGGTCGAGCTACACGGCAGCAGCGCTAGGCCGGGCGGAATCGCCGGCGGGTCAGCGAGCACCGCCGCGCCCTCCGTATTGAATTGCTCCTGTGGGTAGACCCAGTGGATAGCGCCGTTGGGGTACGTGGCGGTTGGCGCGGAAACCAAGAAGAGCGACTTAAACCACTTCTTGATGCCCATGGCCACCAGGTCGGTACCGTTATCCCAAAACTCATTGTCCAGCTCGGCGTCTGTGTCTGACGTCCACACGCCCGACGAGTGAAACCAACGGACGAGATTGACGGTCTGGCTGAAGATAGCCGGCACCACGTTCCCATGGTGGCCGTCCGTGTAGTATTCGCCGGACGTACACAGCACGTCTCGGTCGTTCGTACCGTCTGGATCTGCCGAGACGGCGACGCCATCGGCCACGACAATCGGCATGATCTCGGCCAGCGCGTGATGCACCTCGTGCGGAAACTCGCGGATAATCGGCTCGACGTGCAACGTGTAGATGTCGTTTTCTTGGCACGCGATCGTCGCCACGGCGATCTCGTCACCGCCCGGCGCGACAGTGCCGAGCGTCAGGGTCGACCCAGCAGACCACAGCAGATAGCTGACATCGCCGTCGGCGCACGTACCGCTACCGGCGTTCGTGGTGACGATGTCCTGCTCGAAGTCAACGACGAGCCCCGCACCCCACGAAATGGCTCGGCTACCATCGTCGGAGACGGATATCTCCGTCAGGACGCCAGCCGTGATCGTGTCGTCCAACATCTGCCACACGGTCCGGTCCGGCTTGTAGCCGATGAGCGTAGCGCCTTCAACCGGTGACGTTGTGTCCGCCAGCTCAGCCTTAGACACAAACTCCTTCCAGATGGCGGCGCCGACAGTAGCATCGATGCAGACCCAGATCAGATCGGCCGTCACGTCAAACCACCAGGACCCGACGCTCCAATCATCATCCGCGTCGTCGTTCACCGTCGGCGCTGTCGTGGCCGTGCGATTGTGGAGCGGTGCGGCGACCTCCAACCAGCTCGCGGAGCCGACACTAGCATCGATGCAGACCCACACCAGATCCGCGGTCACGTCAAACCACCAGGACCCGACGCCGAAGCCGTCGTCCGCATCGTCGTTGACGGTCGGCGCCGTCGTGGCCGCGAAGTTCTTCAGCGCCGAATTATCGCCCAGCCAGTCAAGCGCCTCGCGCACGTTGACCGGGACCGTTGGCCAAGAGGTCTTGGTCGTTGGCGTGTAGCCCACGTCCTTGCTATAGGACCGCGGGTCTGTCGGTTGGAACCCGCTGGCGCCCTGATCGCGCGAGCCGCCGACGGCGTTTCGGGTCGGCGTGAAGTGCGTATCAGGCATCGGCCGCCCCCCCCGTGATCATGGAGAAATACGTACGCTCCGGGACGATGCCGATCTCAACGGCCGTCGCCGTGAAACTCGGCATGACGTCGAGGAAGTGGATCACATCGCCAGCGGCGAACGACCAGCTCGGCATCTCATCCCAGCCGATGCGCAGGAACATCGGAAGCGCCAACGGGAGTTCCATATCCTGCTGATGCTCTCGCCAGATCAAGGTACGGTATATCTGAGACTTGACCCAGTCGCCAGTCGCGGAATCCACGTGCTCGTTTTCGGCCACAGACTCCCGGTAAAGTTCCACCACGTGCGGGTCGTCGTTCTCATCGATGGACGTCCGGACGTAGGCCAGCATGAATGGCGTATCCCACGTCACGCGCAGCTCGAGGATCTGGCCGGCGTTCACAGCCTGCGCCCGCTTGATCCAGTCGCCAGTCGGCTTAACGGCCTCGGCGAAAATGCCCGCCATGCTGTCCCCTTTCTACGCTGCGCGAATCGCCTCTGCCTGCATGCTGTCCGGCGTCAGCCAAACCGTACCGCCCAGGTTGTTGTCCGTGCCGAACGTAACGAGGTTCGGGTCCGCGATCACAATGGAGCCCGGGAATCGGTTGATTGTGGTGATCGTCTTGGCGACCGGAGTCATGCCGAGATCCAGCACCGCACCACCATACACATTCACGAGCGTAGCCGTGCCCAGGTCGGTACCGCTGGAGTAGACGCACGTACCGCCGTACAGGTGCAGCGTATCGATCTGCTCTTCGTCCTGGAACATGCGCCCCGAATGCATGTGAACGACACTGATCCGGCCCGTGGAGAACACGGTACCCGCCTGCACGGTCAGATCCGTTACCATCACGGCGGTGGTAGCGCCGCTCTTCGCGTGGATCGTGAGCCGCGCACCTTCAGCGCCTAGCCCCGTGGTGTTCGTGATCTCGACGAGCGCCGGAACCGATACCGTACCCAGGGTCGCCGCAAGCTCGACGTGCCCCGACAGGACGGAAATCTTTTCGATCCGGTCGCCGTCCAGATGCGCGGCCATGTTCATGTTGGGGCTGTCGACGATCACCTCGTCGGTAAACTCCGTCGGGTTTCCGCCGTCGTCGTAATCCGACTTGAAGTACATCGAACCGCTACCCGCGTGATGCACCCGCGCCGCATCGATGCGCAACGGTGATGCCAGCGACGCCACCATCCCCGGGTAGTGCCGGTCCGTCCGAAGCAAGTCAAGCTTGACGTCGGTCTCCGTCGAGCCCAGCACCGACTGAGTATTAGCCGCCCGAAACTTGGCTTCGTTGGTATCGACGGGCGCCGCTCCCAACGTCCAGTTCCCGGCCGAATTCCAAACGCCCGGCGCCGCCCCAACCCACAGTGTTTCCGCACCCATCGCATGATCCTTTCACTTGCCGTCGCGTTGCCTGGCGAGGCGCTGTCAACGACAGTACCACCCTAACCCCGCCGACGCAATTATCGTGCGCCGCGGCCTATCGCGTTCCACGGACAATCCGGTGCCGGGTGCGCCGCGCGGCGCAACGTCCTGGCGAACAGCCCGCCGCATCGCGCTCCGCGGTCGCACAGGTATCGGCAGTTCGTTTCTGCGGGCATCCAGCGGGGGCACTGCTCGCACAGCGCCAGGCGGGCGGCCACGAGCTGTGCTATCCGCGGGTCCTCGACCGGCTCGGGCTGGTTCGACGGGTCCTCCCGTTGCCGTTGCCACGCCTCAAACGAGGCTTGCACCTGCGCTTCAGTCCGGTTAAAGGACCGGCGCCGCTCCGCCCACCGAGCCAACCGCGTCCGACCGCCCTCGCCGAGCTGATCCAGATAGTCGTCCTCGCCGCGCGCCAGGATAGACGCGTTCGGCGGTCTCCCTCGCGTCGGCTCCACCGGCGGCAGCTTGGTCGCGCCCGGGGCGCGGGGCGGCGGTGGCGGCGGAACGGCCGGCGACGTCCGAACCACGGCAGCGTCCGGGCACGCCATGTGCGAGACATACCCAGCCGTCGCGCCCATAGACGGTAGCGCGCAGCCGCCTGGGAAGCCGCTCGGCTGGTGGTATGCATACAACGGGCACGCACCGCCCAAACTCGACAGACTCGCTGCGTCTAATTGGATGAACAGCCCATTCACAGTGCCCTCACAGCTCGGCGCCGCGGAGACAATCGGCCTGCCCTGAACCCTCCCCCCCATGACCGCCCAGCATGTACACTCACAATTCTCGCCGGGGTTGCACGGCGCTGGCGCTATCTCCCCTTGGACCGAAACGCTTACGTCCGTCGGGCCACCCCATTCGGTCGTCTGGTATGCAAGGTTGAAAACCTCACTACTGTAGTTCGTGTTCAGATGGAACCCCATCGGCTGGATGTCCATCGTACGCACAGTCGCGGCGCCGCAAAGTCGATGGAAGTTCGTCCGTGCGAATGTCGCGCAGTAGCCGAAGGTCGGCGCCAGGTAGACGGCAGTGCACCAGTAGGAGCACCTCGCGCCTGTCGGATCGATTGGCTGGATCGTGTGGAAGCGTTCGGTCGTGGTGTAGAACTCTTCCGGGTCGCCCTGCGGGTACTGATCGTCGATGTGGATAACCCAGTGGTCGAATATGGCGACGGTTCCAGTGTAGGACGACGTGATACTTGACCCGGCACGTATGCCGACCGGATCCCCGCGCTCGAACCGCGTCCACGCCATCGACCCACCGGACGGCTGTCCCACCTCACAGTGGGGCGTTGTGAAGCCTAGGTTCAGATTGGTGTTGTAAAACCACCCATTGTACCCCTGCACCTGGATCTCCAGGGTGACCTTGCACGGGCATTCCTCCACCTCGGGAACACAGCAGCACAGCAGCTTGGCGGCGGATCCCAGCGCCTGCGTCATGGCCCACCCCCGCAGTCGGTGGTTTGCGTGAACGCCGGACCGTTCACCCCAACCCATTCGCCCTCGGTCGGACAGCCATCCTCATCGCAGTCCGTCGGCAAGTACGCGCTCAGCATGACGCGCTGCGCCGGGTAGGATGTGAACGCGTATCGGGTCGCGCCACTTTGCACGAATTCGTGTACGAGCGCATACCGCTTGGACGTCGGTACCACCACGCCGCCCACGTCGTGCCAGATCGCGTGGAGCTGACCGCCCAGCTCGTCCAGGTTGTGCGCCGTGACCCAGCGTCCGCCCTCGAGCGGAGCCGCGTCGGACCACGACTCGCCCGCCGCTGGCAACGCCAGCTCCCGGACCCAATACTGTTCGGTGGTGTAGTCGGCGTCACCTTCGTCCGGCCCGCTCCGCACGATCTCCGCGACGAACATCGAGGCGCTAGGCGTGTCGTCGGCCGGCAGTGCGGCTGTCCGGCGTGGCCGGCCGCGATTGTCGATCGGCTTGTTTTCGACCTCGCGAACCGCGTTGATGATCCGCCCAGCGCCCTCGCGGTTGAATGTCACGGACTCGGACGCCATTACGTTGGGATCCTCAGCAGGCCGAACGGCAGCGAGACGTACGGCTTGAACAGCGTATCGGCGGCATCGGCCCCCGGCTCGACTTGCTTCCCGGCCAGGTCGAGCGGCATCGGGATCTGCGAGCGGATCATTTTCGGATCGGTGTTTGCCGGCGGGTCTTTCCATACCGGGCGCCACACACCGTTCTCGTCCAGCGTCGTGTCCTGCACCATGACGGCCGTCCGGACACCGTCGACCAACTGCGTCAGGCTGAAGCTTGCCAGCACGAGGTCATGCGGGCCAGCATCGCCCAGCGGGACGAATGGGTTGCCACCCATCAGCATTGTCAGGCCTATGCTGACGTAAGGCCTCGACCAATCAAGTTCGTTGTTGAGCGTCCACCCCGTGATCTTCGCCCGCCGCGCGCCAACCACATACCCCAGCATCCCCTTGCATGTGAACGGTTCCGAGTTTATCGCGCTGGCGTAATTGGCCATGATCTGCGGATTGTATGTCCAGCTATTCCATGACACGGAAAGCTGAGTCATGTTGTAATCGACGGCGGGCGCCGGGTCGTATTCTACGCCCGCCGTATTAAGAACGCGTTTTCCCTCGGCATCGTAGACTATCTCTCGGGTCATGCCGATCGTAGTCCAGCTCCAGCGTGGAGTCTTCGCGAGCGGACTGATAGGCGCATTACCCCCTGCGATCGCCGCGTAGGACACGGTGACCAGATGATTGGTCATGGACGAGCCGTCCGGCTTGGCGTCCTTCGCGCGGACGGTCAGGTAGTCGTCGGTACCCGCACCCGGTCCGATACCACCTTCGTCCGGAGTATACCTCTCGGACAACGACGGTATCCGCACGCCGGTAGTCGGGTCGACCGCCTCGGTCAGCACCGCGCCCTCATCCTGCGGATCGTCCGTCAACACTCGCCAGACGCGGACAGCCGTCAGATTGCCGTCGGAATCCGTGTGATAGCCGCGGCCCTTGTTCTCTCTGAGCACCTGCAGGACAGCCATCGCACCCCCCTTAGAACGTCATAACGATCGGCAGCGCCGTCTGTAAGTCTTGGCTCAGTTGCGTGATGGCCTGGCTTGTCGATCCGGTGTTCGTCACAATCGAGCCCAACAGCTTCTGTGTGTTGCGCCCCTGGTTGGCCGCGGCGAATGCCGCACGCTTGGCTTCCGCGGATCCGCTCACGAGCAACGGCGCGAAGGCACCGGCCTTGAAGCTATCCGATAGTGCCTTGCCGACGCCGCCGATTGTTGTGGACTGTACAGCATCGGAGAGCGTCGCAGCAGCCTCGGCCGCCGCTTGCGCCCTGTCCCGGACTTCCGCAATCCAGGCCAAGGCCCTGTCACCGAAAGACGCCTGTGCGTCGAAGTTCTTCAACTCGTCTAATATGCCTTTCGTGAAGCCGACGAAATCACTCAATGCCACCCGCGCGGCGCCAGCATAGACATCTCTTCCACTCGCGATGGACGCTCGCAGCGCCGCTTCAGTGGTCCGGCTTAGCTGTAGAAACCTTGCCACCGTGTTAGACGGGTCGAGCACGGCCAACGGCGTTAATGTCTGCCGGAGCTTCGTGATCTTTGACAGCAACATATTCCCGAACTTCGCAAGCTGATTGACCAGCCAGCTCACAAGCTCGACCACCTGCAGCTTCATCCACTTGATCAAGCCGAGCACCAATTGCCGCACCTGAATGAAGATCCGTAGCCCTTGCTGGAAGGCGTCCGCCACCCGTGCGACAATGAGGACCACGGTTTCAAGGGCACGTCGGATCTTGGCCGCAGACCCCTCACCCTCAACACCCCACGCAATCATCCGTTTATTTGACTCAATGAGGAACGGCGTCACGAACAGCGCGATTTCATTTCCGATGCCCCGGAATATCTCGCCGACCCTAAGTAGCGAGTCATTCAACATCTCGAGCTTTTTGGTCTCGATCCTCGTCAGCGCCGTGCCCATCAGCAAGGCTTCGCGCTTGGTCTCTGCGAACGCCTTCGAGCCGGCTGTCATGGTGTTGATTACCTTGACGCCACCCGTGTCAAAGAGCTTCATGGCCAGCCGAACCTTATCGGCCTGCAGCCCCACGGCCTTGATCGCGTCCGCGATCTTGAGGAACGCGGCTTCAGTGCCAAGCGCGTTCAGCTCCACCGGATCTAGTTTTAGCTCTTTGAACGCTGCTACGGCCTCGCCGGTTCCTACGGCCGCAGCTGAGGTCCGGCGCACGAACCGCTGCAGCGCCATGTCGAACGTCTTTACCTCGACGCCGCTTAGCCGTGCTTGCAGATGGAAGCCGGCCAGCGCTTCGGTAGACAATCCAAGCAAATCGGCAGTCTTACCGAGCGCGTCGTTGATCTTGAGCGATTGCCGGACCATGAGCGCCATGGCCCCGATAGCCGCGGCACCCAGTGCAACGCCCCATTTCGCGACGCGCACCGATAGGCCCTTGATGCGGGTGGCGAACTTCGTCACTTGCTTGACGGCCCGCTGCATCTTCTTCTGGAAGGCCTTGACCTGCGCGGACAGGATGATTGTGATCTTGCCGGTGCGCTTCTTACCCATGGCGCGGCGACCTCTTCCGCCGATTGGCGTACATGTCCAACGTCATTTTCGCAGCCATCCAGCCAGCATCATCATCGCCCACGTTCCGCTTCTCGGTCACGCGATCTCGGGCCGCATCCCAGTCAAGCACGACACCGTCGTCCGAAAGCTTCGTCGGGTTCTTGGGATCGCCGAACGCGTTGCAGATCGTCGCCACGATATGCCCCGTGTTCACGTCCATCCGGTGCCCGCCGATCGGTTCCAGCGCCGCGAATTCGCACCAGTCCAAAAACTCCCGCATCATCATTTCCACCTTGAGACGTCGGACCGTTATCCCAAGGTGACCCGCCACCCGGTGCATCATTATCCGCAGTGGCGTCATTCGTTTTTTGGGGCCTCCGGTTCCTCCGGGTTCTCCGGTTCCACTGCTTCCGGCTTGTAACGCAGCGAGACAGGCCCCGGGACTTCGTCGTTTCCTAAGCCGCTCAGTTCGAGCGCTGTGGTCATAATGCGGTGCATGACGATCCAGCTCCGCTTCCGCAGCGCGGCCATGTCCTTCCGGTCGAAGAGCGGGGTGCCGTCCTCATTGACGACACAGCACCGGACCACGTGCTCAATGGCCCCGTTGCTCGAGCCGCTCTTATCGCGGCCGACGATCGCCGCCATATCCTGGCATTCGCCAACCGACAGACCCCGCACCCAGCAGCCGCCGTCCTGGCCCCACTCTGGCGTGGGCACCCACTCGCGCTCCAGGTCGTCCGATGTAATGATCTCAGCCGCCGACAGGCACCGGCGGGTCGTTCCGTTCCCGTTTTCCATTCGCTTCTCCTGCGATTGTTACGCGCTGCCAGCGGTATGCACCCAGACCCCGCTGAGTTTCCAGGTGAGCCGCCACTTGAGCACGCCCACGTTAATGATCCACTGAAGACCGGACAGGAATCCGTCGCCCACTTCCTTCGCCGCCGTCGACTCGCCAGTCTTTAGCGGGTACGTCAACGTCAGGACCTCAACAGGCAAGGAAATCGGCGGCTGAACCGCCGCATCCGGATCGGCGTACCCCTCGGCCGTGATCGTCCCGGGATCGATCACGTGCGGCAGGAACTCCTTTGCGTGCTGCGTGCCGGTGATCGCCGTACCGTTGAGCTTCGTAACCTCGTCGTATTCCCGGTTGGGGCCGTCGCGTGTCCCGCTCTCCGCGTCAAACACAAATGCGCTGTCGGCACCCGTGACGTTGAAACCGAAACCAGTTGTTGCCATCTCGTTACCTTTCGTCTATGGGTCGATTTCCCAGTCAAGCGTAGCCTTGAACGTCATTTCGGTGTCCATCCGACCCTGCTCGAAGTTGGTCGTATTCCCGACGTTGAAGATGGTGCACACGTAGGTCGTCGAGTCCGGGAATAGGATCGTAGCCGGCTGGGGAACTTCCGCGATCGGCGGCGGGTCCGACGTGTCCAGGATCGAGGTCAACGTCAGTTCGCCGCCGTCCATCGGGCCGGGGACAAACTCCTTCCAGATCACTCCAGACGCGTCGACCGGCGAATCCAGGTGCGTCACGTCCACCGCCTCTCGCGTAATGTCGCCGATGTTCATCACGACAACCGGGCTGTCCCACGCGCTCCCGGCAATCGACAAGGTTGCCTTTGATCCGATCCCAGCCATAAAAGTATCCTTTCTACGCAGTCGCTATCTGCTCGTCAAAAGCAACCTCGTATGTTTGCGTCAAGGCCCACGCCCGGAATTGCGATTCCCCTGTCGGCCCGATGTATCGCTCTTCTTCCGGTTCGTCACCGCCGTGGGGCAAGATTCGAATGCAGTGCACCCAAACCTCACCGATCTGTCCCATCTTGTGATCAAGCCCCATGCGCACTTGGTCCGCGAATTGGCGCACCAGTGCGTACTCGCTGTGATAGCTCGTCACTTCGACGGGCCGCTGTACAAGCGCGATGATCGTATTGAGCGCCGCGTTCCGCAGATCCGGGCCGGCGCGATATGTGATCGCCGGCAGTTTCCAATGCTGCAGCAAGCTCGCCGGTCTGATCCGGTGAGCACCTTGCGGGTCAAGGATGCGCGGACCTATCCACGGGTTCTCGGTCAGTAGCTTGACTATTGCCGACTCGCCCATATCAAAACGCGTCCAGTAGTCCGTCGAGGATCTCGGACATTGCGATGTCCATAGTCGCATCTGCCTTCGCTTCGAACGCCGGATTCCCGAACGGCAGCACCGGCATGATACCCGTGGACCGCAGGCCAGTGCCCTCGGCACCGGCATCCGGCGGACGCTCGCCCGCGCGAACGGCCCGGCGAACAGCAAGACGGAAGTCTTCGCCCTCGGCGCGCCGGACCTTCCTCTCCTTCTCACTGGCACCGAGCCGCGCGCGGAACCGAGGCTCCGTGCCTTCGTCGACCAGATGCTGGTGCGGCGCCTTGTTGTGAAGCGGGCCGATCGCCTTGATGAACCCGCCGGAGACAGTCCGGCTGACGCGGCGCACGCTTGTCCGCAGGTCACCCTCCTGCTTCTTGCTAACCTGGCGGATCTGCTTCCGCATCTCGCGGGCGAGCGGCAGCGATGCCAGGTTGATCGCGCGTCGCACGATCTGCCGCTGTTTGGAACCGGGCAGCCGCTCGAGGCGCCGCCGCACGCGGTCCGCGCCCTTGATGATTAGCTGTGTTTCCATCAGGGTACCTCCGGGACGGCGATCGCTCGCATGGCTGTAGTCGCCATCCACTCGCCCTTGTAATCCCAGTCGACGACCGTCTTGATATCCCATCGGTGACCCGTATCCCGGCACACGAACCACCGGTCGACCCGGATATCCGGATCGTAGCGGACATAGATCGCGACGCGTTCGGACGCCGCCATCCGCTCCTCGAGGTCCTGCTCTGACGCCGTCAGGTGCTCGACGTGTGCCAGATGCCCGTCGGAAACCAGGCTGTCTGAGACGTCGACCTCGCCGTACTCGTTCTGTGGGGTTCCCGTGGGCCGCCCGTGCTCGTACAGGTCCAGCACGTGGTCGAGCGGCAAGCGCGAAAATTCCTGCAAGTTCCGCGGACGCATCAGATTTTCCCGGCCTCCGTCTGCGGCATGCCCGCCGGCACGCCCTCGGGATACGCACCCGGCATGTCCCACATCTGACGGACGATATCGAGGATCGCCAGCCGGTACTCTTGGGGCACGTCGGACGCCGCGGCACCGTGCCCCGACACATAGACAATCTGGATCCCGCCGAGATCCCCGCGGATCACAGGCCACGAAACCCCATAGGCACGTGCGATGCGACCGGGCTCCGTCGTGAGGTCCACCTGATACTGATCGGCCGCCCACGTCTGCGTGTCACCAGCGGCATCCACGTACGTGATCGAGGTTACAGACGCCAGCGGCGCATACGGTGGCTTGATCACGGCCTGCTCAACCGGCCACCAATCGAGCGTGTAACGGCGCGTGGTGTGGATGTACGACCGGCCGTTGTCCTGTTCCAGCCGCACGCGCGCAGCCGTGATGAACATCGCAATCCGCGTATCGAACGACGACCCACGGATGCCTGCGTAGTCCTTAGCCTCGTCGAGCGTCACCGGCTCGACAGCCGGTGGCGTCACCACGACCAGCCCGGTAGCGCTACCCATATTCGATCACCACCACTGTAAAGACCCCGGTCTTCGCGTCGCCGCCGTTCGTCACCGCGATCTGCACCTGTTCGTCGGTCAGCACCACGTCCGAGTATACGTCACCAATCACCGTGCCGGCCGTGTCGTTGACCGTCGCCCGCGGGTGCACCGTTTTCGACGCGGTCACGTTTTCCTCGGTCCAGATCGTTTCCCCGCGATCCGCCGCTGTAATCGCAAAGTCCACTGTGTCCGCGTAGTCGGTCTTGGCATACTGGATTGAATGCACGGTCCCCGTGAGCCGGGGCGATTTAGCGGTGACGGCCCCGCTACCGTTAGTCACCGCAGTGAGCGTGTGGCTCCTGGCACGTCCCATCTGTCAGTCCTCCATCGCCCAGATACCGCCTTTACTCGTGACCGTCCATCCGGTCACGCCGTCACCGACTACCGTCAGGCAGTCGGTCACGAGGTCGGTGCCCTGCGTGTTTATAATGTCCTTGTCGTCGGCACCCGCGTTGATGTTGTCCGCGGGCGCAGGAGAGACGCTGAACCCGGTCACCGCGCTGACCACGCGGATGGCGAAATGGTAGACGAGCCCAGCCACCGTAGCCGGCAAGGTCGCCACGATATCCGCCGCATCCACGTAGAACAGCGTGCCGCTTTGCGCCGCGGTCAACGCCGTGTCCTCCGTCAGCGCCACGGCGTGCGGTGTGAATACCGTCCCCGCCTGGAAGTCGACGGCCCCACCATTCTCGACCGTCACCGTACCGCCGGCCTCCACGGTGGCCACGGCCCCGCTCTTGATCTCGACCGCGCCGCCTGCATCGACGGATGCGGTCCCGCCATTGCCGACGTGCAACTGCTGCCCGTCCGGCGCCAAGTAGACCGGTGATGTGTCTCGCAGCGTCACGCAGCACCGCGCTGTCTCGAGATCGCCAGACCATGCACGCCCACGATCTTGGCAGCCGCCTCGCCGTCGGCCATGACACCGACATACGGAATCAGGTCAATGGCATCTGTGAGCGCGGCGCTCGTCTCGACAAGCACCCCGTTGATATACATCTGGGCCGTCCGGTCGCTCTGGATGTCGATCACCAAGTGATACAACGTAGACGCGGCCACCGTCACACCGGAATCCGCCGCGTCGTCCGAATCGGCAATCGAGCTGATCGCCTGCCACCCGCCACTGTTGACCCCGTTCTGGTAACGGAAAAAACACTGGTTGGCGTCGGTCGCGGTCACCGGCACATTCGTCAACTTGAGCCCCGCCCAAATGGTCATGTTCGTGATGGCCGCCTGAGTCTCGAGGATGGCCTCCCACCGCGTCTGGCGATCCGTGCCCCACGTGTAGAGGTTCCACGGGCTGATGTAGGACGCCGCGAGGTTCGGCAGCAGGATCACTTGGTCGTCGTCGGCGCCCGCCGTAGTCAGCAGGATTCCGCCTTCTGCGTCCTGCGTCACGCTGGCCGAAATCGCGTTCGTGCCCAGGATCTCGAAATCCGGATCCGTCAGCAGGGCCGTGCCAAGGTCGGCATCATGGTCCGCCTGCAGGCCTGGCTTGCCGTGTGTGTTCGCGATCCATTTCAGATTGATCCGATCGCCGAGGCCCTCTTGCTCAAAATAGTCGCCGCTCATCTTCAGGACGGCAGCGCGGCGAGCGGCGACGTAGCTGAGGGATCCATCGGGGGCAGAGCCGATCTGCAGGTCGGCGCCGTCCTTCAGACGGAGTACGTCACCGCCGTTGATCCCGGCCGGCCCAAACACTTTCGGGGTTGCTGTCATAGTACGTTTCTCCACTGCGTACGTGGGCCGGACAGCCTTTCACCCGCGCTGCCCGGCCCACTGCACGGTGATGCCGGTCTACGCATCCGCCGGCGAGATCGCGGCCAACGACGTGACGGAGTTCGCCACGTCCTGCTCAATGACGCCGTCCCGGAGTTTGGACCGGATGGCGTAGATTTCGCCGATACTCACATCCTCGTCCGTACGTGTGATGGTGCAACGGAGATAGTTGTCCGTCACCTTCGGCACGTACACGTCGCTCACAAACGTCTGGCCATCGTCGTCGGCAGCCACGCTGTGCGTCACGCCGTCGACCTCTGCCCAGCTACTATTGTCGGCCGACGCCTCGACCTTCATCGTAGTGGTCGCGCCGGCCGTGATGGCCGGAAACGTGGTAACGAAAGTAACCTCTTCCGTACCACCGTCCGCCGACATATTGATCGAATCCGAATTGACCTCGGTCTGCGCCGCGGCGCTCGCAGCCTTGACCTTGGTAATCCGGTTACTTTCTGTGAAATACCTCATGTCCAACACTCCCAAAAAAGGGACACACTGACAACGCCGTCAGCAGGAACTCCGAACAACGCCGTCAGCAGGAACTCCGAACTAAGCGGCCATCGTCAGCTTCTTGATGGGCTTGGTACCCGCGTCCAGCGTCGCGCCGTCCGCCCGCTCAACCGCCATATAGCCCACCTGATTGGCCGTGGCGAACCGCTCAAACAACCTGTGCAGCGTCAGGCCGGCGACCGTCCTAACGTGGTATTTGTTGAGCTGTCCGAAGATCAGCGCGTCAGTGGCAGACCCGATCTCCGGCATGTTGTTGTTGATGCTCATCGGGTAGCCGAGCAATGTGGCCGGAATGCCCAACTGCAGGCCCGGCTGGAACATATACTGCCCGTCGCCAGTCTTGAACTTGCGGATGTGCTCGAGCGTCGTGTCGTGCAGCATCCAGCCGACGCTCGGTGCCTCGCGGTAAGCGACGTCGACCGAATGGATCAGGGACACCAGTTCGTCCGGCTGGATCTCCGAAGCGCTGGACGCCGTCACGCCTGCACCGGCGTCGGTCACGATCCCGCGCGGCTGCCCGGACCCCGTGCCCGTGGTGAAGTACGCGTTCTGACCGCGGGCCAGGCTGGTAGCCAGGTGCTCCGCGAGCAGCGCGTTCATATCAAAGTGGCTGTCTTGGATCAGCCGATTCGGAACCAGCACGATACCCGTCGTGAACTCGTGCGCGCGGAACGTGACCGAGCTGTAGCTCGGGTCGTTGCCGGTCGTCGAGGTTTCCTTGTTCTCGCCGATGATCGTTGCGACCTGGCTCGTGCCGTCCATCGTCGGCCAGGTGATGTCCTCGCCGGTCGCCGTGCGCAGTGGCGACGCCACGCGCTGCACGGATCCGATGAACAGCTTGTTCACCTCGATCATGTCGATAAAGCCGGGCGGAACCATGACCCCACCTGAACCACCGGCCAGCGTGGACAGCGCGCGGCTGTATGCCACGGTCGGATGCATCGTCCGGTAGGCGTGCTGTGCCAAGCGGATAGCCGCGTTGCTGAGCACGTCCACGGCGATCACATCCTGAGCCAGATCCATGCCAACACGGTCGGCGGCCGCGCGCTCGGGTTTCGTCGCGGAATCGAGGCGCGTGGGCGCGCACCGAGACCAGCCGGCGATCGCGGCGCTCTGGTCGCGCTGGCTCGCGGTGATCCGTTCAACGTCGTCCGGTTCCGGATCCGTCTGCATCGTCAACGGGTGCTTGACCACCGCCGCCTGGTGGCGATCGATTTCGGTCGCGCGTTCGAGCGCCGTCGCCCGTTCCGATTCGCTCGCGCGGTCCGCGTCAATCTCCACGGTCAACACCTTGTAACGGTTGGCGCCCAGGTCAAAGGCACTCGACTCTTCGGGCGTCCAGTCCCGGGCTGCGGTCTCGCCGTCACCCTCGAGGATCTGGCTCAGCGTCTTGACCTCGGCCGCCACCTTGGCCCGCTTCTCGATCTTCTCTGCTAGCGTGATAGGCATGCTAGACTCCTATGTTTAGGTATGCCGGCGCTAGCGTCTTGTGGATGTAGGCAACGCACGCGCTGGCGGTCAGTACACCAACGGGACAGGTACGTTGCCCGATAGTCGGACTTGTGTCTGTCTGTCTGACATCCGGGCCGGCGATAGTCGCCAGACCGGACATCGATCTCGCCGCATTCTACGCCGGCATCATGGGACCGCAACCCCGTCAGATGCCAGCATCGGCGATTACCGACATAGCCCGGACGCGGTTCGCTATTGCGGCGCGCTCTGCGTCGCGGCCCGCGACCCATTTCCGGACAAGCTCGTGGACCGGATCCGCCCCGCCAGCCGCCCGGCCCGATTCCATGGCCGCGGTAGTCCCGGTGTAGGCCGGGCGCACGACCGGCCCCACGTCGTCCACTGTGACCGCGGTGTGCGTTAGGATCGTCGGCACGTCCTCGCTGTCGACAACCGGCTCATCCACGTCGTAGGACCGCGGGAAGAACGTCAGGCTGGAGCCCTGGATGTCCCGGCGTGAAACCTGTTCGCGGATATCGTCGCCGAGCGGCGAGCGGGGTAGGTCGATCTCGTATCGCAGCCCTACGTCGTCCTCCCGGAGCCGGAGCGTATCGGCCGCCGTCCGGCCCAGCAGTTTCGACATGTCGTGCTGGAACAAGCCCAGGACATCGTCCTTGGCTATGCTCTCGCCGAAGGATCCGGGGGCGAACCGCTCGACGATCCCCCAGCCGAGATCGTATTCAGTCCCCGGGGTGCCGTCGTAGAATACCGCGGCGTACCCCGACAGCACGCGCTGGTCTTCGGAATCCGAAACCTCGGGCTGCCGCTCGGGCGCCAGCGGTGCATCACGTGTCACACGCACGCCCGGCCGTAACTCCAGGTTAGCCTTGCCCATCATAACCTCCTTCTATGGCGGTACTTATGGCCGTCACCACCTCGGCGACCAGCAATGCTATCGCCTGGTTTCGCGTTTCGTTGTTCGGCATGGCGGCAATCCGCGGCAGGGCCGCGAGCGCACCCGTGCGTACGAGGGTCGTCGCATGCTCGACCACCGGCTCTACGTCCGCATCCTCGCGGCGCGCAAGCACAAGCATGGCTGCGATTGACGGCGCCAGCATCTCAGCCGCTCGCAGCCCGTTTCGCACAAACGCCTTGCCCTCCGACCAGTCGACGATGGACGTCCCCGCGTCGATCGCCCGGCAGCCGTCCCACACGTAGCGCCTAACAGCTCGCAGCGTTGCGTCGGCCAGCACCGCCCCCATAGCACGGCGCCACTCAGCGACAGGTTCCCGACGTGGCGCCGGAGCGATCAAGGCCGCGCGGCCCGCGGCGTCCTTATCGGCTGCCGCGCCCGGTAGCGCAAGCGCATCGTCCGCCGGCGCCAGCGGGGCGTTTGGCGTTGGCAAGTGTGCCCCAGCCCCATCGGGCAAGGGTGGCATGCCCTCGCCCGCGCGGGCCTCGTCGACCGTCATAAACGCGGCACCGCCTAGGGCCAGGCGCAGGAACGTCCCGCGCGCAACAGCATCCACCAGCACAAGCTGACGCCGATCGAAGCGGAACACGTACTCATCGGACGCCCGTTGCTCGTCGGTCAACAGCTTCTCGTACTCTTCCTCCCACGCTCGCAGGTGCACGTCGAGCGCATCGAGGTACGTCCGGGCTTCCACCTCGAGCGACGCGCGGGCCGTGCGCGTCGTGTCGCCAAGCAAATGGGGCGGCAGCCCGAACCACGTAGCCACGTCCCGGATCTGGTGCTCTCTCGCCTGCAACAGTTGGGCATCCTGCGGTGATATCCCCACCGTCTTGACGGACGTGCCCTTGGGCATGATGGCCACCCTGAACCGTTTATCAACGCCCCGGTGCATGTTCTCCCAGTCGAGTTTCATATCGTCTCGATCTGGTTTGTTGAGTTTGTGCTCTGTCTCGAGGCAGATCCCCGGCATGGAGCCGTTGCCGTAGAACCTCCCGCAGTGGTCCTCGGCGGCCAGCGTGATGCCGAAAGCGTTTGTGGCGTACTGGACTAGGCTGTAGCCGGACAACGTATCGGCGCCGAGCCCGCGAATGTGCAGTATCTCGCTGGCCTGGATCCGCCATATGCCGTCGGTCGTCGTAATGACGTACCAGGGTTCGCCGTCCGCGCGCACGGGCCGCACGCTCTGCGGATCCAGCACCGTTAGCTGTGACGGTGCGCCGCTCTCATCGCGATCGATGAACGCATAACCGTTGCCCGTCAGCAGTCGGGCCGCGTGCATCGTCTGCCGAAACACCATGGCCGAAACGTACTTGGTAGGCCGGCTGTTGACCAAGCGGTAGGCCGGGTGCTCCGTGGCCCGCACCGGACCGGTCGGCGTCTTGCGGTGCAGCACCATCTCGAGCCGGCCGACGTCGTCGCTAATCTTGGAGACGCCGCGGAAAACAGCGGCCAGCGTCAGCGCCGTTTCGCGCGTGACGGTCACGCCTGAGATTGCGGATGTCCCGGAGGCCTGGAGGTTCGCCCAGGTGATCGGTGTGTTCGGGTCTTCGACGGAGGCTCGGCTCAGCCACGTATTGATCCAGGAACGTATCGAGACCATGGCCGGCCCTCCAGTTGCCTAGAGCGATGTTATACGGTCCACAGGCCCCACGTCAACATAAACGTCCGCACGGGACAGGGCGAGCAGCGTCGTAATCACGCCGTCGATGGCACCACGGCCGCCCTTCGCCCGCTTGCGCGGGAACATCCGCCCGCCCGCATCTCGGTAGACGGACACGTTGCCAACCATCCAGCGTAGTATCGGGTCGTCCTCGTGCAGCATCTTTCCGCCGGCCAGCAGCACCTCGAGCCGATGGCACGGCCCGGTCATGTTGGCAGCGTTCATCCGGTGCGGGACCATCGTCAGACCGTCGTTGCTCAGTTGCCCGGAGAGCTGAATCCCCTGGAACGTGAAGTCGACCGCCACCTCGCGGATGCTGTACTGGTTCCACAGGCAGGCGTCGACCGACGTCTCGTCCGGCAGCATCCCCGTAAGATCCCGTCGGATGCTCTCGTAATCGACGACCCCGCCTGGCGTCACGTTCACCCGGCCCTGTCGTTTCCACACACCCCACAGCGTAGCCCACTCGCCACGCATCTCCGCAATGCTCTCCTCCGGCATCCAGTACCACACACGGACCGCGTACCGGCCGGCCAACGGCCAGAGCAGCGTGAATGCCGTCACATCCATATTCGCCGATAGGTCCAGGCCGCCGAAGCACGGGACGCGCTTCAAGTCCGATTCCTTTATCTCGCCCTCGCAGACATCCCATTGCGGCACCGACAACCAGGCCTCCGCTTGCTGCGTCCGGATGTTCAGTTGCAGACGCAGGAACTTGTTAAGCTCCCCGGGGATCGCCGCGGCCTTGAGCGCCTCACGCGCCACGAACTCGGGATCGAGCGCCGCGCCAAAGTTCGGGTTCGCCGTGCGCCAGGTCTCTTCGGCTGCCCAGTCGTCGGCCTTCGCCGCTTCCCAAATCACCGGAAGGAAAGCGACGTCCGCCGCTGTCCCGTTCAACAGCATATGCGCGTAGTCGTGCTTCTCATTGCACACGGACTCGCGTTCATGGTCAGCCGTGCTCAGGTGCACCTGCAGCGAGTTCGTCCGGGCACCCATGGAGGACGTCATGGCGTCCACCATGTCCCGCGTTTTGTGCGTGTGCAATTCGTCCGAGATGAGGGTGCTCGCGTTGTGCCCGTGCTGTCCAGTTGCGTCACTCGCAAGCACTTGCCAGAAGCCACGGTTCCCGCGCGGCCCCCGCGTTTCTCGATATCGTATGGACTTCTGATAGCCAACCAGGCGAGAGCTAATCGACTTTGGCGCGTCGTCGACCATCGCCTTGGCGATCTCGAATACGATAGCAGCCTGCTCTTTCGTCGAGGCAATCGAGAAGATTCGCGGCGCTTTCTCCGGCTCGACCACGAGCATGTACAGCGCGATGCCAGCGGCCAGCGTGGTCTTGCCGTTTTTCCGCGGGACGTAGACGAACGTCTCGCGGTACCGCCGGCGACCGTTAGGCCGGAGCCACCCGAACAGATTGCCGATAACTGCTTGCTGCCACCGCTCGAGTTCGAACGGGCGCCCTGCATAGTCGCCCTCGATGTGCCGCAGGACGGACGGGAAAAACCGGAACACCACGTCCGCGGCCTCCGGTGAAAAGCGGGTATCCTCGCGCGTGGCGATCGGGTCGTAGTTTGGGATACCCGGCCATGACGTGCCGTCTGGATCCGCGCCGCCGCAGAGCACGAGCCGCCAGCGGGCCACTTGATCCGCCGTCAGCCCGTGCCCCGCAACCAGCCAATCATCTGACCATTGCCGGTCGTCGTAGGAATTCGGTCCCGGCATCAGCCTCTTCCGCCGCCTCGGCCTGCACACGCTTTCGGTCAACGGGGGTCAAGCCGAGAAGTGATGCCGCGCGTACGAGCCGCCGGAAGGCGTTGTCCCGGATCCTAATCAGCGGAGACGGTAACTCGCGACCGGCATCTGTCACCGTCAGCAGCTCGAGCGGGTGCATCGCCTCGATGGTATCGGACACTTTGAGGAATTCGCCCCACGCCTGGCAGTACGCCACGAACGTAGAAACGTCGCCCTGCGTTAGTACACCGCTGTCGTGCAGCATCGGAGCCAGTCGCTTGAACTCGCGCTTGGCCTCTGGCCGCAACCACTTCGGGCAGCTCGGAGGCGCGTCTGCCGAAGGCATCTTGAGGCCGGGCAAAACCGGCCGCGGCTTGGGTCCGCGTGTACCTGGTTTCTTTTCCATCACGCCGCCCCGTCGCAGCTCCCGTCCGGCGACACGTCGTTCAGCGTCACGTCCTTGCGGACCACGCGGTACTGCAGCCGCGGCGTCGGAATCGTAACGGCCAGCGTCGGCGGCATTTCGTTCGCCAGCGTCGCCATGGGAATCAGCAGTCGGCCAAGTCCATTCGTGCGGTCCGTCGCGCAATAGTAGGACCCCACCCACTTCTCCAGGAGCCGGCCCATCGCCGCCTTGCCGAAGTGGTCCACGCCCCGGAACACCTGGCCATAGAGCAACACTGCCGGTGCCGTCTCGCCCTCGCACAGATCCCACAGGAGTTTGACGGCGCCTTCCTCGCCCCGCGCCACGACCATGTCGATGTACACGCTCTCGGGCACCACGACCATGTCCACCTGCATGCTCGCCACGATTGACCGGAGTTCTTCCAGGGCGCGTGCGGGATCCTCTTCCGGACCAAACGTCTGCCCCGTCAGGCCATGCACGCGGTGCATCGGGCAGGCGGCGCTTGCCAGACGCGGCATCACGTGCGCGTCGAACGCGGCCTGAGTCTTCGTCAAGATCAGGACAGTGCGGCGCGGCGCGACGGCCACCGGTTGCCCGGGATCCGTTTTCGGCAGGAGCCCGCCGCGGGCGATCAGCGTAACGAGGTCCATGCAGACCGTTGCCGCGTCCTCGAACTTTTGGGAAACCACCACGGTCACGCCGCCGGCTGGGATCCATCCGTCCCATAGCCAGCGCAACGGGTGCGGGTGCGGGAGCTCCGCCGTCGGCTCTGTCAAGGCCGACGTGGCCGGCGCGACAATCCCGCCCGGCGAGGCCGGCCCGGGCGGGCGAGCGTCTGCGGGCGCCGAGCAGCCCTCGGCCGCGGCCGCCACCACGGACCCCGGGCCGGCGTCGGCCGCGGTCGGCGCGGCGGGCACCTTGCCGAGCGGGAGCCGAGACGCCCGCCGCGGCGCTCTTCGGGCCACGTCCCGCGCGGTCCACGCGTTCACTAGCTCCAAGCTGGATGTCATCGCCCGCTTGGCGACCTTGCCCGGGTCGTTCGTCTTGGCCATCAGCGACAGTTGCCCGAGCATCGATTGCAGTGCGAGCCTATCTTCCAGCATTCGTTTCAAGCCCACCGACTCTTCTTTCTGCCCCACTTCTCCCGCGTCCTTCCTTGGTTCGTCGTGCCTCACTGTAGATCCTTTCGTTAGAAGGGTGGTTTTTTCAGTTCGAACCCTCGTATTTAAACGCTTGCC
>Ga0255048_10000295_pt1 | contig 38810 bp, 30 predicted proteins | sample JV7_2_2_MG_FD_183619 | JGI IMG/M metagenome (GOLD analysis project Ga0255048, IMG submission 183619) | Seawater microbial communities from Jervis Inlet, British Columbia, Canada - JV7_2_2 | ecosystem: Environmental > Aquatic > Marine > Inlet | place: Canada: British Columbia | collected 2016-10-06
GACCTGTTGGCGGCGGCGGCGGAGCCGACGCAACGGCTGTTTCGCTACGTGCAATGGCGACTGCTCACAGAGGCAGCGGCCTCGCTCGAGCCGGTCTTCACCGAGCGCCGCAGTCCGCTCGTCCCCTCTCGCCGGCGGCTGCTCTCGCGTTCGCACAGCTTCCGGTTGGAGGGGTGTCGGCACGCCCTTCGCCACATCGATGGACGCGTCGCAATGCAACGGATGGGCGCCATCGAGCATGTCGTCGCGGCGGAGACACCGATGGTGCTGCATGCCTTCGTGGAAGTCAACGAACCGCACGGGCGGGTCAGCAATGCCGGATCGATCAGAGCGACGCCAAGCGGGTTCGCCGAGGGTGATATCGAGTTCATTCCTCCTCCGGCCGAACACTGCCGCCGACTGATACTCGATGCCGTCGAGTTCGCCAATACGGCCCCCGCACCGTCGATCACGCGGGCGACATGGCTGATGGCGGCGGTGTTTGCCCTGCATCCGTTCGTCGACGGCAATGGCCGGACGGGTCGGATGCTCTTCCATGGGCTCCTGTCGGAGCATCTCCCGAACGGGTTCGATTGGGGCACGATCCCCGAACTGGCGGCGAGTCGCAACGACTATCTCGAGGCAGCGCGCGCACCACTGCGACCGTCGTTGCCCGACTACGACGCCCGCCTGCTGCAGCCGATCCATCTCATGAGGTTCACGGCCGAGCGGGCGGTCGACGGCGCCCTAAGAGCGGTTGCCAGGCTGTCCTTGCTGAGTGACCATGTAGAGCGATTGATCGGCGATGGATGGGACGTGGGGCCGATGCTCGTGCTGCTTGGTATCGCCGCCGACCGCAACGCGCGACTCGACGAACTCGCCGAGCTACTGGGCGACCCGGTCGAGACGACCGAGGTCGTGAACGGCTTGGTCGAACGCGGTATTGCCACGTGGGATGAGGCGGGGCGCGCCCAGCTGGTCGGCGCCAACCCGTTTGTCGGCGCGATGTGAGATTGCCGAAGGTCGGATCGACCTAGGACGGCGGTTCCGGGGCCGAGAGGCGATACCGAAGTTCGGTCAAGTCGGCGGTGACCAGTCCGATCGTGCGCGCCGTACTCGGGTCGAGCAGAACATCGATTCGTGCACTCAGCTGAGCGAGGTCGCCTAGGAGCTGACCCACCGCTTCGCTGTAGACCGCTGCTCGATCGCCCGGCGGGACGACAGCGTGCGGAGGATCGGTGACCGACGTGTCGAGCTCGACCGGCGGGATCACCGGCGCTCTCTGCGCCCACAGGTCGGCATGCCAGGCGTGCAGGTGGGATGCCTCGGCGAACAGGCGCTGCAAACCTGGGTCGGGTGTATCGACGACCCAGCGGCCGAGCTGTTCGAATAGATCGATATTGCGGGCCCTCATCTCGGCGCAGGTCGAGCCGAGCTCGATGATGCCGAGATGTTCGCCGCCGGCGGAGCCTGGATTCACGGGCGCGCTCCGGCCCGCCAGCTCGCTTCGGCGGCGCCGAGCTCGGTTGCGGGCTCGCCGTTGTCCACGTACTCGAGCAGCATCGCTCGGAACGGTCCATGTGCGTCGAGCTTGCCGAGGATTGCGTTGACCCCCCACACGACCCGGTCGAGGATCACGAAGCTGGGCGGCATGTTGAGCGATTCGATCACATCGGCGTGCGGGCCTTGCACGTCGAGGATCTTGGCGATCGTGTCGATCATCCACTGCCGCGTGAACGTGAACTCGTCGGTCAAGTAGGGCTCATACGGGCTGCTGACATAGTCGAATACGTGCTCGGCATCGAGCCCATGCCCGGCGCGCAGGAACCCGCTCTGTTCCATCGCCCGCACCAACAACTCGGGGTCGCGATCGACAATCACTGCGTCGAGCGTTGGGCGAAGCAACTCCCACTCGCCGGGTGACCAGCGCTTGACGAGTCCGAAATCGAGGAACGTGACACTGCCGTCGTGGTGAAACTTGTAGTTGCCAGGGTGCGGATCGCCGTTGAACGCACCGTTGTGGTTGATCGCGTGTTGGGCAAACCGCCACACGACTTCGGCGGCGCGTTGTTTGGTCGCTTTGCTGGCCGACGAGCGAAACTCGCCGAACGACATGCCGTCGACCCACTCGGTGGTGAGCACCTTCTTGGTCGATAACTCGGGGACAAGATTCGGGATTCGAACCCACGGGTGGCCGGCGAACAACCGGGTGAACTCGACACAGTTGTCCGCCTCGAGCCGATAGTCGAGCTCCTCGCGCATGCGGTCACGGAGCTCGTCGACGAGGCCTTTGGAGTCGAGGCCCTTCAACAACATCGCCGAGAACATCTGATACATCACCTCGGCGGCATCGAGATCGGACTCGATCGCCTCGTGGACGCCCGGGTACTGCACCTTGACGGCGACGTCCCGGCCGCGGTGTGTGACGGCGCGATGGACCTGTCCGATACTGGCGGCCGCCACCGGCAGGTCGGTCCAGTCGAGGAACGCCCGCTCGGGCGGCTGGCCCAACTCGCTGTGGACCACACCGGCGGCGAGCGACGGTGCCATCGGGGCGGCGTCGGCCTGCAGGGTTGCGAGCGCTGCCTGGGCGTCGTCGGGGAGGGCCTCGAAGATGAAACTGACCAGCTGGCCGGCCTTCATCAGCACCCCTTTCATCTCGCCCAGTTGCTTGGCGACATCCTCGGCGGTGCGGATCGCGAACTGTGCGTCGAGTTCGGCGCGCCGTTCGGCCGGAGACCCGACGCGGCGGACTCGGGACACCGCGTACCGGGCGGAGTTGCGAGCCGAAAGTTTCCAGACTTTGGCCGACCGGCTGAACCGATTGGTGATCGGTGATGCGGCGGCGGCCTGGCGAGTCTTCGCCGCAGCGGCGCTGATTCCGGCGGCGAACGCCACGAGCGCCACGAGCGTGGCGAGCGACGCGACCTGGGCCTTTTTCATCGCGAGCTCAGCATCGATCGATCGACGACACGACGATCACGACGATCACGGGGCGCGCCGGGCGACCGGGTCGGCGATCAGCGTCTCGTCGGGGATCGGATCGCCGCTGACCTCGTCGGTCCAGTAGTCGCCTGCGTCGAGACGTTGCAGCGCAGTCTCGACCCCCGCCAGGTCGCGCTCGATGCGGTCGAGATCGGCCGCATCCTGCGCGGCGGCCGGCGCAGCCTGCTCGGCTGACGACGCTTCGACGGTCTGCTCGGGGCTTTCGTTCACGCCACGGACGCTACCCGCCAGACGGCCGAGGCCGTAACCTGTCGAAATGGCAGGCGCGAGCCGACGGCAACGGTGGAAGCAGCTGCCGGTTGCGGTCGCCCTACTAGGTCCTTCCTTGATCGTTCTGGCAATGTTCGTGCTGTATCCCCTGGGCAAGGCGATCGTGCTCGGTCAGCAGCGGTGCAACGCGCAGGGCCGGGATTGTGTATCGAACGGCTGGGATCAATACACCGACACATTCATGTCGAGCGAGTTCCAGCATGCCCTGTGGGTGACGGCCAAGTTCGCCTTGCTCACCGTGCCTCTCGGGTTGGTGTTCGGCGTCGCCCTGGCGGTGCTCGCCGACAAGCACCTGCGGGGGATCGGGATCTTCCGGGCCGTCTTCTCCTCGACGGTTGCCACGTCGGTCGCCGTGTCGAGCCTGATGTGGCTGTTCTTGCTGCAGCCCGAGGTCGGGGCGCTGTCGAACCTCGGCTGGCTGAGCGATCTGTTTCCGGTGATCAAGAGCCCTGGCTTGCTCCGCGATCCCGGCACGGCGCTCACTGCGGTGGCGATGTCGAGTGTGTGGTCCAGCCTCGGATTCACGTTCATCCTGGTCACTGCCGGCCTGCAGGGCATCCCTGCCGAACTGTACGAAGCGGCGGCGATCGACGGTGCCACCGGCCCACGCCGGTTCCGCCACGTCACAGTGCCGATGCTGGGCCCCACGCTGTTGTTCGTGTTGATCGTGCTCACGACTCGGGCTTTCCAGACCTACGGCGAGATCGACCTGCTCACCTCGGGAGGGCCAAAGCCACACGACTCGACGATGACGCTGACCTACCTCACATACGGACAGGACTCGATCATCCGCGGCAATGCAGGCCTCCAAGCGGCAACCGCGGTGTTGCTATTCGTCGTGCTGCTTGGCCTCTCGTTGCTACAGCTGCGCGGGATCGGAAAGCGAGTGCACTATGGCAACGCCTGATCAGGTCGCGATCGCTGAGCCTACGCGTACCGGGACGCCCGGCGGGGCGGTGTTCCGGTCACCGGGTGGGGTCCGAATGATGGGCCGCTACGCCCTGCTCGGCCTGGTGACCTTTATCGTGCTGTTTCCGGTTTACACGACGGTCGTCGCCTCGCTGAAGCCTGGCAACAAGGTGCTCCAGAACCCGCTCGTGCCCGACGCCTTCACGCTCGACATCTTGCGCGAAGCCTGGTCGGAAGGACGCCTCGGGCGCTTCATCCTGAACTCGCTCGTGGTCGCCGTGATCGTTACCGTGTGCCAGGTGGCGACATCGGTGATGTCCGGGTATGCCTTCGCGATGCTCGATTTCCCGGGCCGTGGAGCATTGTTCGTGGTGTTCTTGGCGACGTTGCTGGTACCGCTCGAGGCGACGCTCGTGGTGAATCGGAGCACGATCGACTCGCTCGGCTGGCTCAACTCGTATCAGGGTCTGGCGGCGCCGTTCCTGGCGACCGCGTTTGGGACCTTCCTGCTGCGACAGGTGTTCTTGGGGTTCCCGAAAGAGTTGCGCGACGCCGCCCGGATCGACGGAGCAGGTCACGCCCAGTTCCTGTTGAAGGTGGCGCTCCCGATAATTCGGCCGACTGTGGGCGCTTTGGCCCTGTTCGGCTTTCTCTCCAGCTGGAATCAATACTTATGGCCAAACCTGATAACGACGGAGTCAGATATGAACACAGTTCAATCCGGTCTACGCCTGCTGCGCTACTCGACCCTAGACAAGCCGAACTTGTTGATGGCCGGCACAGTGATAGCAGCGGTACCAATTTTCGCCGCGTTGCTGGTGTTCCAACGCCAGCTTGTGCGCGGACTCACAGCAGGGGCGGTGAAGGGATGAAAGGCCACCTGATCGCGGCTGCGACGGCCGCTGCATTGGTTGCAGCCTCGTGCAGTTCTGGCGGTGACTCGATCCTTCAATCGGGCAACGAAGCCGCTACGACTGTCGGCGCTGCTACCACGCTCGCAGCGCCAGCGGGCACAGCCGGCACGGATGGCACCGACGGCACGGATGGCACCGCCGGCACCGCTGCACCCGGCGAGACGACTCCGGCACCATCGACGCGCGCCGTCACCACCACTACGATCGCTGGGATCGACCTGCCGCCGTGCCCGGTCGATGCGCTCGACGACGCTGATGGCACGGTCGAGGTGCTGATGTGGCACGGGCTGACAGGTGCAACCGACGACGGGATCGAGTTTCTCGCCGCCGAGTACAACGCCAGCCAGTCGAAGGTGCGAGTGAAACTCGAGCCACAGGGCAGCTATGACTCGACGATCGACAAGTATGTGCAGACCAGCCAGGGCAGCCGGCCCGATCTGGTGATGTTCCCTGAATACGTCGTGCAGCAAACGATCGACTCCGATTCGGTGATCCCGATCGAGTCGTGCATCCGGGCGTCGGGATTCGACACCGCCACGTTGCAGCCGGCGGCGCTCAAGGCCTACACGACCGTTGGCGTGCAGTGGGCGATGCCGTTCAATGTCTCGAACCCGGTGCTCTATTTCAACCGGTCGATGTTCAGCGAGGCCGGCCTCGATCCAGAACAACCACCGCAGTCGCTAGAGGAGCTACGCCAGTACTCGCAGGCGATCGTCGACTCAGGTGCGGCGAGCTATGGCGTGGCGATCGACAGCGGCACCGATTCGGGCGGTGGCTGGTTCATCGAGCAGTGGTTCGCCAACGCCGGCGAGCTGTACGCCGACAACGAAAACGGCCGGGCGGCGCCCGCCACCCGCGTGCTGTACGACGGCGAGACGGGTGTCGAGCTGATGACCTTCATCCAAGAGATGGTGCTCGATGGTCTGGCGTTCTATGTCGGCGGCAACGGCAGCGGTCAGGACAACTTCCTCAAGCTCGCCGACCAGTCCGAGCCGGCGGCGATGACGATTGGCACGTCGGCTGCGCTCGGCACCGTGTTTGACGCCCTCGACGGCGGCCTGATCCCGGGACTGACCGGCGACGACGTCGGAATCGGCCCGCTGCCCGGGCCGTCGGGTACGCCGACGGCACTCGTCGGAGGTGCCGCCCTGTACATCGTCGCCGATCACGGCGACGAGACGGCCGCCGCAGCGTGGGACTTCATCACGTATCTCGTGTCGGCTCAGTCACAATCGGAGTGGGCTGTGCAGACCGGCTACGTGCCGATCCGCACCGACGCCCTCGATCTCGACCCGGTCGCCTCGAAATATGTCGAGGACCCTCGGTTCCGCGTCGCCTATGACCAGCTGATCGGCTCCCCCGACGAGCCTGCGCTACAGGGCCCGATCCTTGGTCCGCAGCGCGATGTGCGCGTCGTAACCGCCCTGGCCGTCGCGGAGATCCTCGAAGGCGGCGATGTCCAGGCAGCGCTCTCGGCCGCCGCCGAACAAGCCAACCTGCTGATCGCCGACTACAACACCCACAACTGAGTTGGGAGTTGTGCCTGGCACAACTCCCAACTCAGCGTTCGGTTAGGTGGCGCAGGGCTTTTGAGCGGCGTCGACGTTTGGCGCCGCGAGCTACCACGACAAAGGTGATCAAGGCGGCGGCCACTATCAGCCACGCGATCAGGGCGATCAGGGCGGCTGTCGAGAGCGGCCCCGCCCAGTCGGTGTCCTTGCCGGCCGGGCGCTGCACGGTGGCCGTGTAGAGATTGACCGTGGTGCCGTCGAGCGGCGCCCGGAACTCGATCGCACCACCGTCGATCTCGGAGCCCTGCTCGGCGGAGATCAACTCGCCCGGCAAAGCAACTCGGAATGTGAACGACATCGCCTCGGCGGGCGTCAGGCCGCTGGTGGCGAACTCCTCACCGAATGGCAGGCCCCCGACCGCTTGCACCAGATCGGCATCGGCAAAGGTCTCGAACCCGTTCTCCAGCACGAGATTGCCGTTGATGGCGTTGGTTGTCAGGCCCTCCGCCGGGGTTCGAGCCGCCGCCATCCCGGTCAGTGGTGGACCGATGCTGGTCAGCACGTTTGCAAGTTCGCTTGCGGAGTGGAACTCGTGAGTGAGCGTGATCGAGAGCCCGCCACCCTCGGCGCCAACCGGGCCGACGACCTCCCAGCCGTTGGCGAGCGCGTCGTCGAGGCGCAGGTCGTCCACCAGGTCTGGCACCTGGGACACCAACTCGTCGTCGGCGATCGCCACGAGCGTGACGACTCCGGTGCCGTCTGGCTGCATCTCGACCGAGACCGCCACATCTAGTCGGCAGGCGGTGAGTGCGAACAGGCTCACGATGATGAATGCGAGTCGGCGGGTCACGACGGCCCATCTTCGCAGGAATCGGGCTGTCTCACCCGGCAATCATGGTGCTCTCACAAGAATTTCTCGGGGTCGGCTTCCCAGGCGCGCCCAGCTGGCGGTCGGGCTGGTGGCGATGATCGCGTCAGCTGTGATGTTCACCTACGGCGTGGTTACAGCGCTGCGATAACGACGCCAGAGATGAGCGTCGCTTACGTGTCGGTTGGCGGTGGCTCGACGACCGAGTCGTCGTTGGTGGCCGTGGTTGCCAACTCGACGGATGCAGGTGGCACAAAACCTTCGACGGCGTTGAAGGTGAAGCGCTGCTTGCCTTCCCTGTCGGGGTCGGGTTCGACATCGACGACGATGATCTCGCCCGCCGAGAAGGTCTTGTAGAGGATCATCTCGGACAGGGTGTCCTCGATTTGCCGTTGGATAGCACGACGCAGTGGGCGTGCGCCGAGCTGAGGGTCGTAGCCGATCGTGGCCAACTCGACTTTGGCGGGCTGCGTGACCTCGATGCCCAAACCTTGGCCCTCTAGTTGACCGATCAGACGCTTGAGCATCAGATCGACCATCTCGACGACGGCGTCGAGCGTGTGCTCATGGAACACGATCGTCTCATCGATGCGGTTCAGGAACTCTGGCCGGAAATGCGTCTTGAGAGCATCGTTGACCTTTTCCTTCATGCGCTCGTAACTCATCGCCATGTCGTCGGTGGTGAAGCCGACGTTGGCCTTGCGGAGATCTCCCGTGCCGAGGTTGGAGGTCATGATCAGCACCGTGTTGCGGAAGTCGACCGAACGGCCCTGGCTGTCGGTGAGACGGCCCTCCTCGAGAATCTGGAGGAGGGCGTTGAACACGTCGGGGTGGGCCTTTTCGATCTCGTCGAACAAAACGACCGAGAACGGCTTGCGGCGCACCGCCTCGGTGAGCTGGCCACCCTCTTCGTACCCGACATAGCCGGGGGGGGAACCGACGAGGCGGCTGACTGTGTGCTTTTCCATGTACTCGGACATGTCGAGCGTGATCAGTGCCGAATCGTCACCGAACAAGAAGTCGGCGAGCGTCTTGGCGAGCTCGGTCTTGCCGACACCGGTCGGGCCGAGGAAGATGAACGATCCGCTCGGGCGCTTTGGGTCCTTGAGACCGGCGCGCGTACGTCGGATCGACTGCGACACGGCGGCGACGGCGTTCTGCTGGCCGATGATCCGCTTGTGCAGTTCGTCCTCCATGTGGAGCAGGCGTTCTGTCTCTTCCTCGGTGAGCTTGTAGACCGGAATGCCGGTCCACAGCGACAACACTTCGGCGACGGCCTCTTCGTCGACCTCGTCGAACAAGTCGACGCCCTCGGCCTTGACCTCGGTCTCCTTGGTGGCCTTCTCCTCGAGTAGCGCTTTTTCTTGGTCGCGCAGGCGGCCGGCCTCTTCGAACTGCTGATCTTCGACGGCCCGCTTCTTGGCCTCCTGTACCTCGTCGAGCTTGCGCTCGAGCTCGCGCAGGTCGGGCGGGGTCTTCATGCGCTTGATCCGCAGCCGCGAGCCGGCCTCGTCGATCAAGTCGATCGCCTTGTCGGGCAGGAACCGGTCGGAGATGTAGCGGTCGGCCAGGTTGGCGGCCGCCACCAGTGCCTGATCGGTGATCGTGACCCGGTGGTGCGATTCGTACTGCTCGCGAATGCCCTTGAGGATCTCGATCGTGTGGGCGAGCGTCGGCTCCTCGACCTTGACCGGCTGGAAACGGCGCTCGAGGGCGGCGTCCTTCTCGACGTGCTTGCGGTACTCGTCGAGAGTGGTGGCGCCGACGGTCTGCAGCTCGCCTCGTGCCAGCATCGGCTTGAGGATCGAGGCGGCATCGATCGCGCCCTCTGCAGCACCGGCACCGACGAGGGTATGAATCTCGTCGATGAACAAGATGATGTCGCCGCGGGTCTTGATCTCCTTGAGGACCTTCTTCAAGCGCTCTTCGAAATCACCGCGGTAGCGGGAACCCGCGACCAGCGCACCGAGATCGAGGGTGTAGAGCTGCTTGCCGTGCAAAGTGTCGGGGACATCGTTGTTGACGATCATCTGAGCCAGGCCCTCGACGATCGCCGTCTTGCCGACGCCGGGCTCGCCGACCAGCACCGGGTTGTTCTTGGTGCGGCGCGACAGGATCTGCATCACGCGCTCGAGTTCGCGCGTGCGCCCGATCACAGGATCGAGCTTGTGCTCGCGGGCCATCTGGGTGAGGTTGCGACCGAACTGATCGAGGATCTGGCTGTTCTTCTCGTCGTCGCCTCCCTTGGAAGACCCTCCGACATTTGCGCCGGCCCCACCTGGATCGCCGCCGGAACGACCGCCGGCGCCGCCTTCGCCGGTGCCTCCCGTTGGGCCCTGGTAGCCCGAGAGCAACTGAATCACCTGTTGGCGCACCCGGCTGAGGTCGGCCCCCAACTTGACGAGCACCTGGGCGGCGACGCCTTCGCCTTCGCGGATCAGACCGAGCAAAATATGCTCGGTTCCGATGTAGTTGTGGCCGAGTTGGAGTGCTTCGCGCAGCGAGAGTTCGAGCACCTTCTTGGCGCGTGGTGTGAACGGGATGTGGCCCGACGGCGACGAGCCACCCTGGCCAATGATCTCCTCGACCTGGTTGCGTACGGCCTCGAGTGAGATGCTCAGCGACTCGAGCGCTTTGGCAGCGACGCCTTCGCCCTCGTGGATCAGCCCGAGCAGGATGTGCTCAGTGCCGATGTAGCTGTGGTTCAGCAGGCGCGCTTCCTCTTGAGCGAGGACCACGACCCGGCGAGCCCGGTCGGTAAATCGTTCGAACATGTGTCGCCTTTCGGTGAATTGGCGAATACGTATGTTCACCCTATCGGCCGTCTGGCTACCTGGCTGGACGTGTTTGTGCGACTGCAATACTGTTGTCTCGAACAGTGACGGAACCTTGACGATCGTCACAGAACGTGCCCGTGGTGGTTCTCAGCGACGTCTAGAGCGCCTAGCCTGCCTCACGTGCCCGACGCCTCCACGACGTCTCCTCTGTTGTCCATGCCCGGCATGGACGCCGATCGCGCCCGTATCGATGCGGCGATGAGGGCTGCCGTCGTCACATCCGATCCGTATCTCACCGAGATCGCCTCGCACCTGATCGTGGCCGGTGGCAAGCGCCTCCGCCCTGTGCTGGCGTTGGTCGCCGGCCAACTCGGCGGGGGCAGCGCCAGCGACGAGGTCGTGCAGGGTGGAGTTGCCTGCGAGTTGGTGCATCTCGGGTCGCTGTACCACGACGACGTCATGGATGAAGCCGAGACACGCCGTGGCGTCGAAACGGTCAACGCCCGCTGGGGCAACCTGCAGGCGATTCTGGCGGGGGACTTCTTGTTGTCGCGAGCCTCAGAGATCGCAGCCTCGCTCGGCACCGAGGTGGCCGGGTTGTTGGCTCGAACGATCGGCTGGCTGTGCGAGGGCCAGATCGAGGAACTCCGCCATACCTACTCGGTCGATCGCCCCGAGCAGAGTTATCTCGCCTCGATACACGGCAAGACGGCCTCCCTGTATGGCACGGCGGCTCGAATCGGTGGGATCGTCGCCGGGCTCGATCGCCCCACGATCGACACACTCACCGAATACGGCACCGCCTACGGGATGGTGTTCCAGATCGTCGACGATGTGCTCGATCTCACGGCCACCGCCGAACAGCTCGGCAAGCCGGCGGGGCACGACATCGAAGAGGGCGTGTACACGTTGCCCGTGTTGCGCACGCTTACGAATGGCCGCAGTTCGGCCGACGAGTTGCGCGACCTGCTCGGCAAGCCACTCGACCCGACCGAACGCGAAAAAGCGCTCGGTATCGTCCGCGGCAACGAGGGCATCGAGAGCGCGATCCTGACGGCTCGCCGGTACGTCGACACCGCCGTCAATGCGTGCGACCGGCTCGGAGCCGGGTCGGCGGTCGATGCCTTGAGCGAGGCGCCGGCCGCATTGCTGGCGACCGCGCTCAGCAGCTCGGCCGGCTAACTCGATCGAGTCTGATCCGGCCGCTGCGGCACACCGGTGCTATCGACGTTGGCTCACCCGGTCAGGATCAGGCATGCTGGTCGGCCGTGAGGGTCGTAATCATCGGAGCAGGAGAAGTCGGCTGGTATCTGGCGCAGCGACTCGGGGCGGAACACCACGACGTTGTGGTGATCGAGCAGAACGAGGTGATCGCCCGCGCGCTCGGCGAGGAACTCGACGTGCAGACTGTCGTCGGCAGCGGCACCCATCCGTCGGTGCTCCGCGCCGCCGGTGTCGATCGGGCCCAACTGGTGGCGGGGGTCACACAGGACGACGAGGTCAACATGATCGGCTCGGCCCTCTCAAAGCAGCTGGGTGCCGAGCAGACCGTCGTGCGCCTCCAGACCGACGAGTTGAGGGGCCCCGATGGTGCCCAACTGCTCAAGCTGGTCGACGCCGACCTGATCATCGATCCCGATGCCGATACGGCGGAGGAGATCCTGCGGCTCGTCAGCGTGTCCGGCGCCGACGAGGTGTACCCGATGGCGAACGGCCGTCTCGTCGTACTCGGTGTCGTGGTCGGCCCGAAGTCGAGCATGGTCGACCAGACTCTGGCCGAAATCGCGTCTGTCGATCATTGGCGGTTCTTGTTCGGCGCGGTCACACGCGGCGGCGAGACGATCATTCCGCGCGGTGACCTGCACGTGCGCGCCGGCGACCACGTGCGTGTGCTCACCCACGAGAGTCGCCAGCATGAAGTTCTCGAATCGCTCGACGCCGCCGGCAGACGGGTCCGCCGCGTAATGGTGCTGGGCGGCGGCTCCGTCGGTGCCCGCGTCGCCGAACATCTCATGCACAGCGCCGATGTCACGCTGGTCGAACGCGACCATGACCGGGCGGCGGCGCTCGCCGAGCGATTGCGCAAGGTGACGATCGTCGAAGGTGACATCACCGACACGAACCTGCTGAGCGAGGAATCGTTGTCGACGATGGATGTCGTGATCGCGGCGACGGGTGAGGACACCGCGAACGTGCTCGCATGCGCCTTCGCAGCGGCCGAGAGCGAGGCCTTCACGGTGGCCGTGCTGCATCGGTTGGCGCTGCTCCCGCTCGTTCGGCAATTCGGTATCGATGCCGCCCTCAGCCCGCGCACGGCGTCGGCCAACTCGGTGTTGCGTCAACTGCGCGGAGAAGCATCATCGGTCGCAACCTTCCTCGAGAGCGATGTCGAGGTCGACGAGTTCGTGATCGGTGCCGGTAGTCCTGGCGACGGAGCGGTCGTGCGAAACCTGCACCTGCCGCGCTCGGTGCTGCTCGGCGCGGTCGTGCGCGCCGACGGATCGAGCGAGATCGTTCGCGGCAACACCGAATTGCATGCGGGCGAGAGCGTGGTGCTGTTCGCCCGTCCGTCCTCGCTCGACGTCGTGCGGCGAGTGTTCACCGCATGATCGGCGCGGTTGCGGAGTTCGCCCGATGAGTCAGCGCATGGTGTCCGACCTCTCCAGCGATCTCAGCGGCCGGAGAGGTCCCTCGTACGAGACCCTGATCGGCCATGTCATCGGACTCACCCTGGCGGTCGCCGGGCTCGGCATTCTTGTCTCGGGTGTCGTCGACATCTGGTACGACGGACCCGATGTCGCCGTGCTGCTGATCGTAGGAGCGCTGGTCACAACGGCCGGCTATCTGGGCTGGCGATTCACAAAGCTGCCAAGGCAGATCCGAATCCTCGACGTATTCGTGACTGTCACCCTGGCGTGGCTGGTGTTGATGATCGTGGGCGCCTTGCCATATGTGCTCACCGGCTGGATCCCAGCCTTCGACGACGCCATGTTCGAGTCGATCTCCGGGTTCACCACCACCGGAGCAACGGTGCTGCGCCCGATCGAGGCAACGGGCCCCGGCGTACTGTTCTGGCGGGCGGTCAGCCAATGGATGGGCGGGATGGGCGTGATCGTGTTGGTGGTCGCCGTGCTGCCGACCGTCGGCTCAGGTGGCATGAGCCTGCTCGAGGCCGAGGCGCCAGGGCCGACCGGCGAACGTTTGACCCCCCGAGTGCGTCAAACGGCGCGTCGGCTATGGGCGGTCTATATCGGCTTCACGGTGCTACTGGCGCTCGCCTACATGATCGCCGGCATGAGTTTGTTCGATGGAGTGGCGCACAGTTTCACGACCGTGTCGACAGGCGGTTACTCGCCCTACAGCGCGTCGCTCGGCCATTTCGATTCGGCGGCGATCGAGTGGATCGCGATTGCGGCGATGTTTCTTGCCGGATCGAGCTTCACGTTGCTGTACCGGTTGATCCGGGGCAGCCCTGGGCCGTTGCTGCGATCGAAGGAGTTCCGGGTCTACACGGCGATCGTGGTCGGTGTCACAGCGATCCTGTTCTTCGTCAACGACGCAACCGGCTCGATCGCCGACCGAATTCGCGGGAGCTTCTTCACCACGACCACCGTCGTGTCCACCACCGGATACGCGACCGACGACTTCGCAGGTTGGTCGCAGGCTGCGCAGGCGGTGATCATGCTGATGCTTCCGATCGGTGCGATGGCGGGATCGACGGCCGGCGGCGTCAAGCTGATCCGGGTGTTGGCGATCGCCAGCTACGCCCACCGCGAGGCTCTGCGACACCTACACCCGCGTCTCGTGCGCCCGGTTCGGGTCGGTGGTGCGATCGTTCCTGACCGCACGGCCAACAAGATCGTCGGGTTCTTGGTGCTGGCGCTCATCACGTTCGGTGGCGGGGCGATGGTGATCGCCCTCACCGGGCCCGACATCGTCACTTCATTCTCGGCGGCTGCGACAGCGTTCGGAAACGTCGGACCGGGCCTCGGCGATATCGGACCCACCCACGACTACCTCGACCTCCCGCGCCTGGCGCGCTGGGTGACGATGGGCCAGATGTTGTTGGGCCGTTTGGAGATCTACCCGGTGATCCTGGCGTTGTCGGTGGTGACGCTGCGGCGCCGCCACCGGACCCTGCACGTTTAGGAGCCCCGCCGATAGGCGGTTGGCGACGGTTTGAAACGGGGACTTCAGCGGACATGAAAGGAGCGGCGCGACCTATCCGCTGAAGTCCTAAGCCTCGATCCATCGGCCGGGCGGTGGTGAGGTAGGTCGCGTATCCGCGTGAAAGGTCACCTGGACCGGGACGATGTTGGTTCCTACACCGCATCGAAGAAGCAACCAATGGAGACACTTCCAGTGAGTCGCGTATCGCAGAGTCCGGACTGCGAAATCGTGGGGCGAACTGCCCGTGGACCCGCTCTCACCAACGTTTGACCGAACCATGGTCGACGTTGATGGTGACCTGTATCTCTTTGCGAAGGACCTCGTTGCGAACCCGGGCTCCGAGCAACCGTCGCTTGTCAGGTCGGTCGTCCTCAGCGCCGACACCGACGAGTGGGCTCGGCGATCCGATTCGGAGATCCTCGGTTCGTGGAACGCCGTCGCAGTGGACGGGACGGTGTTCTTCCCGAACTCGGGCAGCGCCTTGCTGGCCGGTGGTGCGTCGGTTGAGACTGGTTCCGTCCCGGAGCGGCGGCGCGTCGAGGCGTACGGCTTGCGGCGAAACGCTGCCCGCGCTGCCGCGGGCAGCCGGGCCCTCGATGCGGCCCGCGTCAGCGGTTGGGGCTACTGTTGAGTGCGGTACATCGCTACGGAGGCGTGCCCATGCGGGCAAGAGCATCGACAAGAACGATCGGCCGTCTTGTTGGGGCAGCGCTCGCGCTGGGGGTGGCTTTCGGTGGGCTCGCTGCTCCGGCCGGTGCCCAGGATGAACAGCCTCCGCCCTACAGCCAGTGGAGCGCCGATCGCATCGCCGGGCTCGACACGCTGTTCACGCAGGTGCCGTGTCCGCTCATCGCCGGCCTGACCGCCACCGACCGCGTCGAGACGACAACCCGCACGGTGCAGGGACTGCTCGAAGACGGATCGCCGATCGAGCTGCTCGATGTCGCCCAGGATCCGAGTGTGCGCTGCAGCTACACCGACGACGAGACCAACCAACCCGTGTGGTTCAGCGTCCATTTCACCCGCGACGGCGAACAGAGCACATCCTACTGCACTGCCGAACCGGTCGAGGGCTCGACCGCGCAGCTCGGCAATCTCGACCCCGATCGCGCGATCTCAGGGCAGTACAGCGTCGGCAGCTCTGCGCCCGCCGTCGGGGTCGCCTTCGATGCGCGGGCTCGGGAGATGGCTGCTGTGCTCGCGCCCGCTACCCGAGGTTGCCCGCCCGAACCTGTCCAGCCGACCTGCCCCCAGATCGCCGACTTCACCGCCGCCGACGTGCGGGTCGATGTGTTCTCCGGTGCCCCCGACACCTACAAGGTGACGTGCGGGTACACATCGGCCGACGAGGCCACCCAACCCAGTATCAGGCTCGATCTGCAGGTGAGCTGGATCCCGCCCCGGGCCACGAGTGCCGCCCGGTTCGAGAGTCTGTGTGCGACCGAGACCGGCTTCGACCGGGGCTGGGGAACCATCAGCGGCGATGGCCTCGCGATCCGCTCGGTGTACGGGATCACGTCGGTCGACCCGATCGACCCGGCACCGATCGAGGCGGCGACGCGCGATCTCATCAGCCAGGTGAGCGGACAGGCGCAGTTCTGCGATGGTGTCGAGTTCACTCCGCGCAGCCAGCAGTTCACCCCCATCCCCGCCCCGTACGCGGCCGCCTTCACACCCGAGCTGGTATCGGGCCGGACACCCGTGCTCGCCCCGGTCGACGCTCCTGCCGGAACCGCACCCGCTCCTCCTGCGCAGGATCCCTCGCCGACCGCTCCTCCAGCGCCCAGCGCGGATGCGGGCGCCGACGATGACCAGGCGCAGAGCTCAGCGAGCGCTCGAGCCTCGAGCGACGGCTCGCTCGGCAGTGGGCTGGCGATGCTGTTGCGCGTCGTCACCATCGTGTTGCTGGTGGTCTCTCTGCTCGGCCTCGCGTTGACGTTCCTGCTCATCCGCCGCGAGACGCGGCTGCGACCGAAGATCGACTTTGCCCGCCTGATCATCGTGTCGGCGACGGCTGTCGCGATGATGCTGATCTTCTCGAAAGGGGCTCCGGTGTGGGCGGTCGGCGTCGCGGTCGGGGCGGGCCTGGGGCTTGGCTATCTCCAGGGCCAGAACGTCGCGGTGCGCCTGACCGAGCGTGGCCTGATGGCCAAGCGAACGAGTTGGGCCATCGTCGCGTTCGCAGCGAGCCTGATCCTCTCCCAGATCGCCGGGCTGTTGAATCGCACCGGCGCGATAGCGCTCGGCATCGCACTGTCGTTCCTGTCGGCCGCGCTCACCGCCGGGCTGTTGGTCGGCCGCCATCCCCGCATCGTCCAGGCCAGGCAGGCCGTGGCCGGCGCCACGCTGGTGCTGCTGATCGTCGTGTTGCCTGTCGCCCCCCTCTTGTTATACACCGGCCGGGCCGAGGCACAAGATGCAGCACCGCCGGTGTCGACAGACGATCTCGAGATCTATTCCGTCACCCCCGACGAACGCACGCCCGAGCACGACGCGCTGATCGACTTCGTCCCGTGGCAGGACACCCAGATCACGGGCGGCCTGTGGTGGGATTCCGGAAAGCCGTTCACGCCGGCGCCGGTGTCGCGGGCGCTGGATGCGGTACCAGAGCCGATCACACGAACCGTGGAGTGGACCGCTCTTGCCTTCGACGGCGCCGAGGCCGCTGACACCTTCTCGGTCACCGAGACCTTCGAGTTCTCCCCTCGATCCGACGGCTGGTGCTGCTCGGTCGCCTACTCGGGTGAGGGAACCCGCACGCCCGCGAACGGCGACCCCGAAACCTGGGTCGTCGACGGCACCCTCGACGACATCCACTCGGTCGCCATCGAAGGCAGCGGCTTCATCAACCCGAGCAGCTTTGGGGGCCAACCGTTCACCGAGGTGCGCGAGTGGGATGCGCCGGCCGAATCGGCCGAACCCACCCAGTGCCGGCGGGCCGTCGCGATCACCCGCCGCACTCGGCTGCTCGAGAACAGCGGAGGCGAGGCCCAGCTCAGCATCACCGTCAATGGTGAGTCGGGCACCAACTTGATGAATCCACTCGTCGTCCTCGGGATCCCGTGCGACATTCCGGGCCTGAGCCTCCAGGCCGTGCTCGACGCCGCCCCGCCACCGCCGCCCCGAGACGACGAAGACCGGCGCGGCTGTCCGGTCGTGCAAGAGGTGCTCGGTGCACTCAGCGCCGACACGACGCTCGAGGGCTTCGAGGCGCGGACCCTCGCGGATGCCTTCTTCTCCCCGAACGACTCGCTTTGCATCTACGGCGCATTGGCGGCCCCGCCCGCGATCGGCCAGGGCGGCAGGGGCAACACCCGCATCGAGTTCGCCGCCGATGTCGCCATGCCCCGGCAAGGCGAGTGGGATCTCGGCTACAGCCGCTGGGCCTCGCGCGACAACCAGACGTTCGCGTTCGGACCCAGCGACATCGAGGAACGGAACCGCTGCCAGTTCGAGCCCGATGGCACGCCCATCGCGCCCGAACCCGGCCGCACCTGCGCGGCCTACAGCCTGCACCGAGTTGACCTGCCCGGCCCATCGGCGTTCCGGGCCGGCGAGCCTCCGGCCCCTGCCGGATGGGTCCAGATCTTCACCGACTTCAACCGCTTCGACGGGCCGAACGTGTTGATCACAGCCGGATTCCCGTGGGGCTCCTACTACGCACGCTGCCACCACTGCTCACCGACCGACCCTGAAGTGGTCGCGTTCGTCAGCCGGTTGCACGACCTCTACAACGGAGGCCACGGCAGCTTCGGCGGGGAGGAGCCCGAGCCGGATGAGTCCGAAGGCGAAGCGTCCGAGGACGGACAGCGCGCCGAGGAGACCGACGAGGCCTCGGCCGAGGGGTCGGACACGGAAGTGTCCGCCGACGACACTGAGGTCGTGACCGACGAAAGGGTCACAACCGGTGTCGCCGACGTGCTCGCCGAGGACGACGAAGAGACTCGCGAGGCCGCCGCCGTCGCCATCCTCGCCGCGCTGGCCGTCGCCGGACTGGTCGGCGCGTCGCTCCTCGAGGCTGGGTTGTCGGTACCCGAGCTCGTCGAGGCCTGGCGTCGAGGCGGTGCGTCCGGTGTCGATGCCGCGGTCGCTGCGCGGGCTGGGCCCACCCTGAGTGACGATGCGGCCCGCGGCGCCGACGAAGACCCCGTCCCGGGCGGCGACGAGCTCCGGAGCGACACAAGATCCCCGCCTGATGGCTCCACTCGTGTCGAGGACCATCGTGGGGTCACCATCGAACGCCCCGACGGCACGGTCACGACCGAGAGTCCCGATGGTTGGGTTCGCACTGAAACCGCCGACGGCCACATCACCTACCGCTGGCCCGAAGGGTCCGAGCCGCGCACGGTGATCGTGGGTGGGTTCACCGATGAGGACGGCAATCCTCAGATCGACGAGATCCGGCCCGATGGCACGGCGACGCGGGTGACGCTCGACGAAGACGGAGAGACGATCCTCTCCGAGAGCACTTTCCCGCCTGATGGCTCCACTCGTGTCGAGGACCATCGTGGGGTCACCATCGAACGCCCCGACGGCACGGTCACGACCGAGAGTCCCGATGGTTGGGTTCGCACTGAAACCGCCGACGGCCACATCACCTACCGCTGGCCCGAAGGGTCCGAGCCGCGCACGGTGATCGTGGGTGGGTTCACCGATGAGGACGGCAATCCTCAGATCGACGAGATCCGGCCCGATGGCACGGCGACGCGGGTGACGCTCGACGAAGACGGAGAGACGATCCTCTCCGAGACCACTTTCCCGCCCGGCGGCACGACCACCGGTGTCCCCATCGACGACGGCGCCCGCGACACGGCCACCGCCGGTGTCCCCATCGACGACGGCGCCCGAGACATGGCCGCCGCCCTGCGTCCTGGCGGCGTCGACGTTCACGGAGATCTCCCTCCGGAAGAGGGTCCGCCGACCGCTTATCCCGAGGACGGCGAGATTCGCGACTCGGTGCGGGTCGACGAGGCGCTCGATCGACTCCCCGTCGACGTCCAGCGGCTGGTCGAGGAACAGGTTCGCGCTGGCCTCGAGCGAGAAGCCGCCGCCGAAGCGCTGGAGCGGGCGCGGCAGGCGATCGGCGAAGTCGATCCGTCACTCGATGACGTAGGTGTGACCCTGCGCGACAACCCCGAGGTCGAAGAAGCGCTCCGGCAGTTGCCTGACGAAGTCCGACGCCAGGTCGAGGCCGACCTGATCCGTCAGATGGAACAGGAGCGCGTCGACGCCGCGACAGCGGCCACGCGCGCCGCCCTCGAACGACAACGGGCCACCGAGCTGGTGAGGGAGGCGCTCGATCGCGGCGACGCCGAAGCGGTCGAACAGATCATCGAGCAACTTCCCGAGGACGCCCGCGATCAGGTCTGGGACGAAGCCACCGCCGGGCGGCCACCGGTCGACATGGACGCGATGCGTGCCGCGCAAGAGCCCGGAACCGGCGAACCGGCTCCCGACAATCTCCTTCCCGACGGTGATGTCCACGAGGTGATGCGCGACAATCCCGAAGTCGAGGAGGCGCTCGAGCAGCTTCCCGCAGAGGTGCGCAGCCAAGTCGAACAGCAGGTGCGAACCGATGTCGAGATCGAGCTGACGGAATCGGCGCGAGATCGGGCCCGACAGGCGATCGGCGAGGTCGATCAGTCACTCGACGACGTCTCGGAGGTCTTACGCGACAACCCCGAGGTCGAAGAAGCCCTCCGGCAGTTGCCCGAGGAAGTCAGGCGCCAGGTGGAAGCTGACCTGATCCGGCAGATGGAACAGGAGCGCCTCGACGCCGCGACCGCGGCCGCCCGCGCCGCCCTCGAGCGGCAGCGGGCGATCGTGCTGGTGCAGGAGGCGGTCACGAGCGGTGATGCCGAGCGGGTCGATGAGATCATGCAGCAGCTCCCCGAAGACGCCCGCGGCGACGTCTGGGACGCAGCGACCGGTGGCGAGGGTGTCGATTTGGACGCGATGCGTGCCGAGCAGCAGCCGGGAACGGGCGAGCCTTCGCCCGAGAGTCTGCTTCCCGATCCCGATGACGACCTTCATGTGATCGTGGTCGAGAGCCCCACGGTCGACGAAGTGCTCGACGAGCTCCCCTCCGAGGTGCGCACCCAGGTCGAGCAGCGGGTGATGACCGAGCTGGAGGCGGAGTTGGTCGAGGCGGCCCGGCGCGGGGCCCGCGAGGCGATCGGTGAGGTCGATCCGTCTCTCGACGACGTCTCCGAGGTCTTGCGCGACAACCCCCAGGTCGAAGAGGTTCTTCGACACCTGCCGGAGAGCACGCGTCGCCAGGTCGAGGCCGACCTCCTGCGCGCCATCGAGCAGGAGCGGCTCGAAGCGGCCACCGCGGCTGCCCTTCACGCGGCTGAACTCGACCGGGCCGAAGCCGAGGTTCGAAGCGCCCTGGATGCCGGACAGCTCAGCCTCGCCCAGTCGATTCTCCAGGGTCTCGACCCGGCCGATGCCCAAGCCGTCTCGGAGGCCATCCAGCAGAGCGTTCCGCCCGGCAACTGATCTCCAAACGGGCGGGAGACCCGTCCGTAGCTGCCACGCGACTCGGCGTGGATCTGTTGATCACCGCCGTGTACGCCGTGTCGACGACCAGGCGCTGACACGGCGGTCGTTTGCGCCACGCGTAGAACCCTTGGCGGGTGACCCTGAGCCGGCCGCACATGAACTTGATTCCGAGGTTGGCCTTCTCCGCCTCGATGAAACAGAACACCTTCACCGGGTCGGGGTGTTCTTCGCAGCGAAGAAGGCCGCTACGCTCTCCAGCAGGTCCTTCTCCATCCTGAGTACCCGGTTCTCTGAACGGAGCCGCCTCAGCTCTGCATTCTCATCGGTCGTGAGGCCCTCGCGGCGACCATCGTCGATGTCGGCTTGGGCGACCCAGTTCGCGATCGACTGCGCAGACGGTTCGAGCTCGCGGCCCAGCTCCGATGGCGATCGGCCTTCCTCGCGCACCAGACGGACCAGCTCGGCTCGATAGGTGCGTTCGACCAGCGCGGTCGCTAGTGCCGGTTGCGGAGCCAGCGCCGACGCGTCGATCTGTCGCGGGCCGGGCACGGCCGCCGGTGCGTCGTTCTTCGCGACGCGTTCTGTGTCACCGACCGGCGAGTCCGTGACCGTGTGACTCGTACGGATCGTGCGCAGTTCGTCAGCGCGATCATGCGTGGCTAAAGCGGCGTGTCGACGCGGTGTCCGCCGGGCCTGATGATCGTGAGCCGGGTCGCCTCCGGTGGCACCGCCGTGCTGAACCGAACCTCAACGTCCGAGCAGAATCCATCTCCTCCTCGACCGGCTGCCGCTTGTTCGTAGTCCGTGCCGACGTCGTCCACCAGCGACCATTCTCGGAACCATGTGCCCGCCTCGCGCGCCCAGTCCGGCTCGGCCGTCCGGTCCTGGCTGTAACCAATTGACCCGGCGAGTGTGACGCTGCCACGCACGACCGTTCGCCACGACCACAACTCGATGTGGCTCACGATGGTGACCACGTCACCGACTGACCCTTCGAACCCGCAGGCGACGACTCGAGGCGGATGGAAGAACGCCGCAACGAGATCGGCATGCGAGGCGTTCGCATCAGATGACTCCACGACGCAATGGTTGCCCACCCGACGTTGATCCGCAATATCGCTATCCCCGAACGCCAGCACGAGTCGCGCCCGAAGCGCCGATCTGAGCGCGCCAACTTGTCTCGACGCGACGTTGATCTGCGCCGTTGTTATGGCCGCACCTCCGGATCACGTCAACTATGACAAGAGGCCGGATATGCGGCGCATTTCGTCTGGGGTGAGCTGAGCGAAGTGCGTGCCACGTAGCTGTGACGACCGGGAAGGTTGTCCCTGGCGGGACGGGATTGTTGGTCTGCTGAATCGGTGAGCCCTCCGAGCGAGGCTGTGTGTCCTGTTTCCGATGGCGTCGAGCCATCGCCCCCACAGGCTGTCGCGAACAAGCACCGAACTACGATCGTCGCAAGAAGTCGCCGCATCGGCATCACCCCACCCGGGCGAGGTCCGTGGCCGAAGTGTTGTTGGCGGGCACGGCGGGCGCCGACTTGTGGCGCGCCCTGTGGCGGTCGCGCCACCGCGTCACGTCAGCAGTGCGGTGCGCCGAGGCAGTAACGCCCGACCGTTTTGCTCACCCGCGCCGGGCAACGCATGGGTGAATGACTGGCCGAACGACCCACTCCACGTACTGCGCCGACGAATTGACGACCTCGGCACCGTGATGGAACTTGGCGTACCGTCGCAGTCAGGGCTCATGTGTTGTTGGACATCGTCGGCTACACGATCGACCACAGCCACGACGACCGCTACGCGCGGCACGAAGCCGGCGTGAAACATGCGAGCGGTGCCCAGACCTTCGCACTCAGCGCGACGGCAGGAGCAGATCGCAACATCGTCATGACTCCACCGGCAGGCGACTACGCAATCGTCACCGCGAGCGGGTTCTTCTTCCTGGAGATGGTCGGCTACGACCAAGTCCAGTGCACCATCACGAACGGGCCGATCGCGAACGACCCCGCCCACGACTTCTGGGCCGACGACTTCCAAGTCGAGGCGGGCCGACAGTTCATCCCCTTCTCGTCGACACGGGTGATCCCGGTCGCGGCGAGCGCAACAACGTTCCGGCTCGTCTGCGAGGAAGAACGGCAACGTCACCGTTCGCAACAGCGAACTCACCGCGTTGTACGTGCCGACGGAATACTGACAATCATGCACGTCAATCCTCGGTCGCGAGTTCCTTGGTCGAATGGTCCTGCCCGATATCGGCCCATACCGAGCGCCCGATATCGCGTCGGTGACCCACCAGCCGAACACGGTCGGTGATCGCATTATGAGCTAGTTGTCAGTCCGACCTGACCACTGCATCACGCCTAATACATGGGTGATAATCGTCGGTTTCGCGGTGGTGTCGGCGGGTGCTGTGAGCATTCGCGGATGAGTACTTTTCCTTGTCTTGTCCGGTCCGTTTCGCCTTCGGGTGAGACCAGGTTTGCGTTGGGTGATCCGCTGGTTGATCGCTATCTGGCGTTCGTCGCGGGGAGGGCCAGAGCGGAGACGTTACGGGCGGCGGCGTTCGATCTGAAGACGTTCTTCACGGTTGTGTCGAAGTCGCCGGTTGATGTTGTCGCGGCTGACGTGTTCGAGTTCTTGGCGCACCAGCGCGGCGACCGGTCGGTGATTCGCATTGGGGATCGTGGGTCGGGGCTGTCGGCTCGCACGATTGCTCGTCGGCTTTCGTCGGTGTCGGGCTTGTATGCGTATCTGGTCGCCAGAGGTGACACGTCGGTCGTCTCGAATCCGGTCCCGCGAGGTCTGTCGACTAGACGCCAGGGCGGCTCCAAGCGATCCCGATCGGTGCCGTTGGTGCGGGTCCCGCGGACGTTGCCGACGATCCTGTCACCGAGCGAGGTGGAGTCGTTGGTGTTAGCACTGCGCACGGATCGGGACCGGGCAATGATCTTGGCGATGCTGCTCGGCGGTCTGCGCCGCTGCGAGGTGCTTGGTTTGCGACTGAAGGATCTGTGGGCCGGTGAGCACCGTGTGTTCGTCGCTGACGGCAAGGGCGGCCATCAGCGGATCGTGTCGATGTCTAACAAGTTCTTCGTCGCGGTTGGTGACTATCTGACTCTCGAACGGCCCGTCGGTTGTGAAACTGAGAGAGTCTTCGTGGCGTTGAAAGGCCCAACTCGGGGTCGGCCGCTGACAGCAGCAGGGCTCGATCAGATCTTTGCTGGGGCAAAGCAACGCGCCGGTCTCGATCACGGCTCATGCCACCAGCTGCGCCACACCTGTTTGACCCGGCTCCGCGAAGCCGGGATGGCACTCGAAGCAGTCCAAGCCCAAGCAGGTCACCGTTCGATCGAGTCGACACGGATCTATCTGCACCTCACCAACGACTGGCTCGCTGACGAATACAAGCGAGCCTCAGCATTGATCGACATCGACAACGCAACCATCGCCGGGCAGTTCGCCGACCAAGACACGGCGGTGCGCTGATGGACATCATCGAGAACCTCCACGACGACTCACCGATCGCTGCTCAGTGGGCTGTCATCGCTGCTCAAGCCCCACAACTGGTGGACACGATGGCGCGCTACCTGGCCCAAGCAGGCACGTTCCTGGCGCCAGCATCGGTCGACTCGGCGAGCCTCGGTCTTCGTCAGTTGTCGCGCTGGCTGCTCGCCTCCACCGACATCCGCATCGTTGCCGGGATCAACCGCAACGCGATCGAGGGCTACAAAGTGTGGCTCGCCGACCAGCCCGGCAACGGCGGCCGGCGGCTGTCGGCGAACACCCAACGCCAACGGTTGCGGATGCTACGCGTGTTCTTCGAACGGATCATCGAGTGGGAATGGGCCGACGCCCCAGCCCGCAACCCGATCATCGGGCGCGACATTCCACCACGCCCAGAACCGCTCCCCAAGTTCCTCGACGACCGCGACGCCGCCAAACTGATGGCCGCATCAAAAGCCTCGACCGATCCACGCGACCGGCTCATCATGGAGATCCTCTCGCGCACCGGGATGCGCGCCAGCGAAGTCTGCGGTCTCGCCCCCGACGCAGTCGTCTGCATCGGGGACAACCACTGGCTGCGAGTCCCCGTCGGCAAACTCCGCAACGACCGCTACGTCCCACTACACCCAGACCTCGTTGCACTGCTCGCCGTCTGGACCGGCGACAATCTCGAACACATCCGTCACCACCGCCGCCTCATCGTCGATCACCGCGGACCATTCGACCGTCACCTCGTTGCCCGAGTCGTGCGCCGCGTCGCACGCAAAGCCGGCGTCAAAGCGCACCCCCATCAACTTCGCCACACCCTCGCCACCCAAGCCATCAACCGGGGCATGCGCCTCGAAGCAATCGCCTCGCTGCTCGGCCACCGCTCAATGGAAATGACCCTCACCTACGCCCGCATCACCGACCGTGTCGTCGCCGACGAATACGAAGCAATCAGCGCCAAAATCGACGCCCTCTACGGACACGCACAGAAGCTCTCCGCCGACCTCGAGACCGTCTCGATGACCAGACTCCGCCGCGAATCCCACGCCCGCATGCTCGGCAACGGTCTCTGCACCCGCCCAGTCGAACTCGAATGCCGCATGGAATCCGCCTGCGAAACCTGCAGCTACTTCAGCACCGGACCAGAATTCGTCCCCGTCCTGCTCCGCCAACGAGACCACGCCCGCGACCACAACCAACCCGACCGGGCAGCCCTCTTCGAACACATCATCGAGAACACCGAAACACCCTCTTGACAACGATCACCCGTGTAACGCCGGTTATGCGTGGTAGTTGAGTTGAGCTTCGGGTCCGCCGCTGATGATGGATTCGTCAATCGACCACTGGCCATTTAGCTTGGCCGCGTATAGCCAGGTGGCGTTCAGGTTGTCGCAGAGGTTTTGCCAATCAGGTGAAGCGTTGTCCGGTGTCATTGGCAAGAAGACATCCCCGGGTGTATCGGTAAGGGTTCGATAGAACGTGACCATGTCGGAGGCGTGCTGCTCTGGTGATCCACCGTCACCTGGCAAGATGCCATCGCCCGGAAAATGCGTCATGATGCCGTCCCACGCAGCACCTCGGCGGACGGCTGGCTTTCGAGGCCACAGTCCACCGATCACGATCGGTATTCGGGGCTGCTGGTCGGGGGTGGGAAGGAGCACGACTTCGTCAAGCTGGAAGTGGTTTCCGGCGAATGTCACGGCATCGCCAGACCACAGACGGTCGATGATGAAGAGGGATTCGTCAGTGCGCTGCCCTGACCACTCCAGTGACCACGGGTAGCCGAACTGCTCGTAGTCGGGTCGCCGTCCGAGCCCGGCACCGAGAATCACCCGCCCGCCAGACAACCGGTCCAGCGTTGCGAGATCACGGGCGAGCTGCCAGGGCTGACGTCGACCCACTGGTGTCACCCACGTCCCCAATCGGATCGTCTTCGTCCGCACCGCAATCGCCGCCAGTGCAATCCAAGGATCGGGCATATCCCAATGCTCGGTCCCGGCCGATGCCTCACCAAGCTCCGAGGGGGGGAGGGAAGATCAGATGATCGGCGAGGAAGACACCATCCCACCCGGATTCCTCGGCAGCGATCGCAGCATCAACGAGTCTCGTAACGTCAGCACCTGCCTCCCAATTCGGGAGAACCAATCCATACCGCAAAACGCCACCCCTGCTCATTGTCGCACGTCACGTCGCAACGTCGTGCCGCAACAGATGAACGAGTATCGCACGATGAACCCGTCATCCGCACACAACGTGCAAGTCCCCAGGGTTGACGGACACCGAGCCGACGGGCTCACAATTGCCGAGCGCGATGAGTTGGTGGAACTACGCCGCGAGTTGCCGGTCGCGAAGCTGGACTACGAGACCGCCAATGCAGCGTGATCCCCACAACCAAACCGTCCGTCAGAACGGGCGACTTCCAGTTGGCGGATCGGGCCCGCCACACTTGGTGTCACGTGGTGTGACCTGCGTAAAACTCGGTGAGATTCAGTCCTCAGGTTCAGTTGGGCTGGGGCCTGTGAGTTGTTGGCCTGAAGAGCCGAAAGGGCTTTCCTGCTCAGGAGGCGGCCAGAGTCTGAGCCGTCGGTTCCAGGTTGTCGATGAACGCGTTGAAGCCCTTGTTCAACTGTCGGTCGAGTATTGGCCCGAAAATGAAGGCCAGCGGCCCACCTTTGGGTTCGTAGTCGTAGCTCATCGTGAACGGCGTGGTTCCGCCACCGTCGGAAAGGGTGAACGTCATCGTGGCATCCTTGATAGGTTGCTTCACCACCTTGTCGATGGCGATCACCATTCTCTGTTCGGGCACCCACTCGGTGACGGTCTCTCTCAACCTGATCGATCCCTTCGAGCCGAATTCACATGTTCGTTGGGCTCCGACGCCCTCGGTTGCATCGCCGATGGCGTAGCTGTTCGTGACAGCTACGTTCCAGTCGGCGATGTTGGGGTAATCGGCCAACACGGCCCACACACTGGACCGCGGTGCAGCCAACGTCCGCTCTACGGTGACGTTTCTCATCGAATATCCTCTCCATTGATCTTGACCAAGGGGTTGGGCCTTGGCCAGTTTACGAAACCTCTTCGGTTGTTGCTCTTGTTGCTGGTGGGAGCGAGAGCCAGGGTCTGCTCACGCGTGGTCTCATGTGGGCAGGGCCATGTGGAGGCCGCGGCTGTCGACGATGGGACAACTTTCGAGGAGTTGCTCGGCGACGTGTTGGGTCCGCAGGGACGGCGAGCCACTCTGCGGCGCTCGTCGTCTGGTGGGTCTTGATCCCGACCAGGTCCAGTCAACTGGGCCTTCGACTGTTGCCAGTCCTGTGACTGGTGCGACGGTGGATTCGAGCAGGTAGCAGGTGGACGGTCGCCTGGCGCAGGCGGTCACATCTCCGACGTTGGGCAGCGAAGAATGTGCCAACGCCCCCCAGTCAGACGATGTCGGTAACGATTGACCACCCCTGGCCCTGGTGGCGGTGTCGGTGGTGATCATTGTGGGACCCAGCCCATGCCGATGCCGCCGCCTACTGGCAGGTCGGCTCCGGTGATGTAGGACGAGTTGTCGCTGGCGAGGAACAGGGCGGCGTTCGCTGCGTCTTCGGGCCTTCCCCAGCGGCCGAGTGGGATCTGTTTCGTGATCTGGGCCGACACCTCGTCGGGCATGTCGGTCGGGGCCGGTGCTGCGGTGGCGGTGGGGCCGGGGCTCAAGACGTTGACTCTGATGTTGCGGGGTGCGAGCTCGACAGCAAAGGTACGTGCGAGGGATTTCACCGCTGCTTTGGCTGCGATGGCTACCGATGGACCGACGACCGGTGTCGGGGTCAGGGCGTTGCCGGTGATGATCACTGACGCGCCGTCGTTCAAGTGGGGGAGGGCGGCCTGGACGGTGAAGAAGACCGCCTTGAAGTTCAGATCGCTGGCGCTGTCGAAGTCGGCCTCGGTTGTCTGTCCCAGCAACGTGAAGTTGATGGCCCCGGCGTTGGCCACCAGCAGGTCGACCTTGCCGAGTTGCTCGGCCGTTGTTTCGAACAGGCGGTCGAGGTCGCGGTGATCGGTCACGTCGCCCACGACGGCGATGGCGGAGTCACCGAGCTCGTGTGCTGCGGCGTCGAGGGGGTCAGGGTTGCGGCCGAAGATAGCGACCCGTGCTCCGTGATCGACGTAGGTGGTGGCGATGGCCAGGCCGATTCCGCTGCCTCCGCCGGTGATCACTGCCACTTTGCCGTCCAGTCTCATGCTCCTGTCCTTCCTACGAGGGTTACTCAGTTGGCGAAGAGGGCGCCGGCGAACCTAAGCGGTTGGGATTTCATCGATGCGGACTTGGGTCACGCGGTGGATATCTCGACGGTGGGGCCGTCGAAGGACCAGTGGCGTGCGACCCTGGTGGCTTCTTCGAGTGGGGCTGGATAGCTCCAGGCGACATCGAGAGTTTCGGGGTTGGCCAGACTCCAATAGAGGGCGTCGCCTTTGTGGGGGCAGTGCGAGGTGGTTTCGGATCCTCGGAATCTGTCGGTTTCGATGTCGGTGTCGGGGATGTAGTACCGGTTCGGGAATCCGGTCTCGGAGACGACGAATGCGCTTGTGGTGTCCGCTACCGGGTTGTCGGAGATGCTGACCTGGATGCGGCGGCTGGTGGGGCGGGCGTCGACCCGATGGTAGGGGTCTCGAATGTGGCCGAAGATTTCGTCGTCTTCATCGAACCACTGATCGACTCTGCTCCACTCGATTGCTATGTACCCGCCAAGCCACGGTGCGGTGTCGATCGGTGTCTCGTAGCCCCAGGCCGCGTTTTCGGCGACTCGGTCGCCGGCGGTGATCGTCCAATACGACGCGTCGCCTTTGAATGGGCAGTGGGTGCGGTGATCAGTTCTGGTGAGTAGGTCCATGGACACGTCACCGATGGGTACGTACAGCACGGGGAAAATATTGGACTCGTGTAGGAGCATGGTCCTGTCGGAGTCGGCTACTACCTCTCCGCCTAGCAGCGCTCGGATCCGGCGCGGGAACGATGAGAACAGCAACTTGTGCTGGGGGCCGTCCAGTGTGTAGTTGGTGGTGTCGGGCGCCCCGGCTGCAAGCGGGCCACTGCCTAGAGTCAAGGTCACGTTCTTGTTCTACTCCTTCGATAATCCGGCGAACCCTCTCGTCGCGTTGATTGGCCGTCTAGTTCGCGTTGAGGGCGACCAGGTAGAGAACAGCGGCGATGAGTACAACGACCGAGGGAGCGGTTTCGAATTTGTCGCGGACACGCAGGTGATACCCCGCTGCACCGAGCATCATGGCGATGATTCCTATCCCTGCCGCCGCGCCCACCCATTCAAGATCGGTGACTGCGGCCCCAATGAGCACGCCGGCAGCGGCGAACACTTCAGCGACGCCTATCGGGATGCGGATGTTCTCATAGCCGAGCCGTACTGCCTGCTTGACTCCCTCCTCGTTGCCTGTGAGCTTCATGGCTCCAATGCCGCCCACCGCGATCACGAGCACGATGGTTGTGATCCATTCGAGTACTCCCATGTCAGGCCACACTCATGTCGACCGGGCCGCCGGATGTCTCGCCGACGGTGCGTCGCTTCACCAGCGGGTTGAAGTCGGCTTGTTGTTCCGTGGCACGGGTCGCAGCTCAAGAAGTCTTCAGCGCAGCGTTGAAATCGTTTCGTAAGGGCATTGGGGTCTCCGTGTGTGGGATTGCTACCTGCGACGCCTTCGAACGTCGCAGCGATAGAAACATCATGCCAGAGCACCGCCGATGGCACGGGGTGAGGATGTCTCGTTCCCTCCCGGTTGGTACGCAGACCCCACCTTTGATGCTCACCTGAGGTGGTGGGATGGCTCGCAGTGGAACGATCATCGAGCCGTTGCCGAGACCCACTCGGCATCGGCCGCCGCAGAACGTGGGTGGGCCGCGGTCAGTCATCTCGGCATCCCATTTTGGAGCGTATTCGTTCCGCTCGTCGTGTGGTTCGCCTCCCCTGTCGGATCGCTACGGCGCCGACGTGCACGACGGGCGTTCTCCTATCAGTTGCTGTATCTACCGTTTCACCTCGTCTTCACGGCGAGGATGGCCTTCGGTGGGTCAGCGGCTCCATTGGTGGTCTGCATCTTGGTCGGCTTCTTGCTCGAGCTTCCGCAGGTCGCCAGAGCATTGCGAGGCAAGGACCCCTATCCGATCCCGCCCTTTCAGTTGTTGAGGCCATGGGCGAGGCAGTCGCGCTGGGTCGCGACGGGACTGTCACCAGCCGGCGAGCGGGACGCGCCCGAAGCGCCGATCTGTACGCCTCATCGATCACTGTGCCGGCGTCGTTCTGGGTCGCGCGTTATGCATCCGTGAATCGCCGGTTCCCGAGTGATGGGCTCGTCGTGTTGCAGCGGCGGCGTGTGCGGACGGAAAGGCCGGCGGTTTCTAGCGGTGGCTGCCGCCGCCGCCGCGGCGCTGCTATCGGTGGTGGGCGATGGTGTCGGAGTAGATCTCCTCGAACTGTCGGGCGATGTGCTGCCAGTCGAAGTCGCGTTCGATGATTTCGCGGCCGCGCCGACCGCGCCGTTGCCGCTCGTTAGCGTCGGAGGTCGCTGCGACGATCGCGGCCGCGAGATCGTCTTGATCGTCTGGGGTGACGAGCCAGCCGGTGGGTCGGGTGGGGTCGGTATTGATGAACGATGGAGGGCCGCCAGAGTTCGTGGCGATCACCGGGAGGCTCGCCGCCATCGCCTCGAGGTACACCTGTCCGAAGGGTTCATCCACGGATGGTGCGACGAGAAGATCGGCGCAGTTGAGGGCCATCGGGAGGTCGTCGTGACCTCTCCATCCAGCAAAGAAGATCCCGTTGGCGCCGAGCGATGACGCCACGGTGTGTGGATGCTCACCTTCCCATTCGCCCGGAAAGCCGCCCCAGATCACCAGTGGAGGGGCGGACGGCCCGAGGATGGCGCGGGCTTGGGTGTAGGCCCGTACCAGGAGCGGCACCCGCTTGAATCCCAGGAAGCGGCCGACGAACAACAGCACGGGAAGGCGGTTACCTGTCGAAGGATTGTGGAACGCCCGCTGCACCTCGTGCGCTGAATATCGAACGGATCCGGGCAGACCTGAGGTGTCCCAGCCGCGTGGATCGTCGACGAGCCACCGACGCCAAAGCGCCAACCGCTCCTCGGCCGGAAATGGGTCGACCGAAAACTGTTGCAGGTCGACACCGTTCGGCATCACATCGATCGAGCCGGGTTCGACCCCGAACAACTCGCCTGCCAGTTCGCGCTCGCTCGTGGAAATCGCGACCAAGCGGTCTGCTCGACGGGCAGCCTCCACGAGCCGTTGCTGCCACTTCGACGCATGCGTCCACGAAGCGGGCGCGCCGTTGCGGATCGTTTCGAGCATCTTCAGTTCGGTCCCGTGCAGATGAGCGACGACAGGAGTCGCATCCAACAGGGCGTCGTTCACGTGAGTCAGATGGTGAACGTGATAGAGATCGGGCGGGCCGACCCTGTCTAGCAAGGCGCCCCACATGTTGACCTGATGGTCGTACTCGGCTTGGCCGAGCGCCGCGAACACCCGGTCCGGCACACCAGGGCGGTCCTCGAACGAAGGCTGCATCGGGACCGGAGCGGCCATCGGATCCCGTCCCTGCTCGAACCGCGCCGCAGCCTCGGTGAAATCGAGCGCCTGCACATCAAGGCCGCCGAAAAAGGTTGCAGCGTGTGAGGCCGAACCAGGTGAACCCAACGACCCACAGCACAACGTCACTCGAACTCCGTGGCCTCCGAGTGCATCACCGAGGTAGCGCGCTACCTGCGCCGAGCCGCCCCGCGGGTAGAACGCCAGCGTCATCACGACCCGCAACGGTTCCCCCACTGACTGATCCTTCCTCATCTCAAGCCCACCCTGTCGACGTTGGTATCCGAGTGTTCAGCAACAATCGCAGAAAGACCCGATCAACTCGCCTGCCGGTTCGATGGAACCACACCTAGAAACGTAGTCACGAGGTCTTCCTTCACGAGCACACAAGGATCGTAGCGACGAGGGAGCAGACCCATCCCGTGGCCGCCGACACTCGCGATGGCGGCTGGCGTGGCACAGGCGACGACGAATCATTCCGGTCTCCGGTACAAGCACCGGTAGACGTCACCGCGACGGTTGCCACAGAGGCGCCGGTCGAGTCGACCACCACGACGGTCGCAGCTGAGGCGCCGGTCCCGTCGACCTCGACCACTCTCCCGGACGGCCACCTGGTGCGGAAGGTTGTCCCTCGATCCCCAACCCGCTCGAAAATGATGAGCGATAATCCGCCCGTCTCGCCGAATTGGGCGCTCGGTACCAAGCCGTTACCGAGCACCCCCTATTGCTCACAGAACGAGTGTCATGAGCGCCCCGAGAAAGCCGGATTGAGCGCGAGCGCGGATGCGCCGATCGGTGCGCCTCGTCCGATCGGCGGTGACCGCGAATCTGCTGCGCGAATATGGGCGGCGCTCGAGCCGGCCAACTCGGTCGGTTTCGCATTGGGTTCGAATCTCATACCGCAACGATGTCGATCAGGTGCTCGATCCCGACGAGGTCTGCGGCGTTGCGGGTGTACAGGCGGGCGCCGTGGGCGTGCGCTGTCGCTGCGATCAGCACGTCCATTACCCGCGAGCGCGGTTGGCGGCCGGTGCCGGCGACTGCGGCAGCGAGTTGCCCATAACTGGCCGCCACCTCGTCGTCGACCGGTAGCGCGTCGAAGTTGCGTTGGAGGTCCGAGAGCCTTCGAAGTCGTTCGGCCCTGACGGTCGCGTTCCCAGTGACGAGTACGCCGAAATGCAACTCGGCGAGAGAGGCGGCACTGATCGCAAGTTCCCCCTCCAGTTCAGGCACGTCGATCGCAAGCAACACGCTGGTGTCAAGAATTGTCTTCATCGTCGCGCTCCCACGGGTTCGCCACGGACTGATCAATTAGGTCGCGGTCGCGGTCCCAGTCTGGGTCGGGTCGACCGACGAACAGGTCCGCGATGTCGACCCATCTCTGCCATCGTCTCGGAGCCGCAGGAACCATCCGAGCGGCGAGACGACCAGCAACCGTGATCTCGATCTCTTCTCCGTCCTCGACCCGTCGCACGAGGTCAGAAGCTTCTTGGCGTAGTTTTCGGAGGCCCACGGTGGTCATTCCACAAATGGTAGCACAAGTGCTACCGCCTGTCGACGAACTCCACAACCCGCCGGTTTGAGCGACACCAGAGGCGCCGATCTGTGCGCCTCGGCCGGACGAGCCAGCCGTCGTTCTGCGCCGGGAGTTCTGTGCGGATACCGGCACTTCGAGGACAGCCGGTCGCGACAGAAAGGCCGCGGGCGAGGTGTAGCGACGATCACCAAGCTCCGCGCCCCCTGAGTGTCATCCCGTATCGAGTGGCGCACAAGGTTGGTGGATTACCGTGCACGAGGTGGGGTATCAGGTGCTGGGCGTCGTGTTGGGTGTAGTCGGCCTTCTCGGGGTCTATCGGCTCATAGAGGCATCATGGCCGGCGAGCTACTTCTCGCTTCCATTCTGGACCGGATTCTGACTGCAGCGACGAAGGCTCGTCGGTTGCGTCGCTCGCGCTGCGAGACTGGAGTCATGGAACGCATCACCTTGCTCTGCACCGACGGTTCGGAGTTGGCAATCGAGGCGCTGCGAGCGTCGCTCCCGCTCCTCGCACCTGCTGACCGAACCGTCGTCGTCACGGTCGAATCGCCGGTTGCGGTCGACACCACGACTGGCACCGGCTTCCACGCCACGACCAGGGCAGACCTCGACGCCGAGGTCGAGACGAGCGGTGACGCACTCGCCCGCGACCACCTGATCGCCACGGTCGACGCTCTCGGACTCGCCGACGTCGAGCTGATGGCCGTGGTCGGAGAACCCGGAGCCGCCATCTGCGACCTCGCCGAGCAATTGCCGGCGAGCGTCGTCGTCATCGGCACAAGCGGTCGGGGCGGGCTCCGACGCGCGGTGATGGGCTCCACGTCCGATCACGTGATCCGCCACGCCCCCTCCCCAGTGCTCGTCCAGGGCGTCGGCGACGGCTAGGCACGAGACGCCGGCGAGGCCCGTCGGCGTTACGCCGCACACCTCTCGCCCAGGCGAGCCTGCTCTTCTTGGATCATCAACCTGTCACCTCTGCCGGCTATGGGGCCGGCACCGATGCGCCGCTCTGTGCGCGCCAACTTGTCTCGACGCGACGTTGATCTGCGCCCTTGTATTGGCGGATCTCGATCCGGCCAACTCGCTCGACTTCGCCGATAGTGCAGCGCGTCGCGACCCGTGGCGGGCCGCGCGAAGTGTGTGCCCGACAACGGGCGTCGGTTGACACCCTCTCGCTTCGGGCCGCCTTGTGTCGAGAATCTCCCAGAGGCTCGGTCGGCTATGGGGCAGACATGTCCCCCCTGGCCCAATCGTTACGCTCGACGTCATGTCCAATCGATTCAACTTCCGGCAGAAGCCGACTGGGGTGTTCAAGTGGTTCCTCAAGTCTCCGGCTCTGCTGTATCGAGCCAAGCTCGGCTTCCTGTTCGGCGAACGATTCCTGATGATCACGCACGTCGGCAGAAAGAGTGGCACTACCTTCCACACACCGCTCGAAGTCGTCGTCCACGACACTGACACCGACGCCGACACCGCCGAGTTCATCGTGTGTTCAGGTACAGGACCGAACGCCGACTGGTACCGCAACATCACCGCACAGCCCGTCGCCTCGATTCAGGTCAAGAATCGGGTCTGGACACCCGACCAACGCGTTCTTGATTCAACCGAGGCGGCCGACCGATTCGCCGACTACGAGCGCCGGCACACGAAAGCGGCTTCCAAGCTGCTCGATTCGATGGGCCAGTCGTACGACGGAACCGACTCCGACAGGGTCCGGATGATGCAGAACATCCCCATGGTTGCGTTTTCCGAGTCAGTGCGAGGCAGCTGACACAAGTCCCGTCGCGGCTCAAGCCGGACCCGCACAGTTCTTCGGGGCATTCGAAGACCGATCGCCAACCGCGGTGCCCTCCCGATGACGCCCGCATCACGGCGCCGGAAGGTGGTCACACGCAACAGACCGGCCCCGATGCATTGCCACGAAGTCATGTCCCAACGCTCGCTCGTATTGAAAGCGCATAATCTCAGCGATCGGGGCCAGATGACCGCCCCAGAACAGCCCAAGCCGCACACCGCATAGTCCCGCCCGATCGTGGCGACGGGAGTGTCACCAAAGGCCGGCCGGCAGGAGCGCCAGAAGCGCCGATCTGTACTCGACACGCCGTCGTCGGTGACCGCGAATCTGCATCGTCGTTATGGGCTGCTCTGGTCGCCGGGACAACTCCTCTGCCCACTCGCGTAGGGCATTCACCAGCCTCTGCGGGCGGGTCATCCCGCTGGTGGAGGTTTCGGAGTGTGGATCACCGCGATCTCGGTGAACTCGGTGACCTTGCCCTCGAGGTCGGCGACGGTGCCCCGCCTCTCATACGACGCCACCACCGCGCCCACCGACTGAGGCTCGAGGTCGATCCTGATCAGATTGTCGTTGTCGTTGCGGTGGGCGTGGTTGAACCATCCGGGAATCGCACCGCTCAGCGGCATCGGGAACGGTCTGCCATCGCAGGTGATCACGATGTCCTCGTCGCCCTCGAGCGGCTGAAACACCACCCAGCTTTCGGAGTCGGGGGCCGGGATCTGGTGCCCGACGGGAACCTTCCGTCGCGGTGGCTTGATATCGATCGCCAGTCCCAGAACTGTCACCGGTTCGATCGTCGCTTCAGTGTCCACTGTGCAGCTGCTGGCGGTCGACTCGGGGAAGCGGAACCGATACGTGGCCTCGGCCTCGGCCTCTCCATCGCTCTGTTCCAGAAGATTGACGGCCCTTACATCGGGGACGTCGGGGATGATGGCAGTGATCGACCCACCCATGGTTTCGCCGCCGGATCCGGCCTCGCTCTCCAGATCGGTGCCGAAGTGGACCTCATAGACCAGGCAGCGAAGCGTGAGGTCGGCCATCAGCGCACTCCAGGAGGGGCTCGCGTTGGTCGGTGACAGTCCACCCAGGGGTTCGTCGAGCAGCTGTGCAACTGCAACCCAGGATTGCAGGTAGATGGTCTCGCCGGGATCTCGGTCTTTGGCGCACACCCTCGATGCTTCGAGCATTGCGTGGGTGAGGCCTTTCGAAGCGGAAACGGAGATGTCGTCGATCTTCTGGGAGACGAACCCATCGAGCGATTCCTGGAGGTCGTCACAGATGATGCCGAGCGGCGCCAGGGTCGAGGCGAGACTCACCCATTCGAGGGCTCCGAGTAGGGCTGCATGGAGGACCATGTCGTTGGTCTCGGCCTGCTTCAGAGCGGGGAGCACCTGTGCTTCGTACGCCTGCCGATAGGCGGCGTCGACCAGCACCCCGAAGGGCGAGCCGTCTTGAACACAGTCGCCGTACTCGACGAACCCGTCTACCGCGTACTGCTGAGCGCGGGTGGTCATGTTGGAGTCGACGTTGTCGCCCGCCCCCGCGCCCGGGGATCCGGCGCCGGCGCCGGAGAAGTGAACGATCAGGAGCTCGACGCCACTGTCGATCGGTGTCGCTGCGATTCGCGAGACTTCCGCTCCCGATGTCTCCCAGTCGACTCCGATGACGTCCTCGGGGATCTCTGGTCCGGTGAGTTGCAGGCGGGCGGGCGTTGCGAAGATCAGGCCGGCCGGCGCGAGCTCGACACCGCCGAGGGTTAGGTCGACGAGCTCGGAACGCGCTTCGGCGAGCGGCGTGATGGTGATGTCCACTGGTTCGAGCAGAGCCCCCGCCTCAATGATCAGGCGCATGTTGACATCTCCGAAGGATGTTGCGATCTCGCCGCCGCTGCCGTCGATCGTTGCCGTGCGCGCCGATTGCGAGTCGAGGGTGTACTCGATGGTTGCCGGATTCGGTGAGGCGTCAAGGGCGGCGCGCAGGTCGTCGGACTCGAGCCGAGAGTCGGCAGTGCTCTCCGGGCGAAGTGTGCTCGTCGCCACGTCGGTTCCATCCGTCGACGGTGTCGTCGAGGGTGTCGTCGAGGGTGTCGTCGAGGGTGTCGTCGATTCTGATCCACACGATGCCGACATCACCGCGGACGCCAGCAGGACGATCATCATTCGGCGTCGAGAGTGGAAGGGAATCACAGTCACCTCCGGCGGTTTGGAGTGGGGTTGTTCCCGACCAGACCGTACCCATCGCGTTCGACCACGACCCATTCCGTCGCGTAGCCGGCCGACAGCGGATTCAGGCGTGCTGATCGCTCAGCGCCTCGACATGGCGAGCCTCGGTCCAGAGCAAGAACGACGAGGAGAAGACCCACTCGGCCCCGTGCCGATCCGCACCACCTCACGAATACGCGATCCGCAACGAATGCGCGCACCGAATGTCGGAGCACAGATTGTTCGTCACTACGCGTGCACAACGCTCAGATCACGCTGAGAACAGCGCACCGAACCGGCGATCTGTGCGCATAGGGCGCGCCCCCGAAGTGTTGTTTCAGGCTAAGGACACGGCGAATAGAGAATGGTCGGCGGGATTCGGATTCTCGGATCGACTCAAGCCTCGCTCACGCGTCGGGAGCGACTCGGCTGATAGTGCGTGCGACCCGATAGGCGAGCTCGGCGATGCCGGCGTGGCCCGGTCGCAGTTCGTTGGCGGCGAGGCGGAGAGCGACGTCTGCCGCGGGTCGTCGTGAGGCGGCCGCACGACTGATGCGCCGAGACATCGACGGCTGTCCGAGCATCCGGTTGGCCAACCGGCCGACCTTGAAGAACGATCCGTAGTGCTGTGAGAGCAACTGGGTGTATTGCTGCAAAGCGGCCGCCGATCCGCTCTGCAACGCGTCGTCGATGACTCCTGCCGCAAGCGTGCCCGTTTCGAGGGAGGCTTCGATACCGACACCCGACAACGGATTGCCGGCCCCGACCGCGTCGCCGATCAGTAGATAGGTCGGGCCAGCCGAGGGCTCGACCGACATCCCGAGTGGCATCCGGCGGCCGACGCCAGGGGCGATCGGTTCGGCGGCGAGATGCCAGCGGGCACCGTGGTCGGCGATCACCCGCTCGAGCAGATGGCCTGGGTTGACGACCTGGAACGAGGGCGACGTCGACATCATCATCACTCCGACTGTGACGTTGCCGTCGCCGGTTGGCAACATCCAGCCGTAGCCGGTGATCGGAGTGCCCGATCGGTCGCTCAGGTCGACCATCAACTCGACCTCGTTGGCATCGTGCAGCGGTGACCGATAGGTCGCCCGATGGCCGAGGGCGTACGGCCAGCTCGGTCTGCGGTGCGTACCGAGCGCCCGCCCAAAACGGCTGTTGGCGCCGTCGGCGACGATCGTGTACTCGGCCCTCGCTTCGAATGTGGTGCCGTCGGGCGCGGTGACATTTGCGCCACGCGCGAACCCGCGCTCGACGATCGGATCGGTCGCCTCG
>Ga0255048_10000296_pt1 | contig 38784 bp, 30 predicted proteins | sample JV7_2_2_MG_FD_183619 | JGI IMG/M metagenome (GOLD analysis project Ga0255048, IMG submission 183619) | Seawater microbial communities from Jervis Inlet, British Columbia, Canada - JV7_2_2 | ecosystem: Environmental > Aquatic > Marine > Inlet | place: Canada: British Columbia | collected 2016-10-06
CTTCTGGAGTATTTCTTATATCCTCAGCTCTTCGGGACATACTAGCATCGTAACCAGACATATCTTGAACATTTGGTAAATTAAATGGTGAGAAAGGTTCTAGCGCGTCATGCATATATTGTGTTCTAGCTGATCTTCCAGCAACAGGTCTATTTTTAGAAGACATGCTGTTGTCTATACCCCATAGGCTATCCCACCATCCGTATGCAGCTTGAGGAAGTTCGCGTTGTCCACCATATCTAGCAAACATATTGAACATATCGAACATCTTTTTTTTATTAATTGAATCATCCATAATATTACTATAATCTTTAATATATTGTTTACCCCACTTCTTGACATCAACACCATCTTTACGATCGTTATCTACAAGTTTAGTAGATTTTTTCCACTCTTCAGTAAGATCAGCCTTACCCAAACTTGTACCTAAACCTCCTATTACACCCCAACTGTCTTGTTGATCTTGTTGTGCTTGAATTAAGTCTTTAGTAAAAGGGTTAGCCTTATAACCATAGTCAACTGCGCCAGCTAAATTATATTTAGGAACACCACCGTACTTAGTCGTTTGAGTAGGTGCACTTCCGGTATATTGTACAGGTACATATTTAGTAAGATCTTCGGGTAAACCTAAATCATTAAATCCTATAGACCCCATTTCTTTATCTCTATTAGCTGTGAATGACTCATCTGTATGAGTCGTTCCTTCAAGTATATCGTCATAATTTATTTGATTCCCAGCGGCTGCACCTAGTGTCAAAAAATCACCTAACTTAGATTTTGCCCACTGCCCGGTTTTATTTTTTCTTTTAAATTTATCTTCTAAGATATCAGTATCCTTAGCTAGAAGATCTTTATTAGTTTGTGTTCCTTTAAATTGACCGGCATCTATAATAGCGTTAATGTCTGTAACAACAGGTTTTGGTTTAATTCTTTCCATCGGTCCGTCAACGCCAAACTGTTGGTCGTATCGAGCTTGGTCGTATTCAATATCACCTTCCCATTGTTGTTCTGTTTGAGGACCTATTCCTCCTATAAAGTATTCTGGAATACCGCCATATCTACTTATGTGTTCAGCACCAGGCATCCAAGACCCATCAGGCATTTGATGCATTGGAGTTTGCGGCATAGATGCTGCACGAAGCATTTCCTCTTCAGCGATAACGTTGGTTGCTGTATTTGCAACAGCTTCTTTATAAGCTTTGTTTCGTTTACCAGTAGTGCTATCAATATCAGCACCCTGTTCTGCAACAGAAGGAGCTTCTTTCTTTTTCTTAGTTGCTTGTTCTTTACGGAATTTTAAAGCAAGTTCATATTGTTGAGATCCTTTTGGGCAATCAGGTCCACCAAAACTAGTACCTGTACACATGCCTACAACACTTTCTTTAACTGGTTCGGGAGCTTGTACTCCCATAGGGTTTACACCACCCTGATTCATATGAGGAACACTTCCTCCACATTCCATACACGGTCTACTAATTCTAACTTTCCTTTTCATAAGCTCACTGTTATACTAAATATAAGAAATTTCTCTGACATAAGCACTAAATGTAAGAGGTTTATCCTACTATAGGTTCTTTAAAATGTAATCTTTAAGACGATCTATAGGTGAATTATTTTCACCACCATCCTTTCTATAATTTCTACGGTGAAGATTTGGAGCTGGTCTACCAGATGTAATATCTGAAGTAGGTTTATGTACACTTTTTGCATTTGATCCAAGACCTCTTACTTTACTTTGTTCTTCACCTGACCTTGTATCTCTTTGACCAGTAGAAGGTAAATTAACTTGAGAGTATTGTTTAAATACAGGTAAGTTTATATTAGATGATTCAGATGTAGGTTGATTATATTGAGTTTGCAAATCTATTTTAACATTTGGATCAAAAGCTTCTTCAGTGTTATATAGTTCTGCAAGCTTTAACATATCATCAGCATGTTTAACATTTAACGATGCAGCTGAATCATGACTAAGGTCATAATCAACACCTTCAACCTTTGATGTACGCGCTGCATTTTTTAAAGCATTTTCACTATAAGTGACATCGGCTGCATCAATCCACTTCTGATACTTATCCCGGTTCTGCCAACCTGAACCAGCTTGCCATGACTTAGCAAGCATATAACTAGTAGGAAGATTCCCGTTGTATAATCCGGTCTCAGCATCAAATCTCTTATCCTTTTTAAGTTTACTGTAGTTCTCTAATAATATTAGCATTCCTGCAATAGTCTGGTAGCTTACATCATCAAAGATTTCATCAACCTCAATACCTGTATCCTGAAGCTTCTTACCCATCTTATTCAAACTTCCATCAGGGTTTTTAAAATTGTAATCAGGTTTCATTTGGTACACACCCCAACTAGCTTGATCACCTTCAAAAGCTTTCTTAGTACCTGCCATATCTTTTAACAAATATGCTCCAGGTTGTTTAACCCAACTCCTGTAGTCACTTTCATCACCAGAAGATTCATTCTGCATAATTCCACCCACAAGCAACTGACCAACCATAGCCACATCTTTTTGATCATAGCCTTGTTTCTTAAAATATTCCATGGAGTCATTAACTGCATCAAACCCTCGGACCTGTGCCTCAGTACTCTTTCTTGTAGGCACCAGTTTAATATTAGAATCGTAAGGTTTATAGTAGGAGTTGTTCTGTATCATCTGCTTTGCTTCTTCATTCAAGTTTTTCATCTCAGGATTACGTACAATAGAACTAATTTTATAATCTAAGTCTTCGGTTTCTAATGTAATTGCTCCATCTATTCTCTGTACATAAGCATGACCTGATTCAGAACCATGCCATACAAGCGGTGTACCATCTTCATCCCTACCTATAATGAAACCTATATGCTCAATACCTTCATTGGTGAGATTTTTTTTAGTTTTTGCAGCATACTTTTTACTACTAGAAGTATCAGGTCTATTCAAGTGAACATAGTCACCTACTTGAAGTTTACCATAAAGCTCTTTAGGAACGCTAGGCATGGTTAGGTAATCTCTATCTTCAGTGTTGTAAATTAAAGATCCTTCATCTTGTAACATTCTTGATTTATTAAACCAAGCATCCTCAGCCCATAATTTCCCAAGGTCATCCACAGAACCTTTTAGTACTGTACCCATCTTCTTACTTGCGTTATAAGAACACCCTCCTTGTTTAGAGCAGACCTCTGCACCATAGTCAGTTATTATAGGTAAAAACCCATCTTCCATATCACCTATTTCACTAACTTTTGTTAAAGGGCTTTTTTCATAAATCTCATTAGAAGATTTATTTTCTTTATTAAGTTTTGTTGGAGTTTTGATAGGTTCAGGAGCTATACCTTTATTATAATTATCTAATGCTGCTTTAGTTTTTGTACCAAAATCACCATCAATTAAAGGTTTTCCGTCACCGTAGTAACCAATATTATATCCTGCATCAACTAATTTGGTTTGTATATCTACAATGGATGAATTAGGAACAGTATTATCTATTGTGGCATTGTCTGTTGTTATATTATTAGGTATAGTAGGATCTATTATAGTATTATTAACTATGGTAGGTTCTTTATATATTTTAGATTTTATTGCTTCTCTAGCTTTGGTATTTCCAGTAGTATCTATCCAATCAGTAGCACCTTCTTTTTTAGTAAAATAAGTATCACCTTCTTGTTTATATTCCCAACCATCACCAGGACTTATAATACCACCTTCTTCATATTCAGGCATTACGTCAACTACCCATCCACCATCTCTATACTGTTGTATAGCATCATCATCTAGTTCTAAATACATGTATTCAGGTTCTGTTGAGCCACCATCCCTATAACCTCCGTATTGTTTAAAAGCTGTGGCTGCATTATATGCGTCATCTAACATACCACTATTTGCAATTGAATGAATCATGCTTTCTGGGTTTGCTGTATAATTAAAATCATAACCTGGGAAATCTAATTTTAATTCACCACTTCTTAAAGCTTCTATACCATCAATACCTTGTTCTTTTAATTGTGTTGCAACATCAACACTTTCCTGTTCTCCAGTTACTTTATTAGGTCGGAATATAGTATTCATAGGTTGATCTTTATAAGCACCACGGCTTCCTGATTTCATAAACCACCGAGGTTGTGTTCCGTTAGGCATGTATGCTTCAAACGGAATCCACTTTCCTGAGCTTCCTGCTTTATTACCTAAACCTGAAGATCTATAAAATGTTTGGTTACCAACAGGAGTATTCATTTGTATAAAAGGTCTTTTAGTATTTGTACCTAAGTATTTAAAACTTTCTTTTGTAGGCATCCAATTGGGATTTGCTTTTGCAAAGTCATCAAGCTCACTACCTCGTTTTCCTGCTAAAGTTAAAATTTCTTCAAAATTAGTATTATCAGGATAATGCGGAAGTTCATTAAAGTCTTTAGCAAAATTTCTAGCTTGACCAAATTCATCTACAGATTGATTTGTTCTATTAGTATACCTACTTATTTTTTCTGGATTAAACCCAGAATTTAAATTTCCTGAACCTGCTGATCCTGCTGTTGTTTTACCTAAGAATTGAGCCCCTGGTAAATTTTTTAACAATTTACCAGCAGAATAAGCACCACCAGCAATACCCAATGCATCTAATCCTATTTTACCTGCACCTTTCCAACTAGGGTCTTCTGCAAATTCTGATACATGTCCTGGTAAATGTTTAGCTCCCTGATATCCACCATATAATCCTGCTGCATCCAATGCACTTGTTCCTGCAAGTCCTAGTAGGTTTGCATTAGCTGCTCCCCAAACAGTTGGTGCTGCTTGCATTGCTAATGGTACCGCTGCTACAGCTAACCCTGGATAAACCATGTTGTTAAGTAATTCCTCAGTATAAGTTTCATTTACTTTCCCTGTTTTTGGATTTACCATTCCATGACCGTCTCTCAGCTTTATCATTGCTGCTTGAACCATCGGGTTCATTTTTTCAGTACTAGGATCAAAATCAAGTATTGTTTTTTTGGTATGTTCAGGTAATTGATTCCAATAAGGAGATTTATGTATACCACTTGAAGTTATATCAACTTCAGGTAACTGATAAGAAGGTATCATCTCATCCTTATAAGGTTCAGCACCTACAATGTTTTGTTTATCATACAACTCTCTAATTTGTTCATCATTATAGTTTGCATATTCAACAGGTAAACCAGATCTTATTTTAGCAGCCCAATTTGCATTTCTATGAACCATATTTGGTTCTCCTTCTTTCATTTTCTTTTGGTAAGCTTCTTGTTCAGGAGGAATGTTACCACCTTCTTTTCTATACTTTTGTTCTGCATATGCTGGATGATTGTTATATATAAAAGTTCTAAGTTTTGCAGAACGTTCCCCTTCTTCTATAGAACCATAAGGGCCTCCCATATGTTCTCCTGTATTAAAATATCTTTCAACAGCTTCATCTTCAGTATGTTGTTCACCATCCCATACAGTAGGTATAACATATTCTTTTCCATTAAACTCTACACCTATTTTATATTCAGACCTTTCTTCACCACTAGCGTCAGTATAAGAAGGTCTAGTTCCATCAAAAGGTAAATATATATCTCCTTGTGGTTTAGCTAAAGGTCCGTCTGTTCTAAAAGGACCATCACCACCATCTACATATTCAACAAGATAACCTTGGTCTCTATAGTATGCAACAGCATCATCATCCAGTTCTATTTCTAAGCTTTGAACATTAGGGTTCTTCTTTTGGTAGGACTGGGATTCTGTCTTTACTTTATCTTGATGTAGTTGGGATCTATTTAAGCTCATTATCTTGGTGAATTTAGGTTCATCTGTACAGCAAGCGCCACAATCATATTTCTATTACCTGACACTAATCTTCTTAACAGTACCGTATTTTTATAGTGACGGAACTTCTTTCTCTCTAACTGACTCTTATCATAATTTAAGTTATTAGGATTAAGTATTTTGATATATCCGTTTGCTTCGGTGTTAAAGATAACTCTTTCTGCCGTACTAAACTCACCACGATCATCAGTTATATCAAAAAACTGATTAAATCTATATTTTTGTTCTTCCTTATCGTAAAGTATATCAATATCCGCAAAGTTAATTCTAGGATAAGTTACTAGTTCTGGAGCATTGTTTTTAGGACTTAAGTTTAACTTCAATAGTCCTGAACATTGTTCAGAGTTATATACAACCGCTTCATCAAAGTTAAAATCAAGTACATGAAATCTATCATCACAGTTATCATCATATGCGTATACTTCCATCATATACATAACGTTACGTAAAGTATTAACTTGATTTTGAGTGTGAAGCGCATACTCTACCTCAAATGGATAATCAATACCATAAAAGTTACAATAACTATCACATCTATCTGCATGGACCCAAAGACCATCAGCCTTAGTAGTCATGAAAGTTTTCTTAGAAGGAAGTACTAAATCAGGATGCCAATCATGATAACCAATCCAACCACCAGCTTTAGGGTCATACGATGCTGTCCAAGAAGCAGGTTTGAAATACGCAGGATCACCAAGCTCTACAATAAGCCCAGTCCCGTTCACTTCAAAATTCTTTCCTTCAATCCACATAAGTTCATCAGCGATATCATCACGGATAATCCAATCCTTCTTACAGAAGAATACAATTTGATTCTCATTATCAAATATAACTTGACAACCTATTCCTACTAGAGGATTATCATTCAGAGTGAATTCACGGTTATCCCCATTAGCATCTCTAAACGCTGTAGGATGTTGAGTTAATTGATACGGTAAATATTTAGCAAACCACCATTTCATTCCTTGATTAGAAATCTCTTTAAGCTGTTGTCCAACTTGAAAAATCTTTCCTTGGTTTTGACTCATATAATACATCCCTGCAGGAGTATTAGCTATGGCCAATCTATTTTGACAAGAACCATATTCATGTGGATATTCAGCATTAGCTAAGTTCTGCATTGCTTGTTTAAACAAAGCACCATCTCCTATCGTAAGTTTAGTACCACTATTAAGATCTAGCTGTTCAGACCCTTGGAACTGTACGGGGCTTTCTGTATCAAATAAAATCAATGCACCATTCTTTCCTATAGGTTTAACTGCAATCGGTCGACTAGTAAAGTCTTTATAATTAATAGGTAAGAATACACGCCAGTTATCCTTTTGATTTTCCAGCCCTTGTTGTAAAGAATACAACATTCTTTTCGGACGATACGTATAACAGCTTTCTGCAAGAAGAGGATCATAGTCCGTTGCTTGAACAGAACTCCAGCTAACATAGTTGTGATAGATCTTCCCTATACTTAAACTATAATCATATTTATAATAGTTACCGATTTTAATATGATCAGTACTAAATATACTTCTTAAATTAGTATTCTCTATACGATCATAGTGACGTTCTTCTTCTTTATCACCCCAATCTCTGTAGTCAATATTTATTTCTGTTTCTACAAAGAAGTCACGTACACCTGAATTAAATAAATACATAAACGCTTCTTTAACAGAAAGACCAAATCTATTTGGTTGTTTCATATCAAATGCAAATTTATCAGTAGGTGTCTTTATTCCACTTGTAAGATCTGCCCAAAAACCATCTTGATCTCCGTCTAATCCATCTAAGTATTTATCATAAAGTTTACTTCTTTTCTTATTAAGTTTTTTTTGTGCTTTCTCAAGTTTCTTAATAGCGCTGTTATACTTACTTTTCCATTTACCACTTTGAGGGTCTTCAAAGAAACCTGCAGGATTACTCCAAGTAGGACAAGCGCTACAATCATTTGTATCATAAGGATGGTAATCGCTATCACAACCTCCTGATGGACCAACTCCTCCAGATGGATCAGCAACACCAGCACCATAAAATGGAAAAAGATTTCCGTTATATCCTTCAGTAGCTGGCCCTGCAGGAATAATATTAATATCAGCAGGATCGGTAGTATCAAGATCTTCATTACATCCATCTACACCGGTATCTCTATAACAAGCACAATCAGCTATAAAGTTAGCATATAAATCAAGTTGATAAACCTCTGCCTCAAGTTCACAAATATCTTCCATTAAATTTTCTCCATTATAAGGAGCGTCTACTAAAAGACATGCACTTTCATAATAAAGTGTTGCAGGAGTTCCGTTCGGGTCAGGGTTAGGTGCACTCCATGATGTTCCTGCTGATATGTGCTCGCAATCACAAGCTGCAATTGGTGCACCTGAAGTTCCTGAATTAGGATCATAAGTAGGAGAACCAGGTGTATTTACTGCAGCTGCAACAGGATCTACCATAAAAGGATCAAATGAACTAGGTGCGTTTCCACCATTACTTTCAAATATACTTGCTAAGCTTTGTACAAACTCACCTATATCAAAAGGATCAGTATCCATCCAAAACCTAGGATGAGTAATCATCTTACGAAGTTTATAATCGTACGTTGCTCCATCTAGTTGACCTTTAAGCCAGTCGTAAAAGAAAAACATTGTATTCTTTTCAGTGTACCTTCCTATATACGTATCACCGTTAAACAGTACATTAGACTTTGTTTGTGTAACAGGTGTTGAGTCGGTAGATACAGGCACCTGCATGATACTTGCAATCTGTCCATACTGATTATCTAAACGCTGTTTCATAGCTACATAATGAGAAGAAGCAGGTCTTTCAAAAGTCTTGTTAATGCTTTCGTCAGCTTTCCATATATGCTCAAAATTATCTCTATCCCATACATCTGAAAATAAAGCTTGTGAGTCATCTCTTCCATCAATACTATTAGGATGTTTATGAGGTAATTGAAGATCCCTATCAAGTTTTAAAGCTACTGTACGCGATCTATATATATTATTGATTCGATAATCTTTAGCAAAATCTTGTAATTCTGGATTAGCATATTGTTGGTAATCAATAGCTCTTCTTAATTCTCCTACATCTGGTCTAGCAAAATTATCATAAAAACAATGTGATACTTGTTGTAAAGCATATTGTCTATATGGAGTAAATGCATATATGATGTTTAACATTTTATTTAAACCTTCTCCCCAATAACTTAAAAAACTAGGTATGCCTTGTAAAGTCCTAAGTAAAGCTGGTGTAGATTCCCATGCCGATTTAGTATGACTATAACTATCAGTACTACCTATACCACCTACGGCACCTGCTGTAGTACCTGCTGTTGTCAACGCTGTGCCGTGAGGTCCGTTCGGATTTACTCCAACACTAGACATTAACAAACTAAGCATACTGTTTGATAAAGATGCATTAGCTGTATTAATAGCGAGAGCCGCTGCACTTACTGCTCCAGCCATTGTTGAAGCTGAAGCAACTGATGGACCTAATAAACCAGTTGCTCCACTAGAAACGCCAAGTTGAGCATAAGTTCCACCATAATCAACTGAAGGAGTGCTATAACTTGTACTTTTTTCACCTTCTGTAGAAAGAAGCGCATAACCAATTCCAAGAATAGCGCTCAATACAAAAGAAGTATTAGTTATAAATTTATGACGAGGGTGATCTTTAGGCCATTCAAACTTTCCTTCCATCATACCTTGAAGTTCTCCATAAACTTTTATTTCTTTAGCAGATAAAAATGGATCTCTAAAATTAGTCTCTGGAGAATGAAAAGTTAATATATCTTTTTTAACATTAGTAAGATTAGTGTATCTACCTAAATAAGGTACACCTAACGGAACGTCTTCACTCAAATAAGCATTATAACCATTTAAAGCACCTGCCGCACCTTGAAGTATAGAAGGACCATCATATTCTGTAGGGCTGCTAGATAAAAAATGATCCACAACCATAGTAGGTTGTGCTCCTGTCCAACTTTGCGGCATTTCTGAAGTCGGGTTATACGGATAATTAGGATAAAGATATTCTTTAGTATCTTGAGGCTCATCAAGAGAATCAACTGTACTATAGCTACGCATGTTATTAATCATACCTTTAGCAAGAACAGTCTTGTTCCCTTCACGAGATCCTCTCAAGATCTCATAGCCTACTACATTAGTTAATACATTACCATTGTTATCTACGGGTGCTTGTATATTATCAAACTGAACACCCATGATACGTATCTTCTCTCCATCATTTGGGTCATAATGATTAGTAACCATTGCAGCAGAAGGGTCAGTAGCATTATCAGGAAATTTATGATGTCTAATTCTTTTACCGCAAAGATCATATTTTAAATCCCCAGTCCCTGCATTCCACATATCAGGATTATCATCATCGTATATTTCAGTTGATTCCCAAAATGCCATATCTCCCGTAGCAAGAACAATGCCTCCATCTGAAAGTATTTCTTGATTCCCAATTGCTGGTATAGGATCTACTAATGCTGTATTATATACTTGCCAATATTCAACAGGAGTACCTGGAGTTAAACCTGCATCATCAGCTAAAACATCAGTACCACTTACAAATCCTCTTTCTTGAGGTGTGGCTATTCTACCAGGTATATGATAAGAATTAGATTTATCACCAGTGTTATACTTCCAACGTATGAAATAAGAATAAACCTCATCTCTCATATATCCAGTATTAGAACCAGCATCTCTATAGTATTCTGCATCATACTCAACAGAAGCCCATTTAGTAGTAATTTGATTTGCTAAGGGTTGGTAGTTAAAGTCAAGTTTATCAGTTGCACCTGTACGTATTAAATAGGGCCCATTTCTAAAGACAGCATCCGATCGATCAACAATATTATTATTCTGTAGGATTGTACCTACGCTTCCTTCTAATGCAGGAAGTTTCTGATCTAAAGTATCGAGAGTTATAAATTTTTGTCTAGTAGAATATGTACCTAGTACCTTTATTACAGTATTAAAATTGGCTATCTGTACAAGCGCTAATTCAAATTCATCAAACTCTTGATCTGCCTCAGTAATAATAATATCAAGTGAAGAAGAAGCATTGTTATGAGTAAAAAGTGGAGTTATATTAGATGGCAAAGAGAAATCAGTAACTCTTATACCTTCTATTAAATACGCTCCTACCACATAATAAGAACCATTTATCAATTGACCTGAAGAATTTCCACGTTGTGTATGAAAGGCAAGATCTTGAAAAATTGGAGCTAATCTTATTTTATCACAATCAAGCACATCTGTATCTTCACAAATATTACATGAATCAATAATTTCACATTCTTGCACCCAAGGCACATCATCTAGATCTAATACTCTAGTAGGGTTGAGTCCATCATCCCAATAAATCTTACGTCCACAATCATGAGCAGTACGACCAACACCTTTAATCAAGTTCTCCCTATTGAAATTTAAACACGTATCGTTAACTACAGTAACGTATGTACAGGAGTCTTCTTTAAAGATGCCTATTTCTGAATCAGTATCATCCGTTGAAAATATTGCCCATTCATCAGCAGCAATATGTATGTTCCCTATGATGGTATACGGAGCCGTAGTACAAAGATAATTAGACGCTTCGTTGCTAAGTTCACCTACATCACCTTTAATTGTATTGTTTACAGCATTACGTGCTTGCGTCCACTGATTAGGCGCTTTATGCATCCCATCTACATCTTCTGTTAGAGCTTTATCAAAACTCCCAGATTCACCTGAACTAGTTTGTTGTGGTCTCTGCTTTGCCATATTTATCTGATTCTACTTGATATTCTCGGGTAAGATGCAAACATGTCATAGTACTTAGAGTACTGTGCATTTTTATTAGCTTGAAATAGTTCTTTTAATTCTCCAAAGTTCGGAGTGTTTACAATAGATAAAGCATGATTCCTAGCAACTCTATACCGTGCTTCAATCAATTGCATTTTATTAGCATTAACCTCTTCATCATTCATAATTAAATTCTCGATAATACGCTGCTTCATTGCGTATTCATAGTAATCATTTAATCCATCATGATCAGGCACAAGTAAATTACCTTCTTTATCTTCTAAATGTCCTTGATAATTAAGGTATACTTTACCAGTCTCAAAGCTAGTATATAACCAACCATCTCTAATGACTGCAGTCAATACACTATCCCAATATAAATTAGGGCAATCGTCGTTTAAGTCTTCTGTATTTTGAGTTATTCTTAAAGGTTCTATTCTTTGATATTCTCTTGTCTGTGATGTTAGCACTTGAGTTAGTTGAACTAATTCACCATTACAGTTAATTGAACATGAATCAGGATTAGCACAACAAGTATTACACGGTTCACAATTAGTTTGTTCTCCACACTGAGCACACGGATCACAAGGATCGCATGGTTCTTCTGCTAACGGTACTTCACATAAATCAATTATTTCTGGAGGAGCTTCTAAGTATTCAGGAGTTACTTTTCCTACTATTGTTTCTTGTACGTTAGTACCTTGAGGTAAATATTGTTTAACAGTATAATCACCTACACTTAAAGCAAAATCTAATATATAAAAATCATTAGGCATGCGAACCCTGCCTTTTTCAACATTAAGTATAACCTGCTTTACAGCATGTATACGTAGACCTAAATCATAATTAACACGTTTAGCTACCTTGATAACATCTTGAGGATCGATAAGGTCTTGAAGCTGATACTTCTTAAAGTCGCTTGCAACATCCGCCATAAGCGTGTCAAAAGTTCTGTATTTTAGTGTATAGTTGAAACTCATTATCTCATTACGTTTTGTCCGTCATCAGCCCCATCTGAAGGAATCTGTCCAGCAGTTAATACTTCTTGTAAAACCATTTGTTCTATCTCAGAAAAAAGGTGTTCTGGAATAGCTAATTCCCTATCTTGTTCAGTAACACAATCTGTAGGATCGACATTACATAGTGAACCTGAAATATCTTCATCAAATATACCATCAACTCTTACTGCTTCCCAATCTACATTAGGGATATAAATGTGACCTTCTGAAAACCAGTAATACTTTTTCTTATTATACTTAAAACCTGATGTCTTAGTCATGTTAGCATATAGTGAAGGTAGCGTATCCATAGCATCACTAGAATAATCAAGTGTTGATACCGATCTAATAACGGGTCCTGAGTCAATTGATAACAATGCAGGAAGTTTATACTTACTTCTTTTTATAGTACATCCTGTACTTATACCTGTACAACATGCTTCTACTTTATCTACATCAATAAGATCAACACAAGGAAGTTCTCTAAACAAGCTTTTATGCTTATAGATATTTTCCTTCTTAGACTCTCGCTTTATCAAAGTCTTTGAATACTTCATGATAAGACTGTATAGAAAACGGTCTGTCATAAACGGATCTTCCTTAACGGCTTTTAGCACATTACGCACTCTTGATATTGATAGTCCTACAGTAGTTGCCATTGTTTATAATTTAAATTCATCGTAGTTATCAGGTATAACCGGTTTAAGATTCTTTATGTATTCCTTTTTACGGTGACGATCAAACATTGCTGAAATCTTGGCCGTCGGATCCACTTCGATATACATTGTATAGTTTTCTTTAAAAGCTTCTGATGCAGCTTTTCTAAATTGCTTCACAGCTTTGAACGACCATACCTGTTTATTATGAAACGGATACTTAGTATTATGGTTGGTGTAAAAGATCTTTAAAAGTTTATTATCTGAATCCCAATTTCTATACATAGCTTTATGACCAACCTCTATTGATTTAGCAAAATCAATATTCTCTTTTTTAGGTTTGGGGCAAGACCCCATAAAAATACAACCTAGCCCATCAGGTAACTCAACACCGTTTCTATTATTAATTATACCATCAACAAGGTTTGCATTGAAAGTCATAATGATTTCTTTAAACTGTTTTAGGTCCATACTATTATATTGACCATATTTCTTTTTAAACGCTTTTAGTGTATTCGTAGTTAATATGCTGATCCTTTTAGCTCGGAATCTAGGCCCATTTAAGTTAGGTTTGTTAATAGGTTTCATACTATATAATATAGGTAAATTTTACGGATTTTACAAATAAACTAATACAGGTAAATGTTAAAGGTGTTTATTTTAGACCATTTATCATTTTATGCTGAAGGTAATCTTGATATGTTTTATTACTTACTTTAAAAGAAGTATTGCAATCTCTATTTTTACATTTCATATAGTTTTGCACAGTACCTGCTCTTGTTGCATATCTACTGCTCCAATAAGGCATGCTACCACATTCAGGACAATTAAATTTAAATCCACCATGTAATTTACCATAATGCATGTTAGGTTTTACATAAGGACGAAGCTTTTCAAATACAGCTTCAAGACTTACAATATCACCATCGCCATAAAAAAGCATATGTTTTAAATCTTTTTTATCTTTTTTATATACTACTCCAATCCAAGTATCGATTCCTCCAGCATCTTTTTTAGCAGGCAAACCATAGTATTTACAAACTTCTTTTAAAGAGTTGCTAGGAAGATTTAAATATTTTTTACATAACTTATATGTATCTATCTCATTATATGTATGTCGCATTTGTATTCCATGCAGTATACATCGTGTCCTTATCCAAGGTGTATCAAATCTTTTTCCGTTATGTGTTATAATCTCATCTGCTTCATCCATCACTTTTACAAACTTCTCAAGCATCTCTTTATCACATTGCTTATTCAATCCCCAATCAAGATTATATGTTATTTTACTACCTTGCCATTTCCAATGTATAGAAATTATCTTAGCATACTCTGTTATTTGGTGTGGTAAAATGTTTTGATTCCATCCTGGTCTCCAAAAATGACCTTTACAAAACGAAGTCTCAATATCATAGAATAATCTTTTTTTCTTGTGTTTTCCCATTATATCTTTTCTTATGTAAAAAAAGCCCTTCAACATTACGTCAAAGGGCTTTTTGTTGTCAGTCATAGTAGAACCAACAAACCATGACACCTTTCAACACAATTAGCAAGAGACCGACGATGTCGTAAACGGTACATCTAATGTACCTTGATCTATTACTAATGTATCGGGGATGATGCATCCCAAAGATGTTGTACTACCAAAGTTAATCTCTTGTGTCACTAAAGTTATATCGCCCAATAAATTACTTCCGTCCCAACACGTTTGGTAAGAAATCTTACCTACGCCTGATGCAGAACCAGAGGCATCTACAGTCATCTTAACACAATCTTGACAATGGCAATTTCCAACTGCTGTAGCTAAAAATTGATTAGGTAAACCACCAAGGGTTGTGTTATCAGCACATATTGTTATAGTATCTCCGTGATCTATAATATAATCAGGAGTTTCTGTTAAATCATTTTGTGAAGCGCAATCATAAGGACTTAAATCCAATGATGGGCAACGTGGCACCATGACTGCAGTAAATGCTGCAACACTGCTACATCCAGTAATAAGAGGCGCATCTACAATAGGAGCGACTTTATATTGACCAGGTGTAATCAAATTGACGCTCGTCACTATACCGCCAGCAATAGTAACATCTCCTGTAGCAGGTACTAATTCATCACCTGGAGTTACTTCAGTAAAAGTTAAAGCAAAAGTCCCATTCGTACATCCACTAGTACCATCATCATCAATAGTTATACCACTAATAGGTACAGACTCACAAAGAATATCTGTTTCTATACAAGGGTCTGTTTGTTCTAATGCTGTTTCAGTCCATGTAAACGCTGTATTAGGAATACCATCTCCATTTAAATCATCTACGGGATTAGGTATACCCGTACTTTCAAGAGTTTGAGGATCGGTCAATTCACAAGCTGCAACAATATATCCTGTATATTCTATATCATCATATGCACAATATAAATTACCTGCAATTTCTATTTTTATATCAGCAGCTACAGGTACGGGACCAACTACATCTACTACTGCCACATTGTAAAAAGGTAAAGCAACATCATTGTAAGTTCTCCAACCCACAAAGTGTTCACCTACAGTATTTGCTTGAAAGTTTATTTGCAATTTTGACATATCTTTTTTTTATGTTGGTTATGGTAAAGTTATTATAAATGTAACAGATTGTGTAGCACCGTCTGTTATAGTAATATTATATGTTTCACCGCTTATTAAATTAATATATGTATAAGTATAAACACCTAATCCTACAGTTACAGGGTTATTTACAATAGGGCTTTGTTGTTCAGCATCAATTGTATATGTTGTTGTATCAAGACCTTTCCATTTAATAGTAAACCCAGTAGAGTTTATATCTGTAATTCTAACACCTGTTGCTGCTTGCGGAACAGAACTTGTTTCTATAAGCTGTACTAAAATTCCTTGAATAATCGTATCTAGTCTATCACCTTTTTCTACTGTAAATACAAAACCATCACTATTAGTGATTTGATATGTAGGTCCAGTATGAACTATACATTGCTCATCAAAAAGTTCTGCACATGCCTCACCTTCACAAGGCCCTGTTACATTACAAGGTGGGGGAGTAGTTAAAGCTTTATCACCACATCCACACGGTACATTATGTCCACAATCTTTTGCCATTCTTATTTAGTTTATGGATGAGCCGCATCATATACAGCTTGCCATCCTGTTATTGTTCCTCCATTCGTATCTCCTTCTGGAGATGCATAATCAAATACTGCTGGTAGCAACCCTATCGGTATACATGCATATGTAAGAGTATTTATGGTATTGAATTCACATGGTACACCATTTATAACTAATCTTACTTTATATGTAGTCCCTGATGTTAAGTTTAAGAAACTAAATGCAGGTGAAGGAGTTGTTATACTCAGTACATTAGATTGTAATAATATTGTTTGTGCATCATTCCATACTTCAGATACAAGTGTTGCAGGAAGTGTTCCGCCCCATGTAAACGCATAATTAATAGCTTCATAGTCTGAAGTAAATATAATAGTAGGGCATGTATCAGTTCCTAAAGCAAGTGATTGTATTAAGTTTTCACATGTTATATTTTCTATAGGATCTATGAATCTATATGTTGTTTTAACAGTTAGGTCTAATGCACCGTTAATACCAGAAAGTGTAATAATTATAGGCGTACCTAAATCAAAAGCACTTTTAATTTGTTGTGCATTAACTACTTGTGGTCCAGCACCACCATAAGTTTCAGTAATTTCTACAGTAGAACCAATCGCTTGGTCTTGAAAATTAGCAGGTATTATTCCTGAAAAATCTAATCTAAGTTCTGTAGTACTAATTAGAGAAGCTGTTATAATTAAATCAATAGCAGAACAACCTGTATCACAACAATTATTTTGTATAAAAGTTATTGCATTTCGCATGTCGCATACAGTCAACCATAAGTTCTGAATAGATTGAGATAAGTTTTGTACAGGGTTATTCCAACCTGTTATATCTTGCATGAGACCTGTTCCTTGCAACTTATCCGCATTATTTAATCCAACACAAGCTGCAGCTATAGCCTCTGTAATTGCTACGCTATCTCCAGTTGCTGTCCTAAGCCGACAAAATTCTTCTTCAACAGCAGCTAATACCAAATCCATATCAGTAGCTACTGATGGTAAAACGCATGCTGGTATAAGTGTCGGTAAAATAAATGCTGGAGGTACAGCGTTTTCTAATGCTGTTATTCTAACATTATGTCCGGCAAGTGTAGTATTGATAGTTCCTATCTGTCCAGCAATTGTACACACTTTGTTTCCAATAGCCAACACATAGTCTTGCAATTGCATTGTAGTAACTTGATCTCCTGTAGGGTTCACATAATAAAACTCTGGACATATATTAACAACACAATCAGGACATCCGCCAACAGCTCCTTCTATAGGTATGCCGTTATCTTCACAAATCTTTTCAATAAGTAAATTAATAAGAGCTACAAAATCTTTTGGGGCACACTCTGCAAGATTTAAACAAGATACATCATAATTATCTATATCAAACATGGCAAGTAACGTACATAATTCAGTAGCTAATTTATTAACTACTTGACTAACGTTATCACCTTTACATAAGTCTATACAATCAATATCCGGTCCTTGCCATATAACACAGTTACTTGATATCGGATCACATCCATTTTCATTTAAGTTTGTAGGTTTCATACTAAGATCTTATTATATAATATACAAATTTTTATTCATCTAAACAATTAAGTACACGGGTTTCCATTGTTTGATATTATATCTCCCGTGATTATAATTGGTAAAGCAGTATTAATGCATTGAACTAATCCTACTATTCCATCAGGTTGTTTTTCACCTATTACCCAAGTCAACGATCCACCAGAAGAAATAGTATCTCCAAAACATCCTGTTGCAAATACCGTCCCCTCCGTAGTTTCGCCTTCTACTGTAGGTGCTGGTAAAGTGAATACTATTTCTATACAAGTTGTTGCAGGTGTACCACACGGAACAGGTGTACTTGAAACTAATGGTCCAGTGATTACAGGTATTGTATTTTTGTTATAGCAGAAACTACGAGCTTCCACTTCAATTCCGTCAAAGTTATAAGTCTTAAGTTCACTTTCACCACAAGGTGCATAAGTTATACTTCCCACATCACCAATCCCACCAGTTAATGTTATTAAATCACAATCTAATATAAAAGGTCTTGTAATCTGACCATCCGGTACATCTTGTACAACATCGTCTACAATAGGATTAAGCAGATCATTCAAATCTAACTTTTCTTTCTTAACTAAAGCTTGTCTAAAAACAATAGCATCATTTCCTTTATCACAACAAAATTCAAGACCATATCTTATGGATGCCATTTGCTTATATATCATTTCAGCAAAATCACAAGTAACTTTATCATGATATCTTTGTTGTTCAAAATTATTCACAGTCGTCGCATTTAGTAGTAGTTACACAATCAGGTACTTTATATCCAGGACGCACCTTTCTTCCAGTTTTTATTTCTTCTTCTATTGGCTCAGGTTCTACATACTCACACTCAGCACATGTTTTAAAACAATCCAATACAGTGATTTCAGTAAACCCTTCAGTTGCTAATGGTTCTGTTGGGAACGGCCCTCCTCCAGGCATCGGATAACTCTCTCTTCTACAGATATATTCATATACTGTAGCACATCTCTTTGTAGGATTAAGAGCACCGTTATCTATCCATTCTATAGTCTGATTAACATAAACAGCAAATGCTTCATTAACAGTAGCTACTGTTGGCCATAAACCATCACAACTAATTAATTTATAACAAGGTTTATTACACTCATCACAATCAACATAAGTATCAAGTATATTTGATGTACCTAATTCTACAAGAATTGGAAGTTCTTCACCTTCTATACAAGGTACAGGTGGTAAAAATGAAACGGTCCAACATATATCTGAATCAATATCAAATATATAAGTAAGACTTTCATCTAATGGAACATCAGCTTGAGACCAAGCAATTTCCATTGTGTTAGTTGCATCTAAACAATCAGTTAATAAATATTTAGGATTACATGTCTCGCAATCTACACAACCGTATTCTAAATCTATAACTACATCTGTATAATCAATAGTACCAATATCACATATATTATCATCCGATAAAAATTGCCAACAAGTATTTAACAAAGCGGGATCTCCGCTAAGCAATACAATTTCATTAGGTGCCGGGACTTCTTGCCCATGAGCAAGATAAACATAAATGACAGCTTCTGTTTCACAATTTTTAAACGATATACATAAACTACATACAATACAATCATCAGTACCATAGTCTTCAATAATTTCGACATCTGTTTTAATAGGCGCTACATCAAATACTTCACCTATATAACTATAACATCCTTCTAATTGACTTAACTCATATATATTATCTACAACTAGTGATACACCACCTTCTACTGTAGCTAAAGATACATATTCAAATTCACCTGGTGTATCACATGATTCAAATTGATGAGAAGGGTTACATACAATACAATTATCTGTACCGTGAACTGTAGTTACAGTCACATCAATTAAATCCGGTGCAGGACAGACTACAAATTCTTTTAATATAAAACACTTAGTTAATAAAATTGTAGGTCCTCCAAATTCATATACAACATTGTTATACATAATTTCAGTTTCTGCTGGATCTAATTTCATTAAATAGGTCTCATTCTCATCTTTACAATTCTCTATTAACCAACAGCATTCTACGTCTATTGGTTCAGAATAAGTAATTGAACTACATATTCCTGTTTCACAAGCATTATAAGATGTTCCGTCTGGACAAATAAAACCACTATCTTCACCGATGTCTAAGGTAAGTCCAAGAGTGTCTATAGAACTCCAAAAAAGATATCCGCTAGAAGCTAATGCCGCTGCGGTTGTTAATAGTGTAAGTTCAGGTATAGTTGCATCATATATTTCTGCACCAAATCCACCAGGGCCTCCTGTATTTCGTCCTTCTACAGCAAGTATATTAGTTCCGGCATTCAGTGTAACTTCAATAACATGCCAATGGGTAAAATAAGGCGTAAGACCTGTAGCCGCATCAAAACGAGCAATCAATTCACCATTAAGTGAAAATCTCATCATATTATCAGCACCTAATCCTATACAATATTTTTTAGTTGTAGGTACTTCTATACATTGACTAAATCCAATCCATTCATCAAGTGGTAAGTCATCACCCATACCTGGAGAATTAAGTTGTGTCCATATACCTACAGGATTTAATCTACCTGTTGTATCATCTACACCATCATACCTCCATAAAGTATTAGCTATATCATTTACTAATGTAAAAGGAAGATCTGCACCTGCGCCATCATTATCTGCTAAAATACCGTCAGGTAAATTTCCTCTTACAGGAACAGTATAAGTATCGACATCTGCGTAAAATCTTGTTCCGCCCCAACCCCATGCAGTACTGCTACCAGCATCTGTTACTGTATATATAGTGTCAGATACTATCGCAGGCGTATTAGTAACTAGTTGGCATAAATCACCTATAAGAATAGCACCTGGTTCTGCACATCCAGGCTCACCACAATCACCTGTATTTGGATCAGGTGTTATATTCATATTATTATCAGTAAAGTAATAAATATCTGAATCAAACCAAGGTGCTTTATCTTCAGGATTTAAACCTAAAAAGTCTCTATATGCTGGTAAGATATATGCTCTTACCTGAATCTCATAATTATTATTACCAGAGTTTGGTGCACAAGGTCCATTCCATCCATTACTAGCATCACCTATTCCCCAATCTGTAGGGCTAATTAGAGGAGCTCCTAGCCAACCTCCATTTTCTGTAATAGATAATTGAGAAGGTGATATGCCTTCTACAAGCCAATGTATAAAATTACCTGTAGTTGCATCTACTACACGTAAGGTATAAGATTCAACCATGATTGGTAGTAAGTCTCCACCCACTGTCCAAGATAATTGAGGGTTAAAATTAGCTTCTCCACACGATGTATTATTCTTATGCACTACAGGAATCAAACCGTTGTTTGCAAAAGAAGTAGAAGACAGTGTTACACTTACAGGCATAATATTTATTTTTTAGTAGTTGTCGGAGAAACTGTTACGGTTACTTTTGCTTTTGTATTTATTGCTCCTACACAAGAGTTACAACAAGCTGTTCCATCAGAAGCAGTTTTTTTTTGACACCCGCATGTTAATTTTCTATTACAATTTGAGCATTTCATAATTTTGGTTTTTGTTGGTTGGTTAATAACTGACAATTAGCATGTTACACAATCAAATTTAGCTAAAAGATCTTTAGCATATGTATACAACTGCATTCCCTTTTTAGGATCATGACAAGTCTCTACTTTAGCAATCGCTGCTTGGATATACATATCGATTGTTTTTAACTTATCCATTTTCTTTGTTGTAGCTGTATTAGGTTCACAGCTTGCAAGATCTAAATCACATAAGATTTTATTATATCTAATCCTTAACTTACTAGTTCTTAAATGATTATACTCAACGTATACTTGATCATTTGGAGATACACTGTACTTAATCACATAAACTCCATCAGGTAAAGCACCATAAGTAGTTCCACAATCTTCTGATTGAATTTCAAGATTGCAAGCTGTTAAATTTAAACTAAAGCCTGAAGCAATGTCTGGTTCACCTATTTCTACCGAATAGTTAAATCCAGGAAGAGTTATATTAAGTATAGGACATTCAATAGGAATGGTTAGGTCATACACTGAAGTATCAATGATTCTTAGTATAGAACAGTTCAAAGTTTCTGGAGCTTCTAAGCTCAATACATGTTGTGCCATTGTTTTTATTAAAGATAAAAAAAAGGAGAGAAGAGTATACACTCAACCCTCCTTTTATTTTAGATTTATATTATTGCTTATGCAGTTGGTAAAGCAGGTATATCACAAGGTGATGCTTGTGATAAATCTTCTGGTGTCTCACAACTGATACATCCAGCAACTTCTAAAGCAGTGAACTCACTAGCTAAATAAGCAGTAGTAGCTGTATCACCGATTATCTCAAGTAAGTACTGATCGTTATCAAACGTCCCAGATGGGTTGTTGAAACGAGGTACAGAGTGTAAGATATAGAAAGAAGAATATAAAGCTGATCTAGTCAATACATCCAAAACTCTAGTCCCTTGAGTGATCTCACGAATTCTTAAATCACTTGACATAAAGTTAGTCAAATAAGATTCAGATAAGATTACCTCTCTTACTTTTTCTTCTCCAGTTCCATTAGCTTGAACTCCAGGGCAACTCTCAACTACACACATACCTCCAAAAGTACATGGGTCACCGTTTAAGTCAACTTCAGAAGCAAAGATTTGAATAGGTTCTACTCCGTAGTAATCAGAAGTTTGGAACGTACAGTCACCAAATTCAGTACTTACGTAAGCACCCATTAAAATCATACCTGAATCAGTAGTAGCAGCAGGCGCATTAGCTATAATTTTTCCAGCAGCTAAACCAGCTATAGCAGCACTTGCCTCATCATAAGCAAAAGAATCACCATCAACAACCAAAATAGGTAAGATGAAATCTTTTAAATAAGGATCAGTAGCGATCTGTTCAACGAATTGCTTATATATAACGTCAGACGTTACAGCAACAGGTACAGCAGGATCAGCACAACATCCTCCAGAAGCATCAAGCGTTCTGTATAAGTTATGGTTAGCAAATCTTAAAGCAGATGTACCTTTAACATCTATTCTTAAGTAGTAAGTTTCCCCACATAAGAATTCTTTTTCACATACATCAACCGCTGAGATTGTGAATGTAGAATCAGCACCACCGGTTGTAATTGTGATAACATCAGTAGCAATGTATAGATTATCTCCAACATTAGAAATAACAACAGAAGTTACAATACCACCTACAGCAATAATGTCAACTAACATTCCTGTTCCAGTACCACCTGTTGTAGCAACACCATTTGATGTTGTATAACCCGTACCTGGTACAGTTTGTGAAAAAGTAACATTGTTACTTGGTGTACCTCCAATTTGGAGCATTGCAGCACCTGCAGCATTAGAATCAACATAGTAAGTCTGTCTGACATACTTAGGGTTGATTACTTTAGATTTGTTTGATTCTTGGTATCCACCATGAAACGGTCCTTGTTTATCTTCAAGTTTCAATGAAGCTCCTGCAAGATAAAACGGACAACATGAGTCATCTATTTCTGCAGAAGTTACTGATAAGTTTGTTTTTGCGTTGAATAAACCAACAACACCAACACCTAACTGCATTCCTTCAGAAGCAAGAGAACTTTTAATTTTTGATACATGCATACCTACAGAAGTAAGTACACCACCATTAGTACCTGCGTTTTCTCCAGAAACACCAGCTGGTGTCCATCCTCCGGACTCAGTAGCATCTCCTTTTGTAGAAACGAAAGCTTTTTTGTAAGCGTGATTAAAATAAGCGCACATAATTTTTATGTTTTAATTAATAAATATATATATAATATAACTCTTTTTTTGTTAACCTGCAAAGTGTTAACAAAAAAAGTTTATTTCTCCTTTTATATTTTATCCAATTCTACCAGAAAGCCGAGCTTGTCTTGCTCCAAAACTCTCATTATCTTTTTTATACTTACGTACTTCTTTTTTAGTTGGATCAATATGGGTTGCTGAATTATTTATTTGATTAGAAGTTTCAGGTGTAGTACCTGCATACTGCATCATTTCTAGTTTCCGTTGTTCTCGCTTCTTCCTAAAGAATTTCATTATCTTAGTTGCGTCCGTTTTATTCTTTCCCATAATATTAATTGTTTCCTTCTACTTGTCCTGTAGCTGTTTGTACTTGATTCATTGATTCTATATCTCCTGCTAAAATTTTAACACCTTCATCAATTAATAATTCTATAATATCATCTTTAAACTCAGATTCAACTTCAGCAGTTGATGTTATTGTAGTATAAGGATCAACTACACCTAAAATCTCAATACGTCTTGGTTGTTTATAATAAGATAAAGTAGCGGGCTCTAATGTAAATTTATTATTAGTATAGATACGTACTTTATTACCTTTGAGTGTACAGAAAGTTTCTCCCCACTCAAAACTTGGTTGTTTATTTATATCTCTAAGTAGTTCATCAACGTTTCCTTCTTCCGCTAGGTATACGACCATTTTACGTGAGTCTGCACAACAGTCATTAGTTGCATTAACACTGATTCTCTTCCACTCAAAATAGTCAGCAGGAAGTACTGCGGTAGTTTCAGTAAACAAATCCCTATTAGTAAGTTGTACAATTTCTTCTTTTAATAATACTTGTAAATCATCAATCTTTGCTTTTGATTGCTCATCACCTGTTTGCTTAACGTTTAAACCGTGGAGCTGTCGTCTACACCAATTAACTGTACCTTTGTTGAAAGCCTCAACAATCATCCATGGTTGTAAATTATCAAAGTCACTACTAGCTAATTTGTTTAGTCTTTCTTTAGTCTTAAGTTGTATAGTGGTGTTATTCATACAATATGATTTATATATTAATATACCAATTTATAGGGACATATCAAAACAAATAAGGCCAGGATATTATTCCTAGCCTTAGTTTAAATATGCATTTAAAGTTTTTATCTTTATCGACTTCTTCGCATTCTTATCTTACGAGCAAGTGCTTCCTCAGCAGCATTTTTTTCTGAACGCTTCTTCTTTTCTACTTTAACAGCTTCAATTTCTTTAGCAGCAGCTTCAGCTACTTCTGCAACATCCTTAGCATCAACTACACCATCTTTGTTTACATCTAAAGGATTATCTGCTTTCTTTTTCGTAGTCTTCTTTTTAAATATAGACTTTTTATTATTTTTCTTAGCCATTATTATATATTTTTATGAATTCCAAAATTTCTCTATCTCGCCCATAAGCTTAGTTAACATATCTTCATTCAACGGGCTCTTTAAATAAGTAACTACATCAGATACATTTCTACCTAACATTGTTTGAGAATGTGTATGATATAGCATACCATCTGGTTTTAAACTAATTATTTTGTAGAAGGAAGCATCCTTTACGATAGCTTTTAACTTTAATGTTTCCATATCTAAAGAAGCTGTAGCAATAAAGTATTCAGCTGCTTTATTTTTATTAGGCTCTACACCAGCTCCATTAATATAATCATCCATTATATCATAAAGAATATCTGAAGGAGTGTGTGTTTTATATGATGTACTATTGCTATCAATAGCTTTAGTAACATATAGTAACTTGCTAACATTCTTATTAGACATAACATCTAACATGCCGATAGCTTTATTGCGTAGTTTCTTAAAGCTAGTACGTTTAGATACGGTGTGTACTTCTTTATCTAAAAAGAACTTAGGTGCAACTGGCATAGAATTAGCATCTTCAAGTGACTTTCCAATCAAATCAAATCCACCTGCTTCAATAGCCATAAATTTAAGTAAATCATAAGGGTCTTTACCTGGTTCTAATGATACAGGTTCATTACCACATCTCATTGAAATTTTCCCCCAAAACTCATGATTATCAGGTCTAAGTAACTTTACTTTAGACCAGAAATCTTCATCATCAACTTTGATTACATTAGTAGCCAACATTTTTTCTAAGTGTGATACTACAGAACGTATGTTAAATATAACTGATGCTTTTAATTCAGGATCAACAATTGATTGTACTTCGGGTGCATATTCATCTAATCCAGTAATATATCTTACTTGACCATTTCTTTCAATAGCAGCTAGTTGTTCTTCGTGATGTGTTCCTGGAAATATAGCAAAACCATAATCTTCCAATCCCATATTCTCTCTATTAGGATCTATATAAGGCTTAACTTTTATCTTTCCTACATTTGTAAAAACTGCTCTAAAAGCTTCTGGATCTGCTTTAACTTTACCTTTCTTAGGTTTAACAATCTCTTGTGCGAGAGTCTTTGGTACAGTAGGTTCTAGTGTTGTTGCGTCTGGGGATCCTAATACACTTGCTGTATCTCCCTCTTTTGGTGGTGTTGTCTTTCCTGACATTTTCTTATTGATTTAGTTGGTTTAAAATTAACTGACAATGTAAATATAAAAAAAAGAAAGGGAGAATGAATAAACTCCCCTTCAATTTTTATATGTAAGTTATATCATTTAGAATGATCCTCCCGTTAACGGGTTTCTCATAACAATTTTCAATACTTTAGTTGGATCTTTCACCCAAATCGCTGGCATACATTGAGTCATATAAACTCTGTATCCATTGAACTGGCCTGAAGATTGGAATCCTTGAGAACGTCCCATATAATCCATTGTACCATTTTGGTACCACCATTTCAACTGAGAATCCCATTTCAACTTCAACTGATAAATGTTATCATTTGTGTTGTCAGTGATATCAAAGATAATGAAAGAGTAAGAAGATAATGGATGCCCATCAATGATCGGGTTTTCAATATCATTCGTATGAACGTTATCGAAAGCAGGATTAATAACAAACTCAACGTTTGCTAAGAAAGGAATCACGTAACTAGTGTAAGAGTAACCAAACCCTAAGTTCATTCCTTGTCCTCTAATCGCCCCTATATCAGCACCAGTAGTTTGAAAGTTAGCAGATGCAGCTTCTCTTTTGATAGCTTCATTTACCATTCTCATACCACCCATTCCTGTTTGGATAACGATTTTTCTTTGTGGATCTGGACCTTGGAAGTCAACTCTACCTGCGTAGAAGTTATACAACTCAGCTCTAAACAACTCAAGGTTGAAAGAAGACTTATTGTAAACTCTTTTGAAAGAGTTATCCAATTGTTTCCAAAGACCTACTGATAACCTTACGTCATCTGGACCATCTTGACGAACTCTACCACCGTGACCCCACATAAGGTAAGTCTCAATATCTGTAGCGATCTTGCTCAAGTGAGCAGCTTCTAAATTTGTTAAGAAACTTCTAGATAAGTCTCCGTTAGCGATTGCTCTCTTAACGTAGTCTTTACCCATTGACTCAACCATACCTTCAATAGTAGATACTGATGGGTCCATAGATTTGTCAAAGTTTCTCCAGATTTCAGTAACTGGTACTGTACCATCTGCATTCATTCCTCCTTTGATAGCCATATCAGCTCTAGAAGAAATAGAATAGTGAACGTGAGCTTCAGCACCACCTACGTAGTTATAAAATTCACGGTATCCACTTTTTGTAGAAATATCAGAGAAACGTTCTCCATATTCTCCTCTAGCAGAACCTTTTCTGAAGAATTTAGTTCCTGACTTTAAAAATTTACTGTCTAAGAATTTATAAGAGTCATTATTTACTAGACCTACTGTATAGATAAAACCATCACCGATTGGTAAGATGTCATCTTCAGCAGATACAATAAGTTCAACACCATTATACTTATCATAAGTAATGATGTCTCCATGACCGAATTCACGCTTGTTCAATTTAATTTTAAATGTTGTTCCATCAATACCTTTTTGGTCATTTCCTGGTTCAACATCTTCCATAACATAAGGAAGATCTTGTGAAATAGGCGTTTGCCATTTCCACTCTCCACGGATGTTATCTACTTCGATTACGTTTTTCCCACCAAAGTTAGACATCTGATAAAGAGGCATTTCGACCTTTTGCGTCATAGCCCAGATATCAACTGGTCCCATGTCGGTAGGTTCTGCATCTTTCAGCATGTTAGCTAAATGGTAAGAATCAACGTGTGAGCTTGCATTGTAAGAGGTATCTCTTAGAAACAAGCCATTGTTAAATACTGGTGTACTCATTTGTAACGGGTTTTAGTTATTATTTATTTTATTTATTATTTACTTTTTATATCAACTTCTTCCGAAGAAGTTTTTTGAGGGCCTTTTAACGCCCGGTCTCTTTCTTGAAGGTGAAGAGCTCTCTGCTGGAGCGGTATTACCCGCACTTTTAGATGCTTGTTCAGTCTTCAGCGTTCTCATGGTCTTTTCCGTTGTAGCTTTTTCTACATTGGCTCCTAAACTCCCTCTGTATCCTTCAGGGTCTTGAAGTAACCACAGTGCCTCAGCTATTAAATCATGTCTTGGCTCTACCCATTGGTATTTCTCTAGGAGATGACCCAACATGTTTGTCTGCTTTCCGCTAATCGATGGATAGTTAGATTGTACTAGACCAGCATATAACATATTCTGTGTCTTGTTGTCTAATTCTATACCGTTTAGCTTCCCTGTTTCTAACGTTTTATATACATTTTCAATGTATAATTGAGATTGTGCTTGCCTTTGTTTAGCAGATGCTTCTTGATCAGCGACCCTTTTTTGTACAATGCTATCTTGCATTGCATCCAGCTTTGGTTTAAAAACACTAGCTTCTTTTTCAAGGTCACCTCTATCTTCGAGAGCATATATTCTATCTTCAATTTCCTCTGGTGTACCAAAGTTAGTTGCATTTAGATAAGCACGTACTGCATACTTCTGTCCTGCTTCTTGTGTAATATCAAGGTCTCTTACTTCATTAGAGGCTGCAAGTGCTTGAAACATACCTTTCATATCAGTACCGCCATTAGCGATATATTCATATGCTTGTTGCATTTCAGGAGGTAATTGATTAAGGAATTGTTTAGGTAACTCTTCCATCAATTTATTCTCTTGATTTGTCATGTTCGCTGCAATTAACTCTTGAAAATCTTCAGCAGTGTAATTATCAGTAGACTCATCTTCACCCTTATCATTTACAAAAGGGGTTAGGATACCATCGGCAATCATTTTTTTAGCTGCTGTTACTAGAGCGGAAGGTCTACCACCTTTGTTCTTGTCTTCAAGTTCCGGATCCACGGGACCTCCACTCGATAAGTCTAAAGGATCTGGCTCTAATGCCAATAGATCTGCTTCTTCTTTTTCAGCTGCTATTTCCTCGGGAGTTTTTGCTGCTTCAGCTGCAAGCCTCTCGGTCTCTGCATCTTCAGCTGCAAGCTTTTCAGCTGCTGCCTCCTCTGGGGTTTTCTCTTCGTTAGCGGGTTTAGGCGCTTTGTCAAGGAACGATGTGTCGGTGGACATTGGTGAAAAAAGACTTTTCTTTTCCCCTCCTTCCGAAGAAGGAGCTGCAGCAGGTTCTCCTGCTAGCATAACATTGTCAGCACCTGTTCCTAATAATGCATCAATGTCTATATCGACATTTTGCACACTAGTTGTTGCTTCTTTGCTCATTGTTGTGTTGGTTTTGTTATTGACTAACTATTATAATATACAACAAACTTATTAAAAATAAACATGATAAGTTTGAATTTTCTTATAGTCGTATAAAGATTTTACCATTATATGGCTATGATTTTTTCTTATCTTTTGTTTTGATGTTTTTCGGAACATCATATTTATTTTTATTTTCTTTTGCTATAGCTAATTGAGTTGCATTCTGTTCTCTTTTTAAAGCAAGCTCTTCTCGTTTTATATTCATCTTATCCGTATGCTGTGATCGATTCTGATCCACTTTAGTTCTTTGAATATTAGCTGTTTCTTGATATGATTCAGTACGTTGAATCTTTTCCATGTTATCTATAAAGTCAGATTGCTTATTTTCATTTATATCTTGCATCGCTCCAAATCCACTAGCTTTAATTTCAGCAACAAGAATATCTTTACGTCTATCTTTTTCAGCTTCTGATGCATCATGGTCTATTTGCATTTGTTTCTCTTTCTCTTGCATTTGAAGAGCTTGTTGTTGCATTTGTTGTGCTTGAGCTTGTTCATCTTGCTTAATCTTATCATTCTTCATCTCAACAGATTTAAGTGCACTATTGAGAGTACCCATAGAATCAGCTTGCATAATTTTACCTAAATCATAAATAGAAGCCCCTGTAGTATTATTATTAGCAGCTAACTGTTGCATTTGTTCTAGCATTTTTCTATGGTTGGCTTTAGTAGTACAATATACGTTGATGTCTTTTAACAATAAATCTTCACCGTTCATCTCAAAATTCACACGTTCATCTAAAGATGTCATATGTTGTAAACGAATAGAAGGTTTGGTAGAATGGTACCATTGTGCTAGGTCTGTTCTCATTTCATGAACTCGAGGCATAAGATGGTCACAATGTTCTACAAAGTGCATTTCTGTTTGTGCGTATGATCCGACTTGAGTTTGTTCTACTTCAGTAGCAGTTGTGTTTGCTCCCAGTTGTTGACCCATTCTTTGTGGATTAACACCTACTTGCTCATACGCCTGTTGTTTAAAGAACTGCGCAAGTTGTATTCTTGACATCAAACGTTGTGTTTGAGATAAATCTAATTGTTGAAAATGTTGGCCGTTTAACGGGCTTTCTGTATTAGTTATAGAACCGTCTAAAGGAAGCATGCTGAAATCTTTCATTGCTACATAAGCTTTAGCTAAATTTCCTTTACCCCAATCTTCACCAAGCGAATGTTTAGGTAATGCATTTTGATCAAGCATCACTACTGTCCCTATCTCATCTATAAGGATGTCTGAAATTTGATTATTTACAATATTGTATCCTATTTGAAAAGGTTTCATAGAATCAACAAGTGATGAAGACTTAGTGTTTCTGTCGGAAAAGATCCTTCCTTCTACAGGAAGTTTACACCCATATTGCGTATTATCTCCTTTAAACTGAAACTTTAACGGTTTCATTTGATTTTGATTGATACCTAAATATATAGGATTTATTCCAGTATTATTTTCTATACCAATAAACGTTGGTTGGTTGGGGCCAATTTTAATCCCACCCCAAGCATGGTTTATCCATACCCATTCAATATGTTCTCCAAATAATAAGTTCTGAGCAGTCTTGTTTTTTATAAAGCTTGTGTTATATATAGGCTTATCCGTAATCTTATATTCTTCAGATATTATTTCACTTGTAACTTTACCACTATCTGAAACTTTAGTTAAGTGACCTATTCTTCTTTGTGATTTCCAATACGCTGTAGTAACTCTTAACATCTGAGTATTATCAGTATAGTCTTCCGATTCCCCAAGAACCCATTCTACAACATCATTACTATTATGTACATTTTGTGAGTTTACAGATAAGTATTGACGCATATCTAACGATGGTGAATTAGTATTCCATTCATAAGATTTAGTAGCATCATAATAGGAACCATCATTTTGTTGCCCACCTAAAGCATATCCAGCTGCAGATACAGGGTAAGCTTGTTGTAAACCTAACAGTTGATCTTCGTTCATTTTCCAACCATACTTATCAATTATATCTGATGCTGTCATCATCTCAATTTTACCAACATAGTTAGCTTGTGATATATAACGTGCATCAGGCGACTTGTGATAAAAAGTAAGTACGGGATTCCATAACTCAATATCATAATCATCATCCATCATATGCATATGCCAGAACTCTCTATCTGTAACAAGCTTATCTCTAAAAGCCCTCTCTTCAAGCTCGTCCATTTTAAAGCGCTCCTCGTCTATAATATATTGTTTAGAAGCCCATTTCTCTGCAAGAACTTCAAAGTCTTTATTATAAAAATCTTGAATTTCTGGTAATGTCTTTAAATTTTCAGGTGACATTTTCTCTTGCATCATTTTTTGCATTTCAGGATCTTCTGGATCAGCTCCTTGCGCAAGCATCTCTTCCATGAGTTTTGATTCTGCCCATTTTACAAGCACATCTTCTATCTCTTCCTTTTTACGAGAAATAATCTCATTGTGTGTAAACTCGTCTACTGCACGAAAAGTCACTCTTTTATTTCTTTTAGCAAATTCTGCAGTTAGTGTATTAACTACATTAGGGATGATGGGATAAAACTTGAGCTCTAATGCGGCCATCTCACTATCTTCAGCAAGTTGGGCTACAACATCTTTCATCTCGTTATTATCCTCTTGTATATAATCGCTTTTGTCAATGATTCCTTGAGCGAGTTTATAGTTTTTCATCAACTTTCGTGAATTTTTACGAAGTTGTTTTAGTCCATTCCACTCTAACCAATCCATGTTCCAAGAAGCCCAATCAGCGTCCTTTTCATCTACAGGTAGAAATTGTAAAGGTTGTGATATATTCCATAACCTGTTGCTTCTAGTTTTCTTTCCCGATTTTAAATCGAGTGCGTTATATATTTCCATCTAGCGAATACGTTTAAATGGTGAACGTCTTTTAGCTGATTGATTTGATCCACCGGATCTACCAACATGCTTGAAGGCACCACTCTTTAATTTATACAAATTTTCCGACTTTTCCAAGTCATTGCCTATTTCATTTTCAACCCTAGGTGCTCTTGGAGCATTAGATTCCCGTACTTTAACAAATGCGATTAGGGCTGCTAGAGATACCAACCTATCGACGTTTACAACACCATCGTAATGCTCCATTTCAGTTAATGCCATAACATCTGGTAATCTGCGAATACCATAGAATTTTTTCTTAATAACACCCATATCATCTATTTCTTCCTCTACTACTTCCTTGAGCCATTCAATAAGATAGTTTAGCATATGATTCTTAAAAAGAGTTCCTGTATTCTTCCATCCGTAATCTTGATATACAGACTTATTAGCTTGTGCTTCCTTTAAGAAGATTACTTGATTTTTTGGTATCAGATACTTTTGTTTTTTCATCTTTATCATATATTGAATAAATAAAGAAATGTTATTCTCAATCAGTGTCCAAGCATTATACCATTCAATAAGCATTCTCAATCGATCATGTGTCTTATTGATATCATCAAATCTACCACACCATGCCGCAACTATTTTATCGCCTTCAACAAAATGCTCTACACCTTCTTCAGTATAACGTTTAACTTGAGTAGCAGTCTTATAAATATAGATAGAACATAATGAATCGGAAGTGGTTGTCTTTCCTTCTGATACAGGATCTATTGAACCATAATATGTTCCCCATTCAGGTTCATTATCAGGTCGTTCCCAAACTACTATTGTTCCTGCCTTATCTTCCATATTAGGTTTAACTGGAAAATCACTAATAGGTGGTTTAGTTGTCTTCTTAACAATAAGAGTTCCTGCAAAATCTTCTGAAAGATCTATTAACTCATAAGGATGCATTTTCTCTTCGATTTCACGTTTTTGATGAGCAACAAGGCTTAATGGGAATTTAGATTCCTCCCTATGGGCAAATCCTTCTTTAATATTTCTAGGATGTTGAGAAATACGTATTTGATAACGTTCTGGAGATAACTCTTTTTTCCACTTCTCAAATTTGGCCTCAATCGATGCTAAAGCATCTTCAACTTCAGAGTTACCATGTTTATCTATATGTGGAGGCATGCCCCATTGTTCAGGAATAAATAAACCAGTTTTTCCTTTTGTACCCTTTTCATCTATAAGATTTGTATCTACTGCGTAGATATCGTTGGCTTCTGGATTGTATGTAAAATCTTTTAATGGTCCTGCATCTTTAAGTTTACCTACAGAACCAGCAATAATAAATAAGCCTGTAGTAATATCTCCTGCTTGCATTGCAGGACGAATAAACTCAAAAGTTTTATCTGCTGTTCTTGCAACACCACCTTCTTCATAGAAAAAAATTGTACAAGGTCCACCGACACCTTTTGTGTCACTCTGCTCGAATGACATCCCTGTAATCATCCCTTTGAGACCTACATCTTTTTTTCTACCACCTTGAGTAACTTCAATCTTCTGTTGCCACTCTAATACTTTACCAGGATTCATTGGTCGATACCATGCGGTATTTGCATTTAAAAAGGCACGATACTCTTCTAAGAATTTCCAAGAGCCTGCAAGATTAATAAAATCCTTTAACGAGGCTCCCATTTTGAGAATTGCACCAGGTTCAAACCAAATTCTATTAATCAGTTTCCCCATATGAAAATAAGAAGAAGCAATCTGTCGTTTCTTAAATATACTCGCATGCTTATAATGAAGTTCTGCTAACTCTTCATAAAGAGCCATATGTAATTGCACATCCCAAACCTGAGCATAAGCAAAATCTTTTTTTATTTTATCGTAAATAGGTAAAAAGTTGATCCAGAAATAATAATCACGAGGTAAGTACCAAACCTTACCGTTATTTTTAAAAATACAACCAACACGAGATTTACGTTTTTCTAAATCCCAATAGGTAATAAAATCTTTGCTTCTGAAAGCAGATAAGCAATATGCTCCGCCTTGTTCATTGAATAAGCGAGCTTGCTCATTAAATAACTCAGAGGTTTCATCAAATTCATATTTACCAGGTTCTTTAAACGTACTCTTAACAAAATCACGAAACTCTTGCAAATCCGTATATTCTGTTTCTGTCCAAACACCATTATCATAAGTAGGTATTATTCTATGAAAATCTAGTAATTCCATTTATAGTTGATCATAAGATAAGTTTTGTCCACCACGAACTTGTGATTCTTGTTCTGCAGCAAGATCTTTAGCCACCCCTTTATAAGACTGACGTATGTCATCAAAATCTTTAGCTAACCTTATCATAGCAGGAAGGTTACCATCTCTACCTGCTGTTGGTTTAGTTGTCTCCATGTATTCGGTAATATTATCTAACATTGTTGTTATTCCTTTATACGCTCTTACTGTAGGTGTCTCATAAAGTAATATTGCTTTTTCCACAGCCTCTATTACTTCATCCTCCTCTAGAAGGGCTCTGTCAACTTCTAAGTCTTGAATGATTGTTTCCTCTCTGAGATCCATTACGAGGTTGAAGTAAGGATTAGCTTCTCCAGGACAAGCTATATAAAAAATATAAGCATATAATTTCATATAATCTTCTGGAAATTTATCCTGTATCGCTTTTAACCATTTAATAGTTTGACAATGTTCTGTAGGTATAACGACATTATTCTGAATGTCTAATAGTTTTATCATTTTCCGAATTCTTTGGGGTTGGTTTTCATATACTTTATTATTGCCATCACTTCTTTTTTAAGATACGGTAATTCATAAGATATGATTTCTTTTATGATTGGGTCTCCTGCAGCATCAATTGCTGATGTTGGAAAACCGAACTCATCTTCATATTCAATCTCAAATAGAATATGTGAAATCTCTAACTTACCTGGCTTCAATGTATGATTATGTTTTAATATAATATACATATAAATGCTAAGTTGTAAAGCATAATGCATCAGATCTGAATCATCTATGTGACTTAACGGACCTAGCATCTTTTTAGTTACACCATCCCAACTAGTATATGCTTGACGCATTTTTTTATTAGTTTTATAATCATACACATTTACAGTATCCCCTACAACTTCAACCCTATCTGCTTGACCGCATATTAAAGCGCTTTTCAAATAAACAAAGTGTTCCGGATAAATACCAGGTGCTACTTGTTGATCTGGAGCAAACTTTGTGTCGCCATCTAATATAGGATGTACAATTGAAAGATCTAAACCTTCTCTTTGTACAGTAGAACATGCTAATAAGTCGGTTTCTCTTTGGTTATGATACCAAGACCCTAAATCTGTAGCACGTTTAGCTTCTTTACTCCAAAGCTTTATTATTTCATCTACTGTTAAACTATACCATTTTGATTTTTTATTTTTAGAACATTTTTTAGCTACAGCTTTTTGATCAAAAGGTTCTGTTAATACTTTTAGTATACCTGTAGCACTAACCCATTTTTTAGATGGATCATCTACTGTTTCATACTTATGATTTTCTGCGGTAAATTTAAGTTCCATTGTTTTTTATTTATATTTCTTCTGGTGTACCCCTATCATTATTTTTAGCTTTTTCTAATAAAGCCAATTCTTCATCTAGCATTTTTTGTTCTTCTTCTTGTGACATCACTGCCATCCACTTCGGTTCTTTTCCTATGTTAGTCATACCACAAAACGTTGACATAGATCTAGTCTTAAACTTAAGACTGCATCCACAAGCTCCACAACATGGGCCTGTTCCTGCTACGCTACACTTACCGTCAAAGTGCTCACAAGATTTACACATCTCCATTCTGTTTGCAGCAACAAGTTCTACAAATTTATCTTTTACTAAGGTATTCTTTACACCTTCAAGAATTTGTTTTCTTGCTTTCCATATTTGCCCTAACGTTCCCATTTTTTTTATTTTTTATAAATTCTTTTTTACGTTCACGAGTTTTATTTATCTGATCTTGAAGTGCTACAACTTTTGCTAATTTTTCTTCGATATCTTTTTTAGTTCTCATACCTCTAAAAGTTTCAACATTAAGTACGCTTAAATGTTTTTTATATTTAGCAATCAATTTAGGAAGTTCTTTAGGCTTAGCTTTAAAAGTACCTATATTTTCAACCTGTACGTTATAACATTTTAATTCCGACAAAGCCTTTCGTAAAGTCGAATAATAAAATGAAACAGCTTCCTCTACCAATTGTGGATCAAGATCTAAATCTGTGGCCGTTGGTATTATATAATGTTTACTCGCTTTCGGTAACATATACTACTTTAAAGTCCAATACTATATTTCCTTTTGTTTGTATTTTGAGATCATCTATTAATGAGATCCTTTTTTTATTTGTGCCATCTTTATGTACTAACTTTGCTTTACCTGCTTTAGTTAAAAAGTTACGTACTGTTTGAGCAGTCTTAAAGATTTTCTCAGTTACAGTTACGTTACAAAAGTCTGAAAGCTCATGTTCACCATAAGCTCCTAGTAAAGCAAGACAGTCTAACTCATTACTAGAAAGTTGAATATCATTTATAAAACAGTGCGTTACAAGTTGATACTTGATAATGTCTCGATGACCCATTCGTACCTTTTTCTGCACTAAATTTGCTTGTGCCATTTTATTGTTGGTTTTACAGACTTAACAACATGTCTATTAGCTCCTGTTGTGGAAAGCAATCTGTCTTGTCTTTCCTAACATTAGTGTGAGTTAATAAACCTTTTATCTTTCCATCATAAGCAGCTTGATGAAAACCAAACGCTTTAGTAGATCCCATCTCGTGAATCCATTTAACTAAACCTTCCTGTAAATCGATATTATCACGAGAAGCTATATATTGAAGCAATCGCTTAAGATTATACAGTTGCTTATCTGAATACTTATGCCACTTAGCATATTTATGAAAAGCTTCAGCTAATTCTACAATCTGATTCTCATGAGCAGTCGCTCCCGTATATGTCTTACCTTTATCTGTAAGATATCCAAAAGAACATAACTCTATCCCTACAGAATGTCTAGCCATGTATCTTGAGCCTACAGCTCCTAGGTGCCATCCTTGACATCCTTCAGGAAAAGCCTGGACAACAACACCATCATGATCATCATTATTATTCTTAACGTTCTGTCCACCGATAACAAACTCAGTAGCGATTCTACCACGTTCGTCTCTACCCCAAGAGTTAATTACTTTGAATGGATTATTCCAGCCTGCTGTATGGTGAATAAATATATAGTCATTTAAAATTGGCTGATCATTCTGTATATACTCTCCTTTAGGAAGGAGTTCTCGTTGGATGTTTAATCCGTTTGCCAGACGCAAAGAGGCTTTCTTCATATCAGTATCGAGTATACCCATTTCTTCTAAAGTTTTTCTACCTACAATACCATCAGCAACTAAATTATGATCCATCTGATAAGATATGACGGCAGCTTCAGTCTTGGGACCAAACGCTCCGTCTATCGGTATGCGCAAAACTTCTTGAATCTGTTTTACTGTTCTTCCCGTACTTCCTTTCTTATACACCATCTTCAGTCTTTTTAAGTTTGCGAGGCGCTTTCTTTTCCACCTTCTCTTTAGATTCTGCTGGTTTACTTTTGTTTTCTGTTGCTAGTGCTTCTTGTTCAGCAGCTTCTGCTTGAGCATACATATGAGCGCCTTGAGCCATCGCAGAATATCTACGAACTTTACTCTCTTCGATCTCAGCTAAGAGTTTGAAATAAAGAGCTTGAGGTTGTAAATGCTTAACCTCCTTCTTATAGAATGAAGTCATGCTGTCACGCATTTTTATTAACTCTTCTTCGGAATAATCTTTCTGAGAATTGTCTTGTTGGTTTTTTTCTGACATTATAAATTTATTTTAGTTATGCAACAAAGATAACTAAAATAAGTTTAAATATCAAAAGTTTAAAAATATAAGAAGCTAAAAGTTAACTGTAGTCAGTTCCGTGGTAAGCTTTTTTAATACCATAATCATGCTTTAATGCATCGAGAGCATTCATAAAAGAATTAGAATACTTACTTACATTTCTATTTTTAAGATGAACCCATTTATAGTAAAGGAACCATATAGTTCTTACTTTTAACCATCTCTTTTTGGCATGTTTTTTTGTAAGTCCTTCTTTTAACATTAAAAAATAAAATAATTCATCGGCATGTTGACCACCTTGTCCAGTCATTCGCAAATATTCATGGATAAAACAACTTATGCAAGGATGATATATATCACGTATTCCATGACAACCTTTATAATCAAGAGGAGCATACCATGAATGTGATAACACAGCTTCTTCAATAAGGGTTATAATATATTTCCCCATTCCTAATGATATCGCAGTCGTCTTAAGGTGTGTTGCAAAATCAGTAGGTGTCCAGAATATATAAGGTCTCATTATTGATTAAGTCTTTAAGTCATGAATAGCTTGAATTATCCTAAGCTCCATTTCTTGCATCTTACCAGTAATATCACTAATAGCTGTATCTGCCTTCTCTCTATTCTCTTTAACCTCTTCTTTTAAATTCTCAACTCTT
>Ga0255048_10000297_pt1 | contig 38686 bp, 62 predicted proteins | sample JV7_2_2_MG_FD_183619 | JGI IMG/M metagenome (GOLD analysis project Ga0255048, IMG submission 183619) | Seawater microbial communities from Jervis Inlet, British Columbia, Canada - JV7_2_2 | ecosystem: Environmental > Aquatic > Marine > Inlet | place: Canada: British Columbia | collected 2016-10-06
GTTTTCATTTATTGCTAATTCACTATTCTCTCGTGTGCGCGCGCGGGTAATTTTATCAAAAGGTGGCCGAATATGACAAATAAGCACAGAACGGACAGTTTAAAAGGATCGCTTCTAAGTATGGATGGCGCACTAAGTGGTGTAGATGTGCCTGAGTGGGTAAACGTACCTGAAGATGCAATGTGTTTCTGGCGCTCGATAACGGGCGCTAGAGCAAAAGACAGGTGGACGAATGCGGATCTTGAGGCGGCGGCAGAGCTGGCAAGAACAAAGGCAAATATTGAGCGGCTTAATATTGAGCTGGCCACAGAGGGGGATATTATAGAGAACTTAAAAGGAACTCAGATAGTTAACCCGAAGCACAACCTGCTTGAGACTTTGACGCGCAGAATGGTTGCGCTATCTAGGATGCTTCAGGTTCATGCTGAAGCAACGCAAGGAAAATCAAGAGATCAGGTGAAGGCTAACAAGGCGCAAGCTGGCGCAAAAGAAACGATAGATAGCGCAGATGATTTGATTGCTAGACCGAGTACGCATTGATGACGCGAGGCGAGCGGGTTGTTGCGTTTATTGAATCCTACTGCGTTATTCCAGAGGGGTCGTTAGTTGGCCAGCCTGTGAAGCTGGCCGATTTTCAATTGAAGTTTATTCTTGAGGTTTATGACAATCCGGCGGTGACGGATACCGCTATTTTGTCGATAGCTAGAAAGAACGCCAAGACGGGAACGATTGCGTTTTTATTATTGGCTCACATAGTCGGGCCTGAAGCGGTGCAGAATAGTCGAATAGTATCAGGCGCGATGTCAAGAGATCAGGCGGCAGAAGTTTATAATCTCGCAAGTAAGTGTGTGATGCTCTCGCCTAAGCTTACCGACTTGATTAGGATTGTGCCTAGCAGCAAGAAGTTAATCGGCCTGCCGATGGGTGTTGAGTATCAGGCTATTAGCGCAGACGGTAAGACGGCGCATGGTAAGAGTCCGATATTAGCCATTCTAGATGAAGTTGGTCAGATTCGCGGCCCTCAGTCTGATTTCGTGGATGCAATAACAACCGCGCAAGGGGCTTATGAAGACCCGCTTTTAATTTATATAAGCACGCAATCGGCAACAGATGGTGACTTTTTCAGCATCCAGATAGATGATGCCCTCAGAGAGAAGCCAGCGAAAACCGTTTGTCACGTATATGCAGCCGATAAAGACGGCGACATTCTAGATGAAAAGCAGTGGTACAAGGCAAATCCAGCGCTTGGTCAATTTAGATCATTGAAGGATATGCGAAAGCAGGCGGAGAAGGCCGCTAGAATGCCGAGCTTCGAAAACACCTATCGCAACCTGAATCTAAATCAGCGGGTTTCAACTGTGAGCCCGTTTGTTAGTCGCTCCGTGTGGGAGGAAAACGGGAGTGAGTCGGCCGATGTTGAGTCGGTTGAGGTTTGGTATGGCGGGCTAGATTTATCTGCTAGAACGGACTTGACAGCCTTCGTGCTGATTGGTCGCAATTCGTCAGGGAAGATGATAGTTGAGCCGCACTTCTGGACACCTGAAAAGGGTCTGTATGATCGAGCTAGGACAGATCGACAACCGTATGACATATGGGTTAAGCAGGGATTTATGAGAACAACACAGGGCGCCACGGTTGATTATGGTTTCGTAGTTACGGAAATGGCGGAAATCATAGGCGACAGGCATGTTGAAAATATTGCGTTCGATAGGTGGCGAATAGATGTATTTAAGGCTGAGTGCGAGCGGTATGGTATAGAATTCCCGCTAACCGAGTTCGGGCAAGGATTCAAGGACATGTCGCCAGCGCTGGATAATCTAGAAGCGGAGCTTTTGAACTCTAAGCTCGAGCACGGCATGCACCCAGTGCTAACGATGTGTGCAGCGAACGCGGTGGTGTCCAAGGATCCGGCGGGCAACAGAAAATTGGATAAACACAAGGCAGTCGGGCGCATAGATGGTATGGTTGCACTAGCAATGGCTATAGGCGTAACTGAGAAAGAGCAGGATATTGAGCCGCCATCGCCTTGGGAAGATGAAGGATTTAGTATTTTATAGGTGATATATGAATCAGAGATCGGAAGTGTCTGCGAGCTTAGAAATAGTTTTGTTTGACGGATACCCTACCTAAGTTTGCACGTTTGCTTTCATGTGTTACCATAACGACTATTGATACTATAGGTAACACTTGAATGGCTTGGTTTCGTAAAGAGAAGCGCGCCAGAAGCGCCGAAAATCCTGATACACCTATTAGCGATAGATCTATTCTTGAGTTTTTTGGGCTTGAAGACATGTCAAGCGCAGGCGCTAGCGTGAATCTTGATAACGCTTTAACCGTTCCGGCTGTCTTTGCTGCTATAGAGTTTTTATCGAGCACAATAGCTGGTTTGCCTCTGAATGTCTTTAAGAAGACCTCTAGCGGGCGAGAAAAGCAGAAAAGCGGCTTACAGCTAGTCTTGCAGAAAGCCCCCAATGACGAAACCACGTCTTTTGATTGGCGCAAGTACTCTATGTCTAGAACGCTCAGTAATGGGCGCTCTCTGACTTATATTGAGCGCGACAGAGACGGTCGCGTCAGCAACTTATTCCCGCTAGATCCATCAACAATAAAAATCATAAAAACTGGTTTTAGGAAGCGGTACGTCTATCGCTACGGCGAGTCAGACGAAATAATTTATAACTCAAGCGAAATTATTGATATCCCATTTTCAGTTGCTCAAAATGGCTTAGATGCCATTAGTCCGATTATGAAAAACAAGGATACTATAGGGCTGTCTATAGCGGCGACTAATTACGGCGCTAAATTTTTCAATAATGGCGGCGTACCTCCGTTTGTGCTTTATGGAAAATTTGAGACAGGGAAAGGATTAAAGCGCGCTAGTGATGATTTGCAAAGCGCCATAAAAACGCAATCAAAAGAAAATAGACTTGCGCTAACATTGCCGAATAGCCACGAATTAAAATCAATCGGAGCAGATCCAGAAAAGAGCCAGTTAGTTGAGGTTAAGCGTTTTCTAATAGAAGAAATAGCGCGAATCTTTTCGTTGCCGCCCGTGTTTCTTCAGGATCTTACTCATGGTACTTTTAGTAACACTGAGCAACAGGATTTGCACCTAGTAAAGCACACGATCAGACGATGGGTAACGCAGATTGAGCAAGAATTGAATCTGAAGCTCTTTGGCCGTGAAGAAACCGAGCTTTATGTTGAATTTAATATCGATGGCTTATTGCGCGGTGACTTCGCAACCAGAATGAGCGGTTATGCAACTGCGATTCAAAACGCGGTCATGACGCCTAACGAAGCAAGGGCGCAAGAGAATAGACCTGACGATGATAATGGTAACGACCTGCTAATCCAGGGCGCAACCGTTCCACTAGGTTCACAGCCAATGGCTGAGCCAGAAAGCGAGCCAGCGACACCCGAAAGTGAGCCTGAAGAGGATAATGAAGATGGATAAAGAGTTTAGAAGTGGCACGCCAGCCGAAATCCGTGAAGATGAAAATGGTTTGGTGAAAGTTTCAGGTTACGCGGCGGTATTTAATAGTGAAACCGATATTGGCGGCTATTATCGTGAAAAGATAGAGCAAGGTGCTTTTTCAGATGCAATAGGCCGAGATGACGTTGTGTTTCTGATAAATCATGACGGTTTACCGATGGCGCGCACAAAATCAGGAACGTTGACACTCCGAGAAGATGATCACGGTCTATTTATGGAGACAGAACTAGACCCAGAAGACCCAGAAGTAAAGTCAATTCTTCCTAAAATGAAGCGCGGCGACTTGGATAAAATGAGTTTTGCGTTCATTCCAGAGACTCAAGAGTGGGATGATTCGGGTGACATTCCAGTAAGAACCATTAAAAGCGCCTCGTTATACGATGTTTCTATCGTTACATTTCCAGCTTATAACGACACAGACATCGGATTACGTAGCTTAGACGCGTCACGAACAGAGAATAAGCGCAGTAACGAGCCATTGAAAGCTCGAATGCGCATGAAATTGGCATTAAGCCGAGGTTAAGCGCGGTTCCCGCACTTAGCGCCCATTTTGCGCCCTTGGGCAAGGCATATTAAGAGGTTTACACTATGGATCCTAAGATTCTAGAAATGCGGGAAAATATGGCGAAACTCGCTACAGAAGCCCGCGCCGAGCTTGACAAAATCAACGAAAAGACAGACGAAGCGCAAGCGAAAGAGCTTGAGGCACGTTTTGATTTAATCATGTCAGACCATGATGCGATTGCATCAAAGGTTGAGCGCGAAGAGCGCTTGATGGCTGCTGAGAGTCAGGCAATTGAAGCTCGCCGCCCTTTACCGGCGGGTGAAGCGCAAGCAAACGAAGAGCAGCGTCAGTCAGCGCCAGAATATAAAGAAGTTTTTGAAAAGCAGCTTCGGTTTGGTGCTTCAACACTAGATGCAGAAGAGCGTGGCGTTTTGATGTCTGGTCGCGCAGAGCATCGAGCACAGTCAACTGGTACAGATTCAGCGGGTGGCTACACTGTCCCTGAAGGCTTTAGTGGTGAAATTGACAAGGCAATGTCCGCTTGGGGGCCGATGTGGGACGCGAACATCTGCCGCGAATTGGTTACTTCTACCGGCAATGCGCTACCTTGGCCAACTGTAGACGACACTGCGAAAACAGGCCGGCTAAAGACTGAGAATGCATCTGTAGACGATGACGGCACAGACGACGTTGTATTCGCTGAGAAGCTATTGAACGCTTATATCTACGACACTGGCATGGTTAAGATTCCGATTGAGCTATTACAGGATTCAGCTTTCAATATCGAAGGCTTGATGACTGAGCTTTTCGCTGAGCGACTAGGCCGACTAGCTAACACTGCGTTGACTACTGGTACAGGCTCAAGCCAGCCTAACGGTATAGTGACAGCTTCAGCGGAGGGCAAAACAGCGGCAAGCGCAACGGCTATCACGTCAGATGAACTGATTGATTTGTTTCACTCAGTTGATCCAGCTTACAGACAGTCTCCACAGTGCCGATGGATGTTTAACGACACTACGCTTTCAGCAATCCGTAAGCTGAAGGACGGTGACGGCAACTATTTGTGGCAAATGGGCGATGTTCGCCTAGGTGAGCCAGATCAGTTCCTAGGCAAGGCTTACAGCGTGAACCAAGCAATGGCCTCAATTGCAACCGGCAATAAAACAGTATTGTTTGGTGACTTAGGCAAATATGTTGTACGTAAGGTTCGCGGTTTTGACGTGATGACTTTGCGTGAGCGTTATGCTGAAGCTTTTCAGGTCGGCATGGTTGGCTTTAAGCGCTTTGACGGTGAGCTGCTAAACACAGCAGCGGTTAAGCACTTAGTACAAGCGTAAGCTTAGAGCGCGTCTTTAGGGGCGCGCTTTTATTTGAGGTTACTGTATGAAAGTTAAATTAATTGTAAGTCGTGCCGGTATTGATTTCACTCAGAACGCGGGCGATGAAATAACTGTTACAGACAAAGAGGGCTTGGCGTTAATTCAAGCAAACCAAGCTGAGCCGATCACAAAGATCGAAAAGGCGGCTGGTAAAAAGGCAACCAAAAAAGCTATAAAGGCGTAATATGAGAGAACTCTATAGTTTAGTGACGGCAGCGGTTGAGCTTCCTGTGAGCGTGGACGACTGCAAATCTGATTTAAGAATTGACGGATCAACTGAAGATAGTTTGATTGAATCTTATATACAGGCCGCATCTAAATTATGCTCCGAGATAGTGGGGCGAAAACTGATAAACGAGACGTGGAAGTTGTCACTAAAAACAGCGTCAGCAACGATTGATTTGCCTTTCAATCCTTGCTCAAGCATAACTGAAATTCAATATTACGATTCAGATAACAATGCGCAAACGCTAAGTACATCTGACTTTAATTTATATAGCTATGATGATATTAGCCAAATCGAGACGGTAAGCGGTTTCTCATGGCCGCAACTATATAATCGGCGTGATGCACTTAATATCACATTCGTGACGGGGTACGGTGCTGCGGCCTCTGATATTCCTGATACGATAAAGCGCGCAATACGATTAACGGTTGCTCACTGGTATGAGCACAGAGAAGGTGTCGTGATGGGCGTTACAGCAAGCGAAATACCTTATGGAATACACTTACTGCTAAATGTTGAGCGTGTCGGGTGGGTAGGCTGATGCATAAGAATATGGCCGGCAAGCTTGATAAAAGAATCTCTATATTGAGGGAGTATCAGGCAGATGACGGTCACAACGGCAAGATATCTAATTTTAGAAACCTAGCAGACGCTTGGGCTCAGGCTTATATATCAAGTGGGTCAGAAGATTACAGATTTAATCGCGTGTTTTCTAAAGATAACTATGTGTTTGTTATACGCAGCAGATCAGACCTTGAGATAACCACAAAAGACGTTATTGAATATGACGGCGTTAGAATGAACATAAAAAGCACAACAAAGATTGACGGGCGTGAGCTTTATATGGCGCTCGAAGCTGAAAAAGGTGCGGGTGTATAATGTCGAAAATAAATCAAGAGCTTTCGGAGCTGATTAAGCGTTTTGATAAGCTGGATGCGTCCCTTGACGGCTTGCTTGATGGATTGGTTCTTGATAGCGCAAAATCAACACAGCGTTTTGCAAAAAACAGCATGAAAAAAGTCACTTCTGCTAAAAATGAAAAAGGTAAAGGTACAGCGCCGAATGTGGATACGGGCAAGCTGATTAATTCTATTAAAATAGTGCATGAAAAAGGATCAAAGACGGCGCATGTTGAGTCTGACCTTGATTATGCAGGTATTCTTGAAACCGTAAGAAATCGTCCTTGGTTACGTCCTGCACTTAAGAAAGTGAAGCGCAGCTACAAGACTAGAGTCAGGCGTGTTCTAAAGAAGGCGATAAAGCAGGCTGAAGCGATATGATAGAAATACAGGGCGCGATTATTTCTAAAATAAAAGCCTCAATACTTACGAACGTTTATTCGTATGTGCCAGAAAAAACAGACCCGCCGTATATTGTTGTAAGTTTTCCAGAATTGGACGAAAATGATACGGACACGGAGGAGGGATTTATATCTACTGTTCAAATCACATCAACAAGTAGATACAGAGGATATAAAGAGATATCGGACATAAACAAAGAGCTATATAGCCTGCTCCATAGAACGGCAATGGATGATACAGATGAATATGCTTTTTCGACAATCCAACAAGAATTTAGTAGTATATTAACAGATGACGATGGCTTGACGCGAGTTAGCGTCCAGCGATTTAGCGTTATTTTTGAACCCAAAACAGTATAGGTGAATCATGAGTGTAGGAATTGGAATTGTAGGGCGTGATATTACGTTCACGCTTGGTGGGTCGGCGCTAGTCGGTGTTAACTCAAAAGGCTTTACGTTTAACAACGAGGCACTAGACACAACAGATGATAACTCTAGCGGATGGCAAGAGCGACTTGCAACGTCCGGTTTGAAGTCGCTAGAATTCACAATGTCAGGGCTGATCAAAAATCTTGAGTTAATCAAGGCTTATTCAGGCGCTAGTCAGATTTTCCCTGTTGCGATCACTTATCCAGATGGCTCAACAGTAACGTTTGACGCTTTCTTAGATTCGGTTAGCGCAACTGGCGAATCAAACGGTTTAACAACGTTTGACGCTTCGTTTAGCTCATCTGGCGCAATGGTCTTTGTAGCGGGTACTTAATATGGCGATTAATAAGCGAGTGGATCTAACTTGGGGCGGTAAAACGTACCCGATTTTGATTACTATGAGCATTATTGAGCGGTTAGAGGAAAATCTAAACCTTGCTAAAATGGCTCAAGATTGTGCTACGGGTAACATAAAATTTAGTCAGGCAGCGCGCCTAGTTTCAACGCTGTTGAACGAAGCGGGTGCAACGGTAACGACTGAAGAAGTGTTTAGTGGAATGTTCGATGGCGGCGAGGTGAGTGGCGCAGATGTTGTGCTCATGGTTTCATCTATTTTAGGGGCTGTTTTTCCAGCACCAAAAAAAAAGCCTTCCACATCGAGCAAGCCGCGCAAGCGCAGAGCCTAGAAAACGAATACCCTTGGAGTGAGCTTTACCAGTTAATGGTTGCTGAGTTCAATGTGTCACCTTCTGAATACTGGAAAATGACACCCTCCGAGGTGGCTTTAATTTTGGACTCAAAGCGGCCTAAGACGATAGGCGGAATCCCAGAGGATGACGTAGCGGATATGTTGCAGAGACGACAAGAACTAATTGAAAAAGGCGTTGATGTATTATGAGTATGACCACAATCGGCGCATTAAATGTCTTAATCAACGCAGATAATAAAAGCTTTAAATCAGTTGTAAAAGACACTCAGAAGACACTCAAAAAAGCCAGAAAATCATTAAATGATAATGCGGTTTCGTTCGCTAAATGGAGCGCGGCTGGCATAACGGCAAGCGCTGGCATATCTGCTGCTATTTTCAAAGATAACTCTTCAAACATTCGAGAACTGAAAAACCTATCAGCGGCGGCAAACGAAGTTGTTGGCGATTTTCAGCGCGGCGCATTTGCGGCGCAGCAGTTTGGAATAGAGCAGGACAAATACGGCGACATTCTAAAAGATGTTAATGACCGCATAGGTGACTTTGTCACCACAGGCGGCGGGCCAATGCTTGATTTCTTTGAGCAAGTTGCACCCAAGATTGGTATAACGGCCGATGCTTTCAGGGGGTTATCAGGCCAAGATGCGCTAGGCTTGTTTGTAAAATCCCTCGAAGATGCAAACCTAAGCCAGGAAGAAATGACCTTCCATATGGAAGCGTTGGCGGGTGATGCTACGCTTTTGCTGCCGCTTTTTCAGGATAACGCCAAGGCGCTAAACAGACTAACAGAAGAAGCAAGGTCTTTAGGTGTTGGATTATCTGCAATAGATGTTGAAAAAGTTGAGCAGGCAAATAGAGCGCTAGATGCAGCAGGCGCATTGATTGGCACAGCACTGCAAGAAGCAACAGTTGAGCTTTCACCCGTCATCACGGCAGTTGCAAAGCAATTCAAAGAGGCTGCGATTGAGGCTGGCGGTTTTGGCGATATGGCGCGAGACGGAATAAACGAAGTCATAAACGCTATTGGCTTTGGTATGGATGCCGTGGAAGGAATAAAGCGAACCTTTCAAGTATTAGGTAGCTCTATTGCGCTGGTTGTGCTGGGAATTGAAGAGGGCATGCTATCAGTAGCTGACTTTATCGTAAATAGACCAGTGCAGGCGGTTAACGAGCTAATAGATGCTCTCAATACGCTGCCGTGGCATAACATAGATCCTATTGAGCTTTCAGGTTTTGGCGAGACGATAGAAACTGAGTTAGGCATTGTTCAAGAAGCTATACGGCTTGGCGTAGATAATATAGCAGCAATATTAGCCGCACCAATGCCCTCAGTTGAACTAAAGAAGGCGGTAGAAGAGGCGCGAGTTGCAGCAGACGAACTGGCTAAAATCACAGAAGAAGATGAAAAGAAGCGAAAAGATAATAAAGAAGAAAGCCCGCGCGTTCAGGCCATGTCATCTGAAACGGCGGCAATATTAGCAGAATTGCAAAACAGATATGCGAGCGAGCTTGACCTAGAGAATGAAAAGTTTATAGCGGAGCAGGAAGCTATAGCGGCAGCGCGTGAGGCCAATCAGATAACTGATGCTGAGCACATGGCGCTAATAGAACAGAACAATCAAGAGCACCTTGATAGGCTCCAGGCGATGGAAGACGTACGCCAGCAAAACCAGCTAAATCAAGCAGCGGGTGTTTTTGGTGCACTGGCCACTATAATGAGTTTGGGCGGCAAGAAAACAGAGAAGGCGGTTAGAGCTCTATCTATTGCTACAGCTATCATAAAGGGTCACGAATCAGCAGTTGCGGCTTATGCGGCAGGCATGTCAATTGGCGGCCCGACAGCGCCAGCAACGGCGGCTTTGTATGCAGCAGCATCTATAGCGCAGACAGGTATGATGATTGCCAGACTCAAAAGCGGCAGTAAATCAACGGCAAAACCGACAGGAAGCACACCTCAAGCGGCGACTTCAAGCGGCGGTGCTTCAGGGTCTGGGTCAGGTGTCGGCACAACAAAACGCATAGATATTAATATTGGCGGTGAAGGTTTCTTTTCTTCGGGTCAAGTGCGACAATTAATAGAACAGATAAACGAACAGTTAGACGATGGCGTACAATTAGGCGCGGGAGCTTAAACAATGGCAATAACACCAAAGACAGAAGGTGCGATTGATGCGCCAAATACATTAACACCAGAAAGCGCGGGCAGCGTAGCGGTTCCTAATACACTTGCACCAGAAAGCGCCGGTTCGGTTGCTGCGCCTAACACCCTAGCGGCCGAAAGCGCGGGCAGCGTTTCCGCACCCAACACGCTAACGGCCGAGAGCGCAGGTTCTGTATCTGTTCCGAATACCCTAACATCCGAAAGCGCTGGAAGTGTAGCAGTTCCGAATACCCTCACGCCAGCATCGGCAGCGGTTTTGCCTAGAGCGCTCACGCCCACAGTTGATATAAACTATGCATCTGGTTTGTTTGCTCAAAATGGCTCGCCCGTGACTGAATCAAGCTTGATCACATTTGCGCGCGCCTCAACTGCCACTTTCATAAGCAGGCAGGTTGGCGTAACAGGGCGCTATGAATATTTCCTAGATACAGCCTTAAGCGGCGTGCAGCGAATCGAATATGACGCGGCAACGGGTGAATGTTTGGGCGCATTGATTGAGCAGGGGAGTACTAATTTGTGCTTAAGGTCTGAAGAGTTTGATAACGCAAGCTGGAATAAAGTAAGCGTTACAATCGAAGATAACTCAACAACCGCGCCAGATAATGCGGCAAGCGCGGATAAGGCGGTTGCAAGTTCTACCTCGTCTTTATCGCTTAGGATGTATCAAGATATCACCAGCACAGCTACATCCAGCTATACTATTAGCTCATTTGTAAAACGAGCGGAGTCGTCTGTTATACAGATTTGGTTTGAAGACGGGCATGTTGCAAATGACCCGCGTGTGAATTTTGATCTTTCTGTAGGGGTAATATCCGCACAAGATGCAGATATTCTTGACGCGTCAATAACGCCTGTTGGCGGGGGCTGGTTTAGGGTTACGGCTTCAATCGTGGCTGTTGGTACTTTATTGCGCCCTATTTTACAAATTGCCAGTACTACAACTGAGCTAAGAGGCGCGTCTTCCGCTTGGGCGGCAGACGAAGGGCTTTATATCTGGGGCGCTCAAGTGGAGCAGGCACCTATTCCTACAAGCTACATTCCAACTACTACGACGGCAGTTAGTCGGTTGGCTGATCAGGCTTCAATGCCGGTGGCGGGCAATGTACCAAGCGGCGATATGACAACGATGGTAGATATAGTAGCGAAAGGTGATAGCGGGGCAGCAAGAAATATTTATTTTTCTGACGCTTCAAGTCTTGCTATCTTTGCTCAAGTAGCTGCTGCAAACTCTATTTCAATTGCTAAGGGTGGAACTGGCGCGCAGGTAGTTTCCGGCGGGGCGAGACCTGATAGTGTAAAATTATCGGCTGTTTTTGATTCTTTTGAAAACGAGATCAGCGGTTATTTAGATGGGGCGCTAACAGTGACTCAATACGCTGGTGCAATTAATATACCAGATACTGGCGGGGTAGTGGGTATAGGGAACAGTAAAGTTCTAACAAACCAGCTCAACGGCCATATAAAGCGATTCACAATCTACGATGCTGCATTGACAGCAACTGAAGTGTCAGAGCTATGATGTATATTTTCAAGGTGCCTAGGGCCGCAACTGGATTTATTAAATGATCTCAATTACGCCAGATAAAACGGATTCATGCGCGGTTATCGGTTATGAAAACCTACTGATAACCACCTCTGACGCGCCGCTTGCTTTAACACCTAACACTTATCAGCGGTATGAGCTGCCAAACTCAGCTACGACTATAAAATTTCAACTAGAGGCGCTAACAAGTATTAATTATATTGCGCTAGGTGCACATAATCTAGGGACGCATGACGGCGGCGTAGAGGTGTTAATTGAGTATGCGACTACTATCGGCGGCTCGTTGACCGAAATAGACACGATAAACCCGACAGACAACGAAGCAATAATGATATTGCTAGATGATTTAAGTGTAGCTGAAATTGCGCTTACAGCCACAACGCCAGAGTGGGGCGCTAAGATAGGCGTAATCCAAGCGGGTAACTATTTGCGCATGGAGCAGCCGATATATGGCGGGCATTCGCCTATAGATTTAAGTCCAGACATAGATTATCAAGATAGTTTATCAGAAACTGGTCAGTTTTTAGGCCGTAACATAGCAACAAAGGGTACTGAAAGTTCGTTCAGTTGGCAGCACTTGAGCCCGTCTTGGGTCAGAGGGACGCTTAAACCTTTCATGATTCATGCGCGCACGCTGCCATTTTTTATAAAGTGGCGACCAGATTTATATGATTCAACTGTTTATGGTTATTCAGGCTTAATGAAACCTGTAAATATGGCGGGCGGCTCTGGCTTAATGGCAGTAGAAATGACAATGCGAGGCCACAATGACGTATGACAGCCAGAAGAATAAATTTGATAAAGAGCACTTTTATATTGTAGAGCTTGAGCTTGATTCGTGCCCGCTTGATCATGGTTCGAATCCCTGTACGGCTACAGAGACAGGGGATGACAAATGTTTCAACACATTTGAGACGTGCAACGATCTACCTAATTATAAGCCGACAAGAACGAGCGAAGGTTATAGTATACGATTTGTCTGTGTCGGCCCGTTAGACTTTTCATACTACGAACTTCAATCTGGTTCGGGTGTTACTTGGCAGGACCTAGGTTTTTTAGATGATACGAATACTAATTATAGAGTTAAGGGTGTCGGTTTTGCTAACCCTATAGCCAACTTGGAGCGGGGGGTGTCGATAGGTGGCACAGCTACAAAGTTATACACATATTGCGCAGAGCCAGCCTTCACAACCAGTTACTCTATAGATCATATTATTACTCAAACAACGGGCAGAACTTATAGATTCTGCGAACCTAGAAGCCCGCACCCAATAGCGGTACACCCGCACACCTTCGATGCAATACCTTCGCTGAAATCGGTATCATTAACGCCTTCAAAGATAGATGTAGCGGGTGGGCTTGGTGAGCGCTCAAGCGTGTCTCTAGTATTTAATGATCACACGCATAATGATGTAGGTCATAAAATATTTGGAGACGGCACAGATATTGATAGATATATTTCTGATAGAACTTATATAGCTACTGATCGCGGCACATTCTGGACAAAGCTGAGAGCTAGAAATCCGAATTATCAGTTTAGAGCATTAAGGATTCTAACAGGGTATTTAAAGAACGGAGAGTATGAGCCGTCAAACTTTAAGACGCGAAACTATATCATTGAGAAAATGGACGTTGGCGGCGGCACATGCAGGATCACCGCTAAAGACCCTCTTAAAAAAGCCAGTTCAAAAAAGGCTCAAGTACCAAAGCCCAATAGCGGGACGATAAATGATTCAGGCGGCATTAACGCAACTGCCACATCGTTAACGCTTACTCCAACGGGAGTTGGCGATGATGAGTATGAAACAAGCGGATATGTCGCGCTGGGTGGCTCAGAGATAGCCAGCTTCACACGCATTAGCGACACGTTAACGCTGGTCAGAGCTCAATATAACACGACAGCCAAAGAGCATGATCAATATACAGTTGTACAGCAATGCTATCAGAAGCAAGCAGAAGTAAATGTCATCGCGCGTGACGTCCTAGTAAATTTCGCTGACTTCGACCCTGATTTCATTAATGATACAGCATGGCAAGCGGAGGTAGATACAACCAGTTTAAATGGTAATTTAGACGGAATAATTCCTAAGCCCACGGATGTTGAAAAGGTATTGAAAGAACTGGCTGAAGCAAAGCCGCACTTTATTTACTGGGATGAGCTGAATCAGCAGGCTAGATTTACGGCCTTGAAAGAGCCCCCCGAAGATGCTAACGAGTTTGACATGGATAGCAACTTGATTAAAGGTTCCGTCAATTTTCGCGATTTGCCAGAGATGCGAGCGTCAACTATTTATTTTACGTTTGGACAGATTGACCCGACAAAAAGCTTAACTGACTTTAGTAATTTCACGCAAACGATTGTCCGAACTGACACAGATTCAGTATTAAAGTACGGTTCAAATCAGATTAAGAATATAACTTCACGGTGGATACCTTCAACTAATTTAGCAATAGCTGAAGATGCGGCGCAGGTTCTTGGGCGCAGACTGTCAAATATACCGCGTGAAGTATCGTTTTCAGTGGACGTAAAAGATAATGATTTAAACCTGGGCGACACCAAAAAAATAAGTCATCGCGATACGGTAGACGCTACAGGGTCTCCACTAGGTGTCATCTATCAAATAATAAGCAAGCAAGAGTCAGGAAACTTTAATTATAAAGGTGTTGAGTATACGTTTGGCGCAGTTATGCCAGCCGATAATTTATTAACAGACGATACAATTTACATATCAATAAACGAGCAGAACCTTAACTTATATGATAGATATGTAGCGCTTATCGGCAGCGCTCCAACAGCAAGTACAGACGCGGTTTATAAGGTTCGTGCTGGCGTTGTTGTTGGATCTGCTACAACTGGCGGCTACGCTGTCGATACAGGCACTGGCTGGCCCTCTGGCGCAACGATCACGCTTATAAACGAAGGTCATATAGTTGGTGCGGGTGGCGCAGGCGGCAGTCAAGCAGACCGAGACGGCCAGAGCGGAGGAGACGCCATGAATTTACAGTTCGACCTAGCGCTGAATAACTTAAATATCATTGGCGGCGGCGGAGGTGGTGCGCCTTATTTGAATGGCGGCGGCGGTGCGGGTAATACTGGCGGAGTATCCGCCGCAGGGTCTGACGGAGGCTTAGAAATCGGCGGTGACGGTGGCGGCGGGTTTCCATCTCTAAAAGGTGGGGATTTGGGAGAAAGCGGCCCAGATGATGCGCCTAACTCAAGGTACGGCGGTGCGGCTGGTGCGGCTATAAACAAGAACGGCAATACACTGACATACACTTATGAAGGTGATATAAGAGGCTCAGTATCGTGATGTATTTCAAACCTAGTGAATTTAGCTGCAAATGTGGAGCTTGCGCAATGGGATTAAAAGACATGAATCCGTTACTCGTTCAGCGGTTAGATTTAGCTAGAGCCATAGCTAAAACGCCGTTTACCATTAATAGTGCGCTACGCTGCAAGCGCCACAACAGGAAAGTGGGCGGGATAGAAAACTCTGCACACATGAGTGGGCATGCAGTCGATATAGCGTGCACAGATTTAAACAAGCGGTTTATTATAATAGATGCGCTAATTCGAGTCGGTTTTAATAGAATTGGAATATATGATACATTTATTCATGTAGACAATGACGAAACAAAAACGGCGCGGGTTGTGTGGATTGATGGCGGTTGAAGTTGCTTTAGTTTCATTGATCGGCTCGGGGATATCTTTAATAGAGCCGAAAGAAACAACATTTAAAATCAAAGCCAGAAGATTAAGCGCGGGCTTTTTCCTGGCGTTCTTTGCGGGCCAAGATGTTGCGGCTTTAATACAGCATTTTCTAAACTTTAATGTAAGTGAAGGTGCGACTGTTTTCTTTACGGCCTATATAGGCTCAACTTTTCTTGATCGTGTTATAGTGTTGATCAATGCAGTTAGCATAAAGCGCACTTGGGGCAAAAAATGACTTTGTTTGATGTACTTGATGCGGGTATAACCGCTTTGGTGGTAGTTTTGGCTTTTAGGTTTTGGAAGAAGCATATACATAGGCCGCGTGTTTGGGTTATAGATGATTCTGAAATGGATTTATCGTTATTCAAACTGAACATAAAGCTGGATGATTGCGACATTAGATACTTCACGAAGGCCGATAACATCATTAACGAATACATTAAATCCATCCTCTGTTTCAACTCTCCAACTTGCGTAGTTGTCGATTACTATTTAAGCTCAAATATCAAAGGTGACGAAGTTTTGAACCACTTTAGAGCAAACGGAGTACCCGCTGTAGTTGTCACTGGGCATGATGGTGATATATCGGGAATAGCAAAGCGTGATATCATTCACAAAACGCCTGATCCAGATTATTTTAGACAGGTGGAATATTGGGTAAACACAAAAACGGGGAAAGCATGAAAAATTTATTTATAGCATTAATCGCAGTGATAACTATATCTGGTTGCTCAGCACTTGAAACGCTGGGTGATTACGTTAACGAAAATCAGCTTTTCGCAGACATAGCGACACGGCAAGCGGTGGGTCGATATATTGCGGCAGGTGACACGATAGAAGCCGAAAAGTCTAGAGCGCTGCAAGTTGAAACGCGGCTAGAAAGAATCCTCAGATATGTTGACGGAAACCCTAGTGCAACAACTGGGGGGCTCATGTCGATTATTGAAAAATCTATAGATTGGGGTGAGCTTGAACCGGCCGATAGATTGCTAGTAACTGATATTCTGACACTATTAAATAAAGAGCTTGATCAATACGAGGGTGGGCCGAAACTGAGCGATACGGCACAAATAGCTATTCGAGGTTTATTTGAAACTGCCATGAGTGCGGCCCGCGTTTATCTCTTGAGGTGATATTATGCCATTTATGAATAAAGCCATTATGGAGCCATACAGTGACGAACGGTGGCGAATGATTGAGGATTTCGACTACTTGACGGAAGATGATAGATTTATCCGTATTCCGCATGGCTTTGTTCACGATCTGGCTTCAATTCCGCGTGTGTTTCGATTGTTCTTTTCAGTTAATGGGAGGCATCGAGAAGCGGCCATTCTTCATGATTGGCTATACCACAATCAAGGCTTGGTTAGTGAATTCAAAAGATTCACGCGCGCAGAAAGTGACAAGCTGTTTTTAGAGGCGATGAAATCGAGTGGCGTGGGTTATTTTAAACGTCACTCAATGTATTGGGGTGTCAGAGTTGGAGGTTTTATAGCGTGGAGCTCAAAAAATGATTAAAAAACTATCTGCTTTGTTTCTGTTTGTTTTTTCTGGATTTTCCCAAGCTGCTGATATAGCTTTGGCTTGGGATAAGCCGCTATTGAGAGAGGACGGTGCTCAGATAGAAATTATTGACCACTTTAATTTGTATGTAACTATAGACAATATTTCACAAGAGATTATTAGAATCCCAGCCGGTTTGAGCGAGTTCAGTTTTTCAGATGTGGTGGCGGGCAATTACTTGTTTCAAATAAGCACTGTTGAGAACGGTTTAGAAGGCGATCTTTCCAGCCCTGTATCAGTTAACATTCCAGCCGCCTCGCAGTCAAAGCCGATAAGAATAGAACTCACAGTTAAGGTGGTTGAATAATGGCTGCACCCAGTATAAGTGGAGGCATTACAGTACTAGAGACGTGTGATAACGGCGGCTCTTCTGGCGTTGCTCCATCCAACCCTCTGGCAAGCTCAACAATAAACGCAGCTACTAGCTTTTCAACGCTGTTTGCAGCTGGTATTAATGGGACGGGTGCTTCACGCGTAAATAATGGCAGTGATAATCAAGCTGGCGCATTGATGGGTGGCGTGTATACCCTTAGCTCCTCGACAGACATATCAGCTTCAAGACGGTTAGCTTTCTTTCACTTCACGAATGATGCAGAAGTTAAAGATTTAACAGCATCTAACGGTTTAATGCTCCTTGCTAACTCTGGGTCTCTAGGGACAGAGGAGGCAGTATTCCCTATCAACGGGGGAGATAATCCTATAGCCGCATTTGCTTGCGGAGTTGTAAATCTTAATCGTTCTACAGATGCAAACACATATACAGGAACATTCGACCCAGCAGACATTACCCATATGGGTATAGCGGCTAACTTTGACCAGACATTCCGTAATGCCCCAATGGAGACGTTTGGATATGTTGATCCTATAGTCGTGATAAACGGTGAAACCGCTAACAAGGGCGACTTTACCGATGTGACAGCACATATAGACAGTAATGACACAAGATTAAACGAGTCCCCTACTGATAATATGCATCATTGCTTTTTTGGCTGGGGAGTCGGGGATAGCTCTACGCTGACTAAATTTAGTGAAACATTAAAAGTGTTTGAGTTTGTTCGTCAGGTCAATATAGCGGGCGGCTGGGGACGGGCGCATATTAATGATAATGATATTGGATATGAAACCAACGCGGCAGCTACAGACGAAATAGATTTCACGCTATGTAATTGGATCAGTGATGATAAGTTTTACTGGAACTCTATTGGCTCAACAGCGGCTACAGTAAGTTATACGTCATGTATTATTCAGAACGCGGGCAACTTGACTATTGTTGATGGTCACACTTTTGATGGCTGCACCTTTGATACTTGTGCGGAGATATCAGCAACAGCACCAAGCTTTACAAGCACAGCCTTTAAGAACGCTACAGGCGCAGCATTATCTGTTGGTGCGGCTGGTGCTGCTAATATGACTAGCGTTACGTTCTCTGATAATCAGACAGCGCTAAAAGTAGATGTTGCGAGCAGCACAACTCTAGATGCTACAGAGTTGACCTTTGATACATCAAACACATATTACATTGAGTATACAGGCACGGGCACATTAACCGTTACAAGTCCTACCTCTATTGCAGCAGGTAAGCTCAACGCTAGTGGCGGCGGTACGATTACGGTGGTTAGTCCTACAGCAGATTTGACGGTTAATAGTAGTGAATCAGCAAGTCAGATAAACGTGTTTACCACCTCAACTCAATCAGTTATAGATACTGAAGCTAGCGCCTCACAGCTCGTCTATACGCACTCTAACGAGACTGTAGATATAACAGTATTGAAGGACGGGTTTATACCGTACAGGCAAACAGGCGTTGTTTTATCAGGCAATATTACTATTGATGTGCAGCTTGTAGCTTCTCGTGAATACGACAGCACTCATGGCTTAACGTACACAACGGACGCTAGTTGGTCACGCTCATTGAATCAGCTTACTGTACCTACTTGGGGTGTCACTGGTCAGGGCGTGTTTAGCTTAATAATGGAAGCTTTCAAGTCTCAGACTTCTTTACGTAATACAGCGTTTAACTTACAGATGGACGGTGCAGGCTCGTTGTATCTCGTAAATAACGCTGAAGGCGCAACAGACGGTGACATAGAGAATCTTATCGAGTGCGGTGTTGCCTACCTTGATACATCTGGTACAACTACAGCTTCATGGGTAGGTGTTAAGTCAGTTGGCACAGCGACTGGTTTCACTGGTGAATACCAGCAGCAGGACGGAACAGGAACAACAGATGCTAGAGCAACAGGTATATTCAACGAAGTAATTAAAATGTACGGTGATGCAAGTCGCGGTAACTTTGACTATACAGGACATCTAGTGCTGAAGTATCAACCTAACGGCTACAGAGAGGCGCGAGTAGATGTATTAGACTCTTATGGTATTAGTGCACTATCACCAACACTTTACATTGTAGCTATGCAGCCCGTCGCTATCGCGGCAGCTACGGGTGATCCAGCTTTAACACTTACAATCACAGACCACGGTGCAAGCCCTGTTACTTGGAATTCTAAGGACTTCTCAATCACTGTTACAGCAGATGCAGCTGATAGCGGCGAGGATATTCTAAGAGAGATCAACTATAACTTATCTCTAGATGCTACTTATAGCGGAAAAGATCCGTTTAACTGGCCTGAAATGGTACTAGAAGCGGGTACGGCCTATGAGACCTTACAAGGCGTAACTGAAGGCGGCACAGGTGCAACGCTGAAAGGTGTTCGTGTTGTCGATAGTGGTGGAAACCCTCACCCAGATTTCACGCGTTTTCAGTCTGATGATGGTACTTATTACACTGTGCCAATAACGGCTAATATCACGATCTCAAATCTGCCGGATGATGTAGGTGGTGATACACGCTTACAGATTTACAACGTAACAACATCAACGCTAATTTATTCAGGTGATCCAGCTGGCACTAGCTACTCTGATTCATACACTAATGGCGATGCGGCTTATGCCTCCTCGGGTGACGATGTACGCATACGCTTTGCTCATGCTAATGCAGGTACTACGTTTGAGCTAGGACAAACTACCGTCACGGCAACAACGGATGGTATCACTGCTAACGGTGACAACTTCATAACGGCTGATGGTGTGTATGCTACCAATGGTATCGACGGTTCGACTATCACGAAGTTTAGCTACACACCTGTAAATGACCAGTTCAACTTAATCATTAATTCTAACTTTACAGCGGCAGAGATGTACGCTTTCTATTGCTACACGCTGACAACAGCTGACGGTATTGAAGGCGCTTATGGTGCGTTTGAGGCGTCAGATGCAGGCAACTACAAGAACATTGCAGCCATCACCAGCATTTACTTAGACAACGAAACAATAGCGTCAAAAAGGCAGACAGACACAGCTAGAATTTACCGTGACGATGGGGCTTATCCTGTATTAGATCCAACCACTAGCGGTTTTGGTATCGACATTAATTGGCAAAATGTTGTTTATGTTGTAACGGCAGGCAGTGGATTGACAGCACCCCAAGCGGCTGAGCTAACATCGGCAGCAGAGGCAGCGACAGTCAATACTAAAGTGGGTACGCCGTCCGTGACAATTAGCGATGATATAGCGGCAATCAGTGGAGGAGATGCAACAGAGGCAAATCAGGTGTCAATAGCGGCAAGCATTGCAGCTTTACACGATTTCAACCCAGCATCGGACATAGTGGCAAGGGTTACTTTATGTGACGCGGTGACAGTAAACGCAGACATGCGCGGGACGGATGGCGCAAATACCACCACTCCAGATAACGCGGGAATTACTCAAATTCAAGCAGATATAGCGACACTTAATAACCTGTCAGCAGCAGATGTGACAGCCGCAGTGCCAACAACAGCTGATATAGCAGATAAAACGCTTTCTAGAAATCTCGCAGGCGGAGTAGATGGAGGGAGAACAGTGCGGGACGCGTTGCGCGCTAACAGGAATAAGGTATCAATTGACTCAATAGCTGATACAATAACAGTTTTTCAAGAAGATGACGCCACGCCCGCGTGGTCTGGCGCAATAACAACTGAGTCTAGGGATCCAATAAGCGAGGTTGATCCCTCTTGATTTTTGGATTTTTAGGAAGACTTTTATTTGGCGGTAAGAAAAAAGACGCTGCATACCGTCAGCCACGGCATGAGATGACTGTTTCTTCAGAGTGGCGTGATTTGGTGGTATTTATGGAAAATAGAATAATGACAGTCACCAACGAGGATCGTTTACTACTCACCACTTCTGAAAAAAGAATGCTTTTGGTAGAATTAGAGGGTAGACGAATGATAATTAAAACTGAAAATAGAATATTGAAGGCTGTAAAATGAGTGATTTTATAAGTGATGGTACGTTCATACCGGATGCACCACCAAAAGACCCTGATTCAATAATTGATTACGGCGTTGACTGGTCTAATTGGCTTGCAACAGGCGAAACTATCACCTCAAGCGCTTGGATTGTCCCTGCCGGCTTAACTAACGATAGCGACTCAAACACATCGACAGCAACAGCTATCTTTTTAAGTGGCGGCACTTCTGGCACAACTTACGAGCTAACCAATCGCGTAACAACAAGCGGCGGCAGAACAGAAGACCGCTCTATGTTGATTAAGTGCCAGCCGAAATAAACTAAAGCTCTATTAGCGTTTGGTATAGATCCTCCTCGATGTCGCAAGTGGGCGATTCTGAAGAGTAGACGCAGACGAAAATAGAGTTTTTGCTTAATTGCTCTCTGTTTATTCTTGCATCTTGAGTTAAAACAGTGAATCGACCCTTGAACCGATTAAAAAAAACACTGCACCTTTCGTATCTGCACAATGCGACTCTGATCTCTCTTTTGGCTCTTGCTATGATGCTGTATTGAGCCTTACCAGCTGGCGGCAGTCTTTCGCTTAATTTGTCGTATTGCGCCTTAAGATGCCCGATTTCAATTTCGTAGCTTTTGAATCGTTCAATGATATAGGCTCGACTTTCTGCATCTAATGGCGCGACCCGCTCAATGATATCTTTCATCTTAGCTCCGCCTTTAAAAAAAGATTTCTCATTAAGACCTCTGGTGCATCCGTTCTATCTGGACAATATTTGCCAAGCTTTGCGTTTTTCTTTGCGCAAGGAGGTGAGCAGGTTAATTTTTTCCGTTTATGGGGTTTGTTGCATATTACGCATTTCATTTTTATGCTCCTTGTTGTTGTGTTTGTAGATGTCTAAAGCGCTTTAACGACATTTAAGCGTCTTGTTCTTCAAACAGTTCAAACTTATTACATAAGAAATCACAACTAATATTCATAGGTTGTGATCCATGTAATGCACTTTGCTCATTTTCTTCATTCATACAATACGCACTCATATATACATTCTTAACGCGCTTATTTAATTGGTTATGCTTGCAGTCAGAACAAGTCATATCGTGTTCTACAGCTAATTTAAAATCTGTTTCAAAATCCATAACTATTTACTCCGACAAATTGACTATTTATAACTATTGATTTTCTTGGTTAACATATCTATAAATTCGTCTCTTATAGGCCATGTCACACCATCGATATTATTGCCAGCACCAAAGCAATCTATATCTTGGCTTGCTATGAATTCTCTCATGTCTGAAAGTTCGTTTCTTAACTTGCGTTTAAGCTGTAATGCGCAGCTATGATTTTTCTTACCACTGTTGTATCCACACGTTTTACATTTAGCCATAACTATTTACTCCGACATTATTTAGAGTCGGGCCAGTACTTTTTAGGCTGACACCAAATTTTAAGTTCATCATAACGACCGTTCATTTTTTCGATAAAGGTCTCTTTTGCTTCAAGACAGTCAGGGCGAGAGGGAAACTCTTGATTTAAAGCGCCTCCGATTTCTACTCCGTGACCTACATTTATTAGTACTACAAAAAGTATTTCAATCATTTGATATTCAACCTCCGACAAAACGACATTTAAGGCTGTTGTTCTTCTAAAAGCTTCTCTCTTACTTCAGAAAGTCGCTCAATTAGAACATCGATGGACTGCACTTTATCGAAGCGCATGTAGCATTTTAGGTCAGGCAAATAGTTAAAGCTTTTGCCCTCCAAGTGCGGATCAATAACCGATCCGATACTGGTGTTTTCTGGTGCTAAAGAGAACAGAACCCCATCCATTCCGTCCCCGTCCTTCCATCCAGATGTAACGCGAATATTTCCCCCTCCGAATGTAAAGGTCGGGACTTCAACTCCGTCAAAATTTATTACTTCAAACCCGTATTCCATAAAGCCTCCAAGGCTGTGTTATTTTGTTTATCACTCATTAAGGTCAAGCTGCGTTGACTATCAAATAACGCTTAATCTGATATTCAACCTCCGACAAATTAGCTTTTTAGCTGTTCGACTTCTTTAAATACGGCCTCAAAAATAGAAGGGTTAACAGATTGATAGTTAATATCCGCGCCCTTGTTTAACTCGCTGACCTGTTCAAGCATTAACACGCATGAGTCTGCACCGACAAGTGCAAATGTAGTTCCGACAGGCAAAAAATTAGGCTTATTGTCGATCCACTGACAGCTAAAAGGAATTGTGTTTGTATAAAGTTTCATAAGCCCTCCAAGGCTGTGTTATTCGACATTATTTAGATTCAACCTCTTCCCAATAAACGCGCATAGCGAGCAATGCAGGAAAGCGGTCATACTTTAGCACCACACCGGCCGCGCGTTTTATGCTTGGCTTTAGCGTTGTGCGCTTGATCTTTTTAGCTAGCGTTAGCACTTGCTCATCTGGGCTATCTGCCATATAAGCTGCTAGCGCCAGGTGTATCACTTCGCGCGCTACTTCTGCCATGAGTGCGCCTCATCATACGCTGGCAGCTTTGTTATCTTGCCGCCCTGCTCTAAAAAGAACCGCACTTGGTGGTTAATGATCTCTTGGCGAAAGTTTGCCGCGTCTTTGTTGTAGTATGCCGCTTTGTCTTCGTCAGTTTCTTTTGTTAGTCTTAGCGGAATTCGGTTGCTCATACTAAACACTCCACGATCAAGTTTGCGAAAATAAATATTGTCAGTGCTGCAAGTGCTTTTTGGTTGTCTGTCATTTTTACTCATGCCCCGTCTTGGTTGCTGGGTTTTGCTCGATTAGTTGCTTTAGCATCGGCTCCCATTGCGCCCAAAAATCAAGCGCTCGCTGCCCGTCCATTCCCTTTATGCGGTCGTTGTCGAACAGCCACCAATCGTTTATTAAATGTCGCTCGCAACCTATTTGCAAATATTCGCTAGTGTAAGCAATCGGGTACACTTCAGAGACAAATAGCGTTTTTAGTTCTTTTGAATTACCGGCAACCCCGCGCAAGTTGGCCCCGCGCAAGTCGGCCTCGTACAAGTTGGCCCCGCGCAAGTCGGCCTCGTACAAGTCGGCCCCGCGCAAGTTGGCCCCGCGCAAGTCGGCCCTTTCGCCTTCTGGTTTATTATTAAGCCACTTATGGTGCTTGTCTAGTATTACGCTTAGCTCTTCTTTTCTCATTATCCTTTCCCCTTGTTTATTTACTTAACTTACATACAGCTTAAACGCTATCTATTATCCATGCAAGTATTATTTAAGCAATTTATACAAGTTATCTTTAATTATACTTAACTCGCTGCGTAAAGCCTCGTTCTTTGACTGGTACTCAGCCGCTAATGCTAAAGCTTTGCGTTCGCGCTCACTGGCTTTTGCTGCCTGTGCGCGCCAGTAGTCGAGGCTCATCTACTCGCCTTTATAAGTGGTTTTTGCGTGGGTTTTAGTTTGTTGTCGTATTCAGTTAAACAGTCAACACACAGCTTTACATTTTGACTCGTTAGGGAGACTAACGGAGCCTGACAGTATCCTTTCGGGCAACTTGTCATATGGCACCTCTTCTATAATCAAATATTCTGCGGCATTCTGCTTTTATTAGCGGTTGAATCGAAATAGGGTAGCTTTCTATCGCTTCTCGTTTCGGCTTATTGCCAACAACTTTTAATACGATACATGCAATCTTATAGATGCTGAACGCAAATGCTGACCTGCTAGCGGGCGCTAGCTGATCAGGTGATAGCGACCCATCAAGGGCCGCTGTTATTTCTTCTGTGGGGCGCACGATCAGAAAGGAATATCACTGTCGAAGTCATCAACAGGCGCTGCAGCTTGCGGCTTGGGCGCTGCTTGCTGTGGAGCTGGTGCGGCGTCAGGCTTGCCGCCAACAAGATCTACACTAGAAGCACGGCAGGTAAGGTACGTTTTACCATCATGCTCTCGTGATCCCAGCTCACCAGATACCGCGACTTGCTGACCCTTGAGCAAGAACTCAGGCAAGCGCGATTCTGCCTGCTTTCCCCAAAGAGCGCAATCAATCCAAAGCGTTTGAGCTTTATCACCCCAGCCCGATTTGACAGCAACGGCGAAATTCACAACGGCTGTGCCGCCTGCGTTACCTGTGCGGCAATCGCTTCCTAAATTCCCCGTAAAGCTAAAAATATTCATTACATCATCTCCTCTTCATCTTCGTTAGTGTTTTCAATTGGCGCGGATTCCTCCAGCGCTTTAAGTTGCTCGCTGCTTAGCGTGCCAGTTTTCTGGCATTGCGCTATAACCTGCTGTAGCGTCATTTCTTCAGATCTCATTTTAGCCGCCATTACCGGCAGTGCTTTTGCAAATCGGTCTGCGGGATATTCTGCAGCCTTCACCTCTAGCAGATGTACGTTATATATTTCTCGTTTCTGCTTGCTGATGGCTAGCGTTAATTCTAAGTCCTTGGCCGGTATATCAGATAGCGCCTTTATTCTGATTCCGCCAACAGGCTTACCGGCCCACAATACAGACGGCTCGAAGAACAGCTCTGCAAACTTGCCGATCCAATCTTTCGACTCTTTACCCCATGCGCCCGCCAAGATTCTGCGCATGCCCTTTGATGGATACCACGGGCGGTTATTGTCGCCATCGAAATAAACCGCGACCGGCTGGTCTGATTTAGTTACCTGCACGTCACGGATCTTGATCACGCGATTGCAGCCCATTATATCGACTGCGTTGAGCTGATTCGACTTTGCTTCTAGTGCGAACGTAATGTCAGTCATTATACTATCCCCTCGTCTAGTTCGTTTTCATATCTTGATACAGCCCAATTCGGCAGTGACAGCAACTTGCTTTCATGCTCGTAACCGCGCCATACATTACTTGTCATTGCTTGGTCGTATGCTTCAAGATCTTTTTCAGCTTCGTGCTGACCAATTGCCCGCGCTTCGCCATCAAGTTGATAGAGCATAGGGCAGTGTGGCGGCTCATTTTCAACAGCCAGAAACTTAAACGCATTTAATCTTTCGCCAGTGATGGCGGCATAGATTGCGCTATAAAACGCATCTTGAACATGATAGCGATAGTTTGCGACAGATTTTGAAAAATCTTCTGGTGCGCTGCTTTGTGTTGATTTCACATCAATTGATACGGCTGTTTTAGTGTTTAACGCATCATATCTACACTTACATAACAGGCCGTTTATTGATACAAAAGCTGAAACCTCAAATAAATCGCAATCAGAAAGTTCCAAGAAGATAGCTTCGTTGTCTGTAATAGCGTCTTGCACGCCAAGTATATTTACAGCCTCGCTTTCGATAAGTGTTGTTTCAGATCCGCGTGATTTCACAGCCTGTTTATACTCGCTTGCTGTTCTCGCCTTTACGCCCTTTAGAATCAAGTAGTCCTCTGAAAAACGTGCAGGCTCTAAAATCGCTGTATGTAAAGCGGTTCCAAGCTCTAAGTGTCGTTTGCTTTTTGGCTTTCCGCCCGCCAAAAAATGTAGCGGGCTTTTGCTTACTAAATCCAAGCCAGATCTCGAGATGCCGTCATATGCATGATACGCCTCATTCGGCATATTCAAAACAAAGCATCCTGCGCTCGCAAGCTTTGGTGTTAACTCTTTATAGTCGATTATTTTCAATTTCGTTCCCCTTGTTTTTGTTAACCGTCGTCGTCGTCGCCGCCGCCGTCGCCGCCGCCGTCGCCGTCGCCGCCGCCGTCGCCGTAGCCGGAACCGTCGCCGGAACCGTCGCCGTCGCCGTCGCCGGAGCCGTGGCCGTCGCCGTAGCCGTCGCCGTAACCGGAGCCGTCGCCGGAACCGTGGCCTTTCATATCCTTTCCTGTTAGCTCTTCCATTCTTTTACACTCTCAATTATTGACTTTGCTTTCGCCGTGCAAGGAATGATTTCAATTGCCTCAGTTAGTGTAATTTCCGCTATTGGCGCAGGGAACTTGCACTCATTGGGTAAGCTAATTCCTTCGCCTGCTACTTGTGATAGTGTAGCGGCACCACACCAAGACCAAAGCCGACGCGCATTGGTTAGCGTCACCTCTTTGCCGTCTCTTGATTTTAAGTACCCAGCATGCACTCCAGCTGAATATGTGCGAACAACCACGTAATTTCCTGATGGCTGCTCAATATTACTGATCGAATCTTTCGCTACGTACTTAACGCCATTCACTTCAATTTCATTTATTTTTGCTTCGTTCATTTTTTAGGCTCCAGACTGTTTGTTTTGTTTTTGAACGGTTGCAATTATTAACGCTTATGATAGGCTTGTCAACACTTATTCAGCTAATAGAACATTAAAGGGTGCCAAATGCTAACAGTAGACGAAATTAAAGAAAAATTGAAAGACAGAAAAATTCCAGTTGTAGCGGCCTCTATAGGCGTTCATGAAAACACTATTTATAGGTTTATTGCTGGCCGTGATTCTCGCTGGTCAACAGTTGAGAAGTTGAGCGCTTATTTTGAGGGCGATTTATGAGACTAATTCAAGGTGACTGCCTAGAAGAAATGAAAAAGCTAAAAGATAATTCTGTTGATATGGTGCTAACTGATCCGCCGTATGGGATGTCGTTCCAGTCTAATTATCGAATATATAAGTATGAAAAAATAACAAATGATAATAGCTTGATATGGCTAGATGAGTTTGTTGGTGAAATATTCAGAGTTATGAAGGATAACACTGCGGGCTATGTGTTCTGCAGCTTTCATCACATTGATAAATTTAAAGTGGCTTTAGAAAAGTTATTTAAAATAAAAAATGTCTTGGTATGGGAAAAGAACAATACAAGCATGGGGGATTTGAAAGCAGACTTCGCCCCTAAAGTTGAGTTTATTATTTTTATTCAAAAAGGTAGAAGAATGATAAACGGCAAGCGTGACCCAAACATATTTAAGTTCGCTAGAACGGGAAACAAAAACCACCCTACTGAAAAGCCAGTTGATTTATGTGAGTATTTGCTATCAAAGTTTAGCGATGAAGGCGATATTATTCTTGATCCGTTCATGGGTAGTGGTAGCACTGGCGTAGCCTGTAAAAACCTAAATCGTGACTTCATAGGAATAGAGCTGGATGAAGGTTATTATAAAATCGCCAGCGAGCGGATAGAGGGCAGCGCTAATGCCAAAGATTAACCTATACGACGATCAAGCCGAGTTCGTGCATAAGCTGCGGCAAGCGGTTGCCCAAGGCGTCAAGTCTGTTTTGGGTGTAGCGTCTCCTGCTTTTGGCAAAACAGTGGTTGCAGGCTACATAACAGAGCAAGCAGTTGCTAAAGATTCGGCGGCTAGCGTTTGGTTTCTGGTGCATCGCAAAAACTTGTTACGCCAGACCAGCCAGAGCTTTTGGAAGTCTCACATACAGCACGGGCTTATTACTTCAGGGAAGCGGCCAAGTAAGCTACCCGTACAAGTCGGCACTATCGGCACGGTTTATAGCCGGCTAGATAAGCTTAGTCCGCCGCGTGTGCTTTTCGTTGACGAGGCGCATCTAGCCAAGGGCAATATGTTTCAAACGGTCATTAATTGGGCGCGTGAAGCTGGTGCGCTGGTGATCGGTTTGACTGGTACGCCTGTTCGCCTAGATGGTAAAGCGCTTGGTGACGTGTTCGAATGCATGATTGAAGCGCGTTCTACTCAGTGGTTAATAGAGCAAGGGCGTTTGTCTGAATATGAAATATACACGACTCGCATTAAGCCTGATCTATCTAATGTAGCCAAGGCCAGCGGAGACTATAACCGCTCCCAGTTAGCAGAGGCGATGGACAAGGCGCACCTGGTAGGCGATGCTGTATCGCACTGGAAGAAATACGCAAACGGTATGAGAACGGTTTGCTATTGCGTCAACGTTAAGCACAGCAAACACACTGCAGAGGCTTTCACGGCGGCTGGCGTTCCGGCTGTTCATGTTGATGCAGATACAACAGAGGCAGAACTAAAGGCGGCTTGTGAGGGTTTAGCAGACGGAATTTACAAGGTTCTATGTAATTGCGAGCTTGTAATCGAGGGTTTCGACCTATCCGCGCAAGTCGGCCAAGATATAACGCTTGAGTGCTGTATATTGCTACGGCCTACACAGAGCGAGGCGCGTTATTTACAGATGGTTTTTAGGGCGCTACGCCGTAAGCCTAACGCAGCTGTAATACTAGACCACGCGGGCTGCGTTATGAAACACGGCCTGCCAGACGACTTGCGCGAATGGAGCCTAGAAGGTGACAAGAAAGGCAAGCGCAAGAAGAAAGACGAAGACCCAGAGCTACACATACAGCAGTGTAAGGCTTGCTATCACGTCTTTCGGGCTGGTGTTGATGCTTGCCCTTCATGCGGCAAGCCAGTAGAACGCAAAACGGCCGCTCAGATTCAGGTGATAGAGGGTGAGCTTGAACGCGTCAACATCGAGAACGAACGCAAGCGACAGAAACAGTCGCAAGGTATGGCGCGAAGCCTTGAGGATCTGGTGCGCGTTGGTGTTGAGCGCGGCTTAAATCGTCCGGCGCAATGGGCAGCAGTTACGCTAAGAGGTAGAGAAAGAAAGAAGCCGACACCGAAAGATTTCGAGCTTGCAAGAAAAGCATTGATAAAAATAAAGAGCGAAGATAGTATTGGCTCTACGCTTAAGTAATCGAGGTCACAGATGGATATTATTAGCTTAAATTATGCAAGAGAGAATGAGTTAAAACTTTATTTTACAGGCAAGAAGTGCTCGAGAGGGCACATATCAAAGAGGTATGTCTCAACTCGCGGTTGTGTTTTATGCTCGAAAGAGAATGATTTGGCATCTAGACCTAAACGAAGTGAGTATTGGAGGAAATGGCAGTCTGAAAACAAAGATAAGACCCGCGCCGCAAGTCAAAGGTATAACGATAATCATCGTGAAAAAAGAAGGAAATATGATAGCGATCGTAGAAAAGATCCAGAGGTAAAAGCAAAACGAGCGGCTTACGAAAGAGCGAGACGGTCAAACATTAGATCGGGCGGCGGGAGCATAAGAAAGAAGCATTTGGACGCGCTGCTAGATAAGCAAAAAAGAAAGTGTGCTAACTGCAACAGGGAGCTAGACCGGTACCATGTTGACCACATTGAGCCTATTAAAAACGGCGGCTCGAATGAGATTGAAAACCTTCAAATCCTATGCCCTAACTGTAATTTACGGAAAGGAATTAAAGACCCTATTGATTTTGCACAGCAGGAGGGGCGGTTACTATGAACCAAGAAACCAAGATACAGCGCGCTATTATGCTCGCACTTTCCGAATCTGGCTGCCTTGTATTCCGAAATGAAACCTCCGGCGCATGGGTTGGTAAGAAGGTTCACCAAGCCGGTCAGCAGGTCACACTCGCAGACGCTCGCATGATTCGGTTCGGGTTATGCGTTGGCAGTTCTGACTTGATAGGATTGACGAAATATGGCCGTTTTTTTGCTATAGAGATAAAAACAAAAACAGGCAGAGCTACAAAAGAGCAATTAAACTTTATAGAGCGCGTTCGTGAGGCTGGTGGCATCGCAGGTATTGCAAGATCACCACAGGATGCTTTAGACTTGCTGCGCGGCTAGGAGGCATCCGAAAGCAAGTTAGCCACTTGTTGCCGCGCACTCCTTTTAATGGCTACCTTTTGGCGAAGGGATAAAAACATGAAGATCATTTCCAGAAATGAGGCTAGAGCGAGTGGATTGAAACGCTTTTTCACGGGCAAGCCTTGCAAAAACAATCATATCTCAGAACACATTACATCTAGTAGTTGTTGCATGTTATGCGACAGAGAGAAATCCAAGAGATATCGATCTGAGAATCCAGACAAATACAAGGAAACAAACAGAAGATCACGACTCAAGCATTTGGAGAAAAGAAAAGCTGATAACAAAAAATGGCGTGAAGAAAACAAAGAAAGGCTTAAAGAGTCTAAGCGCGCTTATGTTTTAGGTAATCGTGAAAAAGTAGCTGCTGCAAAAGCGAAATATTATCAAGAAAATAAAGATAAATGCTTAGATAATTCTCGCAAGCATCACGCTGAAAATAAAGAATATTATGCAGCGCTTAATAAAAAATGGAGGGAGAATAATCGGGACAAAGTAAGATTAAATAACCGAAATAGAAAGAAAAAAATAAGAGAGGCGGAAGGGTCGCACACACTAGAAGATATAAAAAGCAAACTGTTCTTGCAGAAAAGAAAATGTGCAGCCTGTTATAAAAAGCTTGAAAGCGACAATTACCATGTGGATCATATTGTTCCTTTAGCTCTTGGTGGCGATAACAACTCAAACAACATTCAAATATTATGCCCACCGTGCAACATGAGTAAAGGAGCTAAGCCGCCTGAAGAATTTTATGCAAATAGGGGATTTCTGCTGTGAAAAATAGAGAATGGTACGCCGAAAAATACATAAACAAGTACGACATGAAGTTAATTCCATTAAAACCAAAAAGCAAACTACCAAAAAACAAAGAGTGGGGAGATCTAGAGACACCCTCCCAATATTGGGCCGAATACCCAGACGATAACATGGGGCTGAATCTAGGCGAGTCTGGTTTCTGCTCATTAGATATAGACTGTATTGAGTCGTTCAGGTTAATACTAGAAGAGTTTGGTATACCTGAAGAAGAATTGAACGACTTCCCGACAATTAAAGGCGCGCAGAAAGGCAAGCGGCTGATGTTCAAGGTTCCACATGGCGCGCAACTTCCATACATTAAGCTTAACTGGCCGCGCAAGGATGAACCGAAGAGGTATTACACAGTGTTCGAGTTTCGCGCCTCTGACGCTGGCGGTAAGTCTCGTTTCGATGTTCTACCGCCAAGCATTCATCCTGACACGCAACAGCCTTACAAGTGGGAAGTTCAACCAATCGCGCCTTGGCCCAAGCCTCCCGCGTGGCTGATATCTATTGTTGAGGCGTGGGAAAACTTCAAGCCGCAATTGCAAAACGTTTGCCCTTGGTCGAAGCCAGCAAAAAGACCAGCGCGAAAGATGCCGCCACCACCAAATGCAGATGCGCAAGGTGCTCAGAAGGTGGTTGACGCTTATCTTTCAGCTTACCCGCTTGAGTGCGCGCTTGAGTCTTATGGTTACACTAGGCGCGGTAAGCGTTACCTTTCGCCACACTCTGGAACAAATCTAGCAGGCGTAATTCCTTTCGAAGATAATAGGGCGGCGTGGATACATCACGCCTCAGACCCGTTATGCAGCGATGAAAGCGGGCAGCCTGTTAATTCATACGACCTTTTCACCTATTACGAGCATGGCGGCGATAGATCGTCCAGTTTTAAGGCGGCTATGGAGTTGACGGGCGTTAAACTTGAGCGCCCCAAAAGAGAAACGCCAGTTACAAGTCAGACTCAATCCCCAGAGCTACCCCCAGAGCTACCCCCAGAGCAGGACGGGCAACCATTCAAGGCGCTCGGTTACACTGGGTCGTCTTATTATTATTTGCCGAAGGGTACGGAGCAAGTCTGCGAGATAAAGCGTAGCGCTCACACATCCCCTGCTGAATTGCTTTCGATGGCTCCGCTTGAGTGGTGGGAGATGGCCTACCCCAAACAGAACGGCGGCGCAGACTGGCATAGCGCCGCTAACGACCTTATGCGGGCTTGCGAGCGAGCAGGCATCTATTCTCATGAGCGCGAACGCGGGCGGGGTGCGTGGCATGATAACGGGCGCGCCGTATTGCATCTGGGTGATCGACTGCTGGTCGACGCCAAGCCGGTATCTATTCACGCGCTCAATACTAGGTACATCTACACAAGACAAGCGCCACTTGAACATGGCGCAGACGCAATAGCAGCAACAGACGACCAAGGCGGCGCGGTGGCTGACTTAATAGCCGGTCTTAACTGGTCAACGCCTGATCATGCGCGACTACTGGCGGGCTGGTGCTTTCTCGCTCCGATCTGCGGCGCACTGAAGTGGAGACCACACGTATGGTTAACCGCTCAACGTGGCGCGGGTAAGACGTGGGTACAAGATCACATCATTAACCCGCTAATCGGCCCAGCCGCGATGATGGTGCAAGGCTCAACTACTGAAGCGGGTATTAGGCAGCGACTAAAACAAGACGCAAGACCCATCGTTTTTGACGAAGCTGAAAGCGAAGACCAGAACAGCCAGAAGCGGATGAAGACCGTCATAGAGCTGGCGCGTCAGTCCTCTAGTGATAGTACGGCAGAGATCGTCAAGGGCACAGCAAACGGCGGAGGTATGGCGTTTCGTATGCGCTCGATGTTCTTGCTGGGGTCGATTAACGTATCACTGAATCATGCAGCAGATGAAAGCCGGTTTTCTGTGTTGTCGCTGTCTGCGCCATCTAAAGATATAGGCGAGGCTGACAGGTTCGATAAGTTCAGCAAGTTGGTAGATAACACGCTAAGCGAGGAGTTATGCGCCTCTCTTCGCGCGCGGGCCTATCAGCACATACCAACTATTAGAGCGAACGCGAAGACGATTGCAAGGGCGGTTGCTGAGTTGTTGGGGTCGCAGCGGTTAGGTGATCAAGTCGGCACGTTATTAGCGGGTGAATATAGCATGAGGCGAGGCGATGAGTTGACCATAGAAAGGGCGCGTGAGTGGGTGCGTGATATGGACTTCACAGAGGCTAAAGAAGCAGAACAATCGAGCGATGAGTTGCAGTGTATTAATGCTATTTTAGAGCGCCAAATCCGTTTTGACTGCGAGCGTGGCAATATTCAGCGCTCCGTGGCAGAGGTTGTTAGGTGGGCTTACGGGTCAGATTTAGAGCACTGGATCACCTCACGGGAGGCCAATTCTATCATCCAAAGGTACGGTTTATTGGTCGAAGGTAGCGCGTTAATCGTGGCAAATAAGCACAACGAATTGGAGAAATTATTGAAAGATACGCCTTTTTCGAGTGGTTGGCGGCGCATCTTAAAGCGGCTTTCTGGCGCGAAAAGTGTGTCAAATACAGTGAGGTTTGCAGGCGTTCGCAGCCGTGCAACTTCCGTGCCACTATCAGGGATATTCTGAAAATAAAGTAAATCTGACACGTTTTTAGCGTACCGTGTCAGAAACGTGTCACTTTTTGAAAAAGTGTGTCACGCATAAAGCCCTGTTTTTACAGGGTTTTTTTTGGTTTTGACACGCTTGACACGTTTGACACGTTTTTTAAAAACGATAGATATATAGAGAGAATATGTGTATATAGTAGTGTTTATACTGCCTATCTATATATATATCTATAGTATCTATATTTATTATTATTATTGTGTCTTTTGTGTCAAACCCAGCTATGACGGGGGCTGCGGGTGACACGGTAGCGAAAAAAAACGTGTCACTTTTTTTCAAAACGTGTCAAAACCTACGTAAGTCATTGAAATGCAACAAAAAGCGATTTTTAAAAAACGTGTCAGGGTAAAATAAACCTGTTTTCTTGCGTTTACGCCTTTACTTACTAAATCATTTAAGTATATAATTGCCACATCTTAACAACAGAAAGGAAAGCAAGTGGCGAATTTAAAATTGAAAGACGAATCACTAAGGCGCGTTCAAGAGACGATCACGTTGCCGCGTTGGTTGGTTGATGCGTTGCGCGAACATTCGCAAAAGATCGGAGTGAGCAAAGGTGAGATTATCAGCAAGCTTATCATTGATGATCTGGGGCTTAAGAAGGGGGATTTATGAATGACTACAAAATCACATACTCAACCGAGAGCGGGCGCTTTTGCGTAAAAATGTTTTCTGGTGAGTCTGAGGGAGAAGCGATTGAAGCCTGGGAGTTTTGGGCTGATGGTTTCGACCAGTTTTTGCAACTTGAAAATATTGAGGAAGTTTAGAGATGAACAAGAAAAAACAAGAAGTGACGCTTTATGTTTGCGCAACAAAATTCAAATGGCAGGCCGCCTTTAAAGTGGATATCAACACTTACGATAGATCGGTTTTAGATGCGGGCGAGATGACAATTATCCCTCTCTCAGAAGTAACGGTCGAAATCGAGATACCAGACGTAAACGGAAAGCAGTTGCAAGCAGAAGAAATCAAAAAGCTTCAAGCGGCTATTCGCAAAGAGCAGGCAGATAGCTATGTTCGAGTGACCGCCATTGAAGAAAGAATTCAATCACTGATGGCTTTGGAGTGTGAGTCATGAGTATCGTGCTTGATGTTATGTTTACGTGCTTGGTTTTATTTGCCGCTTGCGTGACGTTCCACACGAAGCCTGCTGACGGCGAGCTTTCAGTCTTCAACTCATGGCTGGCTGCGATAGGCGTTTTTTCAATAGCTGGCTTTTTCACTGCGGCACTTGTCGCCATATGGATATAGAGTTATGAACGAGATAAATACAAGTCACATGATCATGCGGAAAATAAACGCTGAACAGATCAGAATTCACGATTTCAAGACGAATAACATATTGCATCTACTACTAGCTGTCATTTCTGCGGGTCTATGGTTGCCTGTGTGGGCTTTTGTGGCACTAAGTAATGGTAACGAGCGCATGAAGTCCAAACGGCGCATAGAGAGGCTTGAGAGGGCTCTGAGCTTATCGGAGGTTTCAGCATGAACTTTTCGTTTGAAATGGAATTATTCGGCGTGACTATGACGGTTGAAGGTGTTTTCGACACAGGCGAACCTGAATCGCGAGATTGCCCAGAAATACCGCCGTCTTTCGAAATTGAACGAGTAACATGCTTTGATGTTGATCTAAAAGGTGATGAATTCCCTGATGAGCTACTCGCTGGCATTGAGCGGACAGCGTTCGAAAAGGCAGCAGAAGAAGCGCGGGATTTTATTTAATGCTGAATAATGTAGGAGTAACACTATATGAAAAGACGAGGTTTAAAAGACACAGCAGGCAATAGAGAAATGGCTCGCGCTTTAGGCTATACGTTTACAGTCAGTGAAAAAAGAAAGCGTATTTTTATAAAAACAACTAACTCTGATTTCGCTGTAATTAAAGAGTTGATGCCAGATACACCAACAAAACAAGACGCTTAACTATCGAAAAGGAGAAGGTTAAATGTTTACAAAATTGCAGAGAACAAACAGAGGCTTCAGGTTCTACGAATTTGAAGATCGAAATGATTATAAGTGCCAGCTACAAAAATCATCAGTAGCGACCGAGGATTGCATTTGGCTTGGCCTTGAATCAGCTAGCCCGAAAAAGCTTGTGCTAAATAAGGGCTGGTTGGATGTTGAACTTCCTGAAGGTGTAGAGACAAATACAAGAATGCACCTAACCAGAGAGCAAGCCAAGCACCTTGCAAAAATGCTTAATTATTTTGCTGAAGTAGGACAATTGCCTTCTATCGCCTTGGATTAAAGCGCGGCTTTGTCGGAGGTTAAGTTTTGAAAACGGATAGATTTATCAACGCTGTTTCTCGCGCATTCTGGCGAAGAATCGAACCATACAAGAACGAATTTGGAAGCGAGCTGCCAGTAAAGCTTCCTGTGCAATTTCAGTCGTTCATGGGTACAGCGTTAATGTGGCTTGATGACAAGGTTTTGGTCTGGACTGAAACGCCGAGCGAGCCAGAAGACAACGCGATGTGTTTAATTGAAATGCACAACAACGACTACAGGGTTGGTTGCTATAACGACGTGCAAAGAGTGTTCGGAGCTACTAGCGGCGAATACATATATCTAAGCTCCGTTAGGCGCTGGACTGAACTTAAAACTAAGTAATGTCGGAGGTTTGAGTAATGTCCAGATCGTTTATATGCACTAAATGCAAAGAGCGAAAGCGGCCTGTCGATCCAGGCGTGACTGTATGCAAGTCGTGCAAGCCAAGAGGTCGAATGAAATTAACCTCATGTGAGATTAAAAACATGAAAGCAAGCGGATTTATTCTAGCCGCTTAATTTCTAATTTGTCGTTAAAACGAAACAAGGACAAATGCAATGACCGAGCAAGATGTATTTAATTTTATAATTGTAATGAGTCCGATTTTAGGCGGCGTTATTTTGTTTAATACAGGCACTTGAGAATATTCAGCCAACAAGTAAATCTGGATATAAAACGGGAGTAAAATATGACGTGGGGCGATAACGGAGCGGCAAGGCCGACAACTGAGGCGTATAGTAATGGGTTTGATCGAATATTTGGAGGTAAGTCAAAAAAAGTGGAGCCCGAACAACCCGCAGATAAGCAAAAATCAGATAGCGCAATTGCTAACGAGCGGGAAGCTAACGAGCTGGGCCAAAATGGTGGTGACAGTAGAAAATCAAATAAAGGGGATGATGAATGAGTAAGTGGATTGAATGGTATGGCGGTGAATGCCCAGTAGATGGCAGTGTGGAAGTTGAGGTTCGACTGGTTGGCGGCATAGTTACTCAAAGGCTGGCGGGCTCGTTCTGGTGGGCGACTGCAAGTGATTTAGGCGGGATTAGGGCTTATCGTGTTTTAGCCCCGAATGCTGAGGATACGAAGCTCGCACCACAAAAGCGCCCAATGCACGAAAAATACCCAGCGTACTTCAAAGACGTTTCGCACTTAACAAGCGTGGATGTTTATCGGATGCATAGGCTTTTCGAAGTTAACGACCCTGTGATACATCATGCAAGCAAGAAATTACTTATGGCCGGTAGTCGCACTGGTGAAAAATTCGAGATAGACGACATTAGAGAGGCGCGTGACTCATTAACGCGCTGGCTGGATATGGAAGAGGAGGACAGAAGATGAACCACGGTGAATTAGTAAAAGCGTTGTGTAAATCAGGCGATTCAATCAAGGTGACGTTAAAGTCTAGTGATTGTCATACGTTGCATATGTGCATGGGCTTATCAGGCGAGACAGGCGAACTGATAGACGCTATCAAGAAGGCGGTTATATACCGCAAACCACTAGACCTTGAAAACGTGATAGAGGAGCTGGGCGATATCGAGTTCTACTTGGAGGGATTACGCCAGCAATTAGGCATTACCCGCAAGCAAACGGTAGACCATAACATGTTCAAGCTAGGTGCAAGATACTCAACGGGTGCATATACGGATGAGCAGGCAGTGACAAGGGCTGACAAATCCTGATAGGATAGGGCTGTCCCTTGTTGTATTGCCCGCCTAGTATTTCCCTTTCTAGTGCGGGCTTTTTTTGTGGTGATGACTGATATGGAATATAAGAATAGGAAAAAGCTATACAAGACTAAGGAGTGGTTCAGGCTTAGATATAACCAGCTAAAGAAGCAGCCATGCTGTGCATATTGTGAACAACAAGGCGCGGTTACTCTAGCCACGGTAGCGGATCACATCAAGCCGCACAAAGGAGATGAGCTACTGTTCTATAATCCAAACAATCTTCAATCGTTGTGCAAATTCCATCATGACAGAACTAAGCAAAAGGAAGAGAAGCAAGGCGTAGTTATTGGGGGGAATGAACAAGGTATACCGAACGACCCTTCTCACCACTGGAATTAATTATTTTGAAAAGGGAGGGGTGGGTCGAATCGCTAAATATTTAAGAGGTGCGGAA
>Ga0255048_10000299_pt1 | contig 38549 bp, 65 predicted proteins | sample JV7_2_2_MG_FD_183619 | JGI IMG/M metagenome (GOLD analysis project Ga0255048, IMG submission 183619) | Seawater microbial communities from Jervis Inlet, British Columbia, Canada - JV7_2_2 | ecosystem: Environmental > Aquatic > Marine > Inlet | place: Canada: British Columbia | collected 2016-10-06
ACGAGATAAATATAAACCGTTTTTTTTACCATGCGTCAAAAATAAAGATCTTGAATTTCCAGCCCTGAATAAAAGGAAATTCTTCATTTCCTCTATTTCAGAATCAACCATATTTTTAATACTAATCCATCGTTCATCTTTTTCAGAATCTTCTACCTGATTAACCAATAGTTTAAGAACAGAGTTTTTAATTGTAGACACTTTTAATACTTCTATTGGGTCCCAAAAATCAAAATATGTAAGATTTTCAATCATAGCCTCTTCATAAATCCTTAATCCTTTTAATTTACCTTGCAAACTAGCTATATCGTTTGGCTTTCCTTCTGTCTCTAATTCTTTTTTAACTTTATCAATTTGAAAACAAATCAATCCCATAATAATTTTAATTAATTCCATGCTGCAGCCCTTTATCCATTTGTATAAAATTAGAATTTTTAATGCAATCCAAACATCCTCCTTTTACTTTTTTAACATCAAAATTAAATCTCTGAGTTCTTTTTGTACAATCTAAACATTTATGAGGAAGAGGTTTTAATTTTAAATCTAGTTTTTTTATTTGCACTACCTAATCTCCTAATAGATCATAATCTCTTTTGAAAAACCAAGGAAAGCTGGGAGATTAGGCAACCAACTTTTTCATTCCAAGCCGCATAAGCTTAAAACTATCCTTGAAAACATATAACAAAGTTATACGATAAATAAAAATATATACTATATGCTTTAAAATTGCAAATATATCTTTATACTTTTAACTGATCTAGAAATTTCATAGAATCAACGACTATTGAATTTCCAGCCATTTTATATTGCTGACTATTACTAACACCAGAATCCTGTATTTTATCTATATCTACATCTGAAACACCCATTAGCCTAAAACACTCTCTAGGAGTTAACTTTCTTATCCTAAAGGCTGGTTGCTCTAATAAATAGTTATCCTTTTGAACTGATGTTAAAGTATTGTAAACCCCATCCTTTCTAGGTTCGTGGACTCTCATATTATGCCTTGACTCTTTAACCTCTCCAGCTTCGTATTTTGCCCTAATATCTTTACCATATTGGGCTCTTACTGTTCTTAAAACTTGGCTTTCTAATAACAAAGTATCTTTATGAACCGTAGTTAAACAGTTATTTATACCAGGGGTTTTACTCACTTCTAACATTTGCTGAGTAGGTAAACCACTTATTCGACTTTTAGGGTTTTCAGGGTTTCGTCCTCTTATTGCACATGCTTCTATTATCTTTGGTTGCCTATTACCACCCTGCATAGTCGTTAGCGACGGATAAACTCGCCTAATAGATTCATTACCCTTAATATCCAACATGCCAACCATATTTAATTTATTAGATTCTAATATTTTAGGACAATTACCATGTCCAGCGGAATGAGTAGGACTAACTCCTGTAGGACTAACAATTACACCGTCCTGAGAAGAACTAACACTTCCTATTTTTAAAATATTATTAGTCTTTTCTACAATCTGAGTACGTCGAGACTTTCCAATATTTCCCACACTGGTACCCTTATGGTAATTAGCATCAATACAATAAGCTAAACCATCACACTCATAATTACGCTTATAGCCTTTATAGCCTTTATAGCCTTTATAGCCTTTATAGCCTTTAGCTTCTAAACCTTCAATTAATTTACAAGTTTTTTCTTCACTTAAATAATATTTTTCATCAACAGAATCTTCCAAAATATCTTTTAATCTAATTCCACTATCAAAATTATCATAAAATTTAAAAGTTTTTGGATCTTCAGTTTTTAATATAGATACACAAAAAACCCTTTCCCGATTCTGAGGTATTCCGCAAAACTTTGCATTTATTACCTTGTAGTAATTATTATACCCCAATTGGTCCAGGACCTGCAGCCACCTATCAAAATCAGGTTTATGCTTTTTACCTACAAGATTTTTAACATTTTCCATCATTAAAAACTTAGGCCTTTTTAATTCAATTATCTTTTGACATTCCCACAAAAGAGAGGATCTTGAGTCGCTACCCTCTTTTAAACCTCTTTGCTTTCCAGCCATTGAAATATCTTGACAAGGGAAACTATAAGTAAACAAATCAAAATCAGGTAATGACAGAGTATTTATTTTTGATATATCACCAAAGTTTTTTATATTACCATGCAAAGCCTCATGTGCTTTTATAGCATAAGTATCGATCTCCGAAATACCTACAGTTTTAAAATTAACACCATATTTTTTTAATGCTAAACTTTGACTTCCATAACCTGAAAAGGCTTCAAAAACTCTTAAAACTTTTTTCTTTTTTTGTGTGGGTTTTTCATTATCCACTATTTCTATATTATCAATTAACATTCAATACCTACCTTTTTTCTGTAAAAATCCCTATCCATATACTTAGGAAGTATTTTTATATTTAATTCTATTTCTTGTTTTAAATAATTTTTTAAATGTGGATCTTTCATAAACCAAAAATTAGGATCTATTTTACCTTCAGCCTCACAAAAAGTATCTGATTCGTAAACCAATGTTTTCAATATTCCACACATACCATAATTTGTAGGTGTAGGTGTAAATTTTAAACACTTATCACACCTAAACAAATCTAAAGTATTAATTTTCTTAGGCATTATTAATTCACCTTCTTATTTTTTATCATCTTCATAAAGTCAACACCTTCCACTTTATCAAAAGATTTATCATTTTTGGCCTGTTCTTTAAAATTATATTTCTCAGTATTTGTAAACTTCTTTTCAGCTGCAAACTTTTGTTCCTGATAATTTTCATCTATATAATCAACATAACCAACATTAAAAAAACTAGATCCGTGCATTAAAAAAGTTTTATCTAAAACACTACTATCATACCTTTTTATAATTACCTTCCATTGATCAATAGTATATTTAATCATTGCTTTTTTCTTAGCAGCAGATATTTTACCCTTACCTAATTTTTTAGGATATAACTTCCAAACTAATTTAAAATGATCCTCTATATTATTACTTGTATTATTAGAAGAACTTGTACTATTATCTTTGATCTTTTCGTCAATAGGGCAAATGATTTTTTCGTCAATAGGTGTATTGATCTTATTGTCATTACCCCTATTGATATTTAAATCAATACCCCCCTTGATATCTAAATCAATAGGTATAGGATTTATAGTTAAAAACCTATTATCAATATCTTTTGTACCCTCTTTATATGTAAAAACTCTATTTACATAACCATATTTTACAAGCTCACTAACCCAACGACTAACAGTCTCTTTACTTACTCCATACAGATTAGAAAAGTAATAATTTTTTGCATAACAAAAGCCATGTTTATTAGATAGACAAGTTATTTCAGTATACATTATTTTAGTCATAGGCTTTAATCTTTTATCATACCGTACATTAGCTGGCAATATACCGTAATAACTAGCCTCTGGATCATTATTACCCATTGGCTTTATGCTCTAATTTATGACAATCTTTACAAAGTGTTTGACCATTAGAAACATCAAACCTTTTTTTAACAGATTTTGACCATGGGATTATATGATGCGGTTCAATATCTTTACCAGCATAACCACACTTTTGACAGGTATATAAATCATTTTCAAATACTGATTTTTTCCATTTTCTATAAGCTGAAGTATTACGACTTTTAGGATTTAACAAAACCATCCTTATTTTAATTAATCCTTTCTGACTCACTACGGTTGAAACACTTACATGACCACTTTTTGAAACTGATTCAATTGATTTAAATAAACCCTGATTTTTATATTTCTGATATGGTTGGTTATACTGAGTTAAAAAATCTTCATCTCTTAATCGCTTACATAAATTATTCCTACCAATTTCAGGAATATTTAAAAGATCCGACACCTGTTTTAATGTTATCCATTTATCAGATTTTGATACCATATCAAAAAACTCTACTTTTGGTGATTGATCTATTAACAATTGTTGTTGCTTCTTATTTTCAATCCTCAACTCTTCAACCTCTTCATTTAAGAAGTTCATAGCCTGTTGAATTAAAAGCCTTTTTTCTAAAGCAGTTCTTTTATTCTCCACCTCGGAAATGTTTCCTAGGTCTGTTCTACCCTTCCCAATCTCTAATTTTATCAACGTTGTTTTTTCTTCATCAAAATATGTTTTAACACCGTTTCTAATAAAATCAGGAAATAATTTTTTGGCTATTTTACGAATAGTAGATTGATCAACATTTAATGTTTCAGCAATATCAACAATAGACATTTCATTTTTACTATCTGATAGTATTAAATCTTTCACTACTTACCATCCCTGAAATTTTCAACATCTGAAATCTTAAAACGAACAGCACCGCCAACCTTTGTTTCGTTTAACCCCTTTTTTTCTACCCAATTTTCAATCGTCTTAGTAGACACTTTAAAATATGAGGCAACTTCTTTTTTATCAAGTAATTTTTCCATAATTCAATTATATGTTTTTATTTTTATTTCTGTCAAGTTCTATTTTTTTCTATATTTTTAATTGACTATTATTATTATATAACCAATACTATATTTATATTAAACATGAAGAGGTTAGGAATGTTTGGAAGAAAAAAATTATTAAAAGAGATAGAATCTTTAAAATCTCACAATTCATTATTAAGTAAAGATTGTAAATTATTTGCAAATGTAAATAAAAATTTGATAGATGAATTAGAAGATTATAGGAATCTTGAATTATGGTTTAATTTCAACAAAAAAGGAAATACTATTTCAGGTGTAACAAATAGTAGTAATCTTAGGTTTAAATTTTGCAATAAAAACTCTGGAAAAAACGGCTTTGATTTTACTTTAAAAGTATTAAAAAAGAATAAACTAAAAGGGTATAAGAAATGAGTTTTTTAAGCATTGCAAACAATATCGTAAAAGACTTAGAGTTAAATGGTGTCAAATCTTTTATATGGCACTCAGCAACAACAGGAAGCGTCTATATTAGATTTGAATGTGTAAACATTGGATCTATAAGAATAGGCGATCATGACGGACGGTCGAAACTAAGGTATAAGTATAATGTTAGATCCGATATTAAAAAAAGTTATTGGGATAAAGAAAAGGGTATATTTAGATTTTATATTTCAACTAAGAACTGGACTAAATTAATTCCTGAAATATGCAAACGTTATGAAATCGTTAAAACATGGGATCAAAAACGTAAATATTTTATCCCTATATATAAAAGATTTAAAACAGGTAGCAAGGGTTTAACCAAGATAAAGACCAAAATTATAATAGAAAATATTAAGGACTTTGAGGATCAATTTAAACCATCTGAAAATCATCTATCTGAAGAACATAAAAAAATATCGACACAGGTATATAATAGAATCAATAAAGAATTAGAACAAGAAATAATAATAAATAATGAAAGTGGTGTTTTTTGTGTTAATTACGATGATGAAGGTTATTGTCTATTTGAATGTAAATGTATAGGTAAAGGATTTTTAATTGCTGAATATACAGGTACAGCAAAATAACAATGTTAGAAGTCAAGAATACAATAATCAATTCTATAACTTACGAAACATGGTATACAGAAGATAAAGATAATAATCATATTCAATAAAAAATCTAAACCGTATATTAACCTATACGGTTTTTTAACACCCAAATACTATTTTAAAATAAAAAAGATCCTCGCTAGAAGATCTTAAAGAAAAAATCAATGACAAAATTGATACATAAAAACATAGATCGTACAATTATTAAAAAACTACTTCCAGATAATAAAACTATCAGTACTTTAATTTAATAACTCATACGAGCTAAATAAATAATATAACTGATATATAAATTAGTCAATAAAAACAATATTTACAGAAATAGTTAAACTAATATCTTTTTCTATCCAAGATATAATACACCAACAACTAAAAATAAAATCTTTCATACACCATAATCTGATTAATTTTTTTATAATATTCTGAGCTTCAGCAAAGGTACATATTTTTAAAATACTATAATCATAATTTTTATATCCATCAGCATATTTTTTATAGACCGAACCAACAATATTACCTTCAAAATTATCAATATTAAACTCGCTACTATCTATTAAAGAATCTATTTGATATTGGTTTAAAATTTCTAGCTTTGCCATAAACCACTATAGCACAAAAGGGGCTTCTTAAAAGCCCCCTTAAAACGATCAACAAACAAATATACTACAATTCATTAGATAACTTAACCAAGTCTCTTATATGTTCCTCTACATGTCCAAAAAAGAAACTTTTAATGTCGTTAGCTTCTCCGCTTTCAAGTTTTATATTCTGACTTTTTAAAAATACCTTAAAATCATTAGCCATTTTAATTAATTTATCTTTATCTGGTGCAAGTGCTGCGGCTGCCTCTAAAGCTGCTTTATTTTCAATCTCTGCTTTATTTTTATTAAAAGTTTTGTCCTCTTCTAGGGCTTCTACTTGCAAATCAAAAATAACATTAATTTTATCGGCCTCTATTTCAAAGGCTAATTGAATTTTATTATTTTCCGAATTGATAATATTATTGTTATTTTTAACAATATCATTAAACTCTCTTTTATTCATAACTTTTAGAGCATCATAAGAAATAGTCAAACCTTTTTTAATATAATCGCCTCGCCGTCTTTTTTCGTAATTATCTTTTAATAGTCTTTTGACAAATAGATCCGCTTTATCAGTTAAAACTTTTTCATCGTTAAAAGCTATATTATATAAATGTGCTTCCTCTTCTATTTCTAGACGTTCTTTATTTAATGAAGCAGTAACCAGGGATTCAAATTCTTCATCAGGCATAATACCAAAATTGATATTTTCAAAATCTTCAATTAAATAGGCTATTCGGGAACACTTAACAACTCTTTTAGTGTGGAGGTCTATAACTCTCTGTTTTACCTCTTCCTCTTCCTGGATCCTTTTAGCATCTGTAGCTTCATCCTCTAAACGCTTCTTGGTTCCATCAAAAAACATTTTATAGGTTTCATCTTCCCAAGTTCCTAAACCTACAGGTTCTTCAAAATCAGGATCCAAAGTTCTTAACTCTTCAATCCTTTCAACTCTGTTATTTTCAATCATCTCTTTTTCAAGATTCTCATAATAATTTTCAATATCTTTTAGTTTAGTTTCTCTTTCAGATACCGCAAACTTTAAAATATTATTAACACCGTCAATTGCTTTACCAGCTAATAAATATTCCTGTTTTTGTTCTTTCCTGTTTTTTTCTGCTTTAATTCTTACCTGGCCTATATCAAGTCTTAACCTTTTAGCTGCTTTACAGGCATCCTCTGACATTTCCATAGATAAAACTTTATTATATCTATCTTCAAACCCCTCCAACATCTTAACCATTGGTTCAAATGTGTTTTTAATTTGGCTTGCCTTTGATGCTTCAATACCACCAACAACCTCTTCAAATATTACAATTGCATTTTCTTCCATAATTATCTCCTAACCTTTTTATTTTTTAATCGATATTCTTCAGACATTATTTTTTTAATAATATCTGAAAATAATTCCTTATCACCTGTAGCATCTTCATAGTAATCTTTTAATTGGTGAATCCTAGAATCGGGTAATTTCACAACGTCCCTTTCCCATTTACTAACCTCCTGAAGATCAACACTCATTAATTTCCCCATTTCTGCCTGGGTCAATTTCATTATTGATCTAGCTTGTTTTAATAATAACCATTTTTCCATAAGTCCCTAACCTTTTAATCGTATTTACTTAATAATAGTCTATTATGCTTAACTAGTAAACAAAAAAATAATTAATCTATGACATAACCTTTTCTTTCAAGATCTTCATAAATAGGTTTCAAATGTTCTTTTATTAATTCTGTCTTGGATGTATTTATCATTACACCATCATTACACTTACTATCATTACAAGTTATAATAATTCCTAATCGATGATGTACAACCTCATAGCCATATTTTTTTATATTCCTGTCTGCCTTACTAATAACATGCGCCATTTGTGGAAGTCTATTTAAATTAAAAGGTTTATGACATTGAGAACAACACCCACCAGCTTGTGATATCATATCCCTTTTAAGCTGCTCTATTTCTCTTTTATCGTCATAGGTCAACTTTTTAGGCTTCTTAGTTAATGACTTCATAATAAACCACGCTTTTTACAATAATTATAATATCCAACACTAAGTAATGCTTCTTTATCAGATTCTAATAAATTAAGTGAATTCTCAACATTTTCAGGGATTTCATGAGCCTGTTTAATTTCTGTTATCATTAAATTTAGGGCTGAACATTGTTGATTTTTTGTCATTTCTTCCCAACCCCTAGTAACAGGTATAATTAATCTATGATATTTTTCATCTAAGTTATCAGTAAAAAAACTTAAATCTTTCGACACTTCACCGCCAAACATATAATATCTTGCCTTACCTTCACATGCATGAAATTTATAATAGTTTTTTAACCCACCAATAGTTCTAATATAGATCCCATTCCAGGTACAGCTATAACAACCAGAATTAAACCAGTTTTCTAATACAACATGAAAAGCACCCCTTAATCTTTTTCGGGGTCCTTGGACTTCAGCATCAATTAAAATAACACCTTTTTCATTATCTTGAATATAATCTAATAAATCAGGTGGTATATTACCTTTTTCTATTTTATATTTAGGCACTTCAAAACCTCTCTATTTTTTTGGTAAATCAAATTTATTACTAATAACTTGGATCTTAATCATTTTTTTAATTTTACTATTCCCTAAATGTTCTTTTATTTTTTCTTTAGAATAGCCCCGATCTTCCATAGCTTTTTTAAATTTCTTATCTATTTCGGGTATAGATTCAACAGGACTTTTTTTATTTACCTGTTTCCTACTAGGATTTTTATTAGATTTTTTACTAACAGGTTTTATTATTTTACCTTCTGAATCTGTCTCGTTACCATCATCATCATAAAACCTTTTTTCTTTGCTTGCATCTTCAAAAGGGTCATTTGTCTCATTACCATCTTTATCATACATTTTTATAGACACTTCTTTTTTGTAAGATGTTAAAACCTTTTTATGTGGTTCATTATTTTCATTATCCCCATACTCAGCCATATAAACATCAGAAGAAAAACCAAGTTTAGAGAGTCCTTTACTTAATGCATCAGTAGCACATTTTTTTGAATAGTGAACATCTACGCTACCATTAAAAGTTATTTGCTTTGACGATTCAATAGGAATTTCACCTTCAGGATAAAAAAGTATGGCGGTATATTCACATATTAAAAGAATTGTAGTATTTGCACCATTTTCAATTCTACCAATTTCTATATTTTTAAATACTGGATCTTTAACACCCCATAAACAACCAAAAGCTCCCCACTGTTCTGTGGCTCTTTTAATATTATAAAGAGGACTAACAGCAGTTAAAGAGGTACTACCCTCTTTATATGGCTTTTTAAAGTCTTTATCTGTTTCACTTACTTTATTCCATAATTCTAAATTGTCTGACATTTTTTACACCTCTGGAACTATATTATTATTATTTAATAATTCTATTATATCAGTAGAATCATAACTCTCTTTATCATCGGTTAAATCATAACCGCAACCCTTACAAAAATCTTTATCCACTGGGGGATCAATTGAATCTTTTTTAACATAATCGAATACTGTAGCAGTATCACCAATTACAAACCATTTTTTACAACCATTGCAAAATATTAAATCTTCCATATTATCTCCTAACCTCTAATATATTTTAAATATAACACTAGGTTGACAGATAGTCAACGCCAAGATACTATTAAGTAAACAGGAGGTTGACATGGAGTTAACGATTGCAGAATATTGCAAAAAAGAGAAAATATCACGTGCTGGCTACTATAAGAGACTTAAAAAAGGTTATATCTCTAAAGATAGATTAGGCCGAAATGATGGAAATCAAATAACTATTAAAGTGGAGGATAACAAACAATGAAACATTCATTATTAATAAGTTTCCCTAATTTACCAGACGATAAAAAAAATGTTTTGGTAGAATTAGAAAACGGCATTACTACAGGTGCTATTTATACAGCTAAAATATGGAGTAAACCAGAAGATTTACAAAGCAGCTTTAAACCAATAGGTATTGAAACTAATGAAAAGTGCGGTACTGAATCTTGTTATGTAGAACCTGGCTTTAATTCTAAAATCATTAATTGGTGGTATGCTTAATGAATATGCAGAAATTACAAAAAGATTCACATAAAATTGCAATATCTTTTGGATATAAGATAAATAAAAATACTACCATTGATTACATTAAAGGCGAACTAGAAGAACTTAAAACCTCTAACCCTTCTTTAATTGGTAAAATTCATGAAAACATTTCTAACATTAAAGATGATAAAAAATTTCATGATAAATATATGAATCTTGTAAAAGGTACTGAAGCTGAAGAAATACCCGATAGTTTCTACGCTCTACTTACATACTGTCAAGAAATTGGCCTAGATTTTGAAACTATAGCCATGAACAAAAAAAGATTTAACGAAATTATAAAAAAGTTTAATCTAAAGTAGCTTTTTCAATCTTAGAGATTATATTTAATATAGTCTCTTTTTTTTCTTCATATTCTTCTACGGTTATTTCACCAACCATATAACGAGCATTAAACGACCACAAAAGCATCCGATAGTAAGAAACAACCAAAGAGATATTATCATCTTTTAAATCATTTGTTAGTACTGGTTTCGATGGATTAGGTGGTAGCCTTACAATAGCCACATTATCAATTGTTTCACAACTCTGAATCGTTAAAGATATCAACAATATTATTAATAATATCGGTTTTTTCTTCATCTGTTTTATCCTTCATATTTGTTTTTATAATATCCTGTTTTTTCTGAATATCGTTATTTATTTCAGTATAATCAATAACCTGTGTTAGATTATCTTTTATACTATCAATCCTAACCTGTAAAAGTTTATTTTTACCTTTTACTTTTATGTTGGACTTTATCAGAAGTACGACTGCAGTTATTAATCCAGCTATTACCAGGACCATTACTATTATTGCTTCAAACACATAACCCCCATTAATTTAATAAACCCTCATATATAGAGGGTTTTAATAATTTATTTAGAATACGTCATTAAGGTTTTAAAGACCTCTTCAGAATATAACCGATCCTCTAATTCGTCACGAGCCTTTTTGAATTCCGAAATATGTTGTATGGCTATTTGCTTTTTTGTCCAACCTTCAGCTATCCAATATTTAACTAAATTATCTACTTCTAATGGTGTCCTGACATCTTTCAACGCTAAAACTAGATCATCAATATCAACCGTATAAGATTGCATTTCTATAGTATCAAACCTTATATTAATATCCCTCGTCAAACCCTCTAATTCATCTTTAACAACTTCCTTTATTATGGGTTTCAATGCTGCCTCTAGGATAGAATCACCATTTTCAGGTTGTTCTATAATAGCGGCCATTGATTCAAATTCTGAACCTGTTGGAACTTTACCACTAATAATCTGTGTAAGCATCATTACAATATATAATATAAATACACCTTTATTTTTTTTAATAAACTCTTTCATTAACTTCTCCTGAATATCTTTTTCATAATTTATTGTACACCTTTTTATTAATTTTGCAATAGTTTATTACCAATTGCATGTTTTGCAGAATTACCAATAACTAAAGAAAAACCCAAACCACCCCAATATTTTATTAAATCTATTGTTTCGGGATCTGTTAAAATTTCTAAACTCTTTAAAATAGTCATAATAAGAGCTACAGCAATACAGCCATAACCTATCCACTTCATTTTACCATTTGTATTTATTGTTCCATCTGTATTTAATTTACTCACAATTACAACCTTTTATAATATCTAGTAGATTTCAAACATATTTCTCTAGATCCAAACTTCCAAGGATCATGATCAAAACTTTTAAAGTGTCCAGGAACCGCCGTTGTACGTACCTGTAAAATCATATGCAAATCAGGATCATTAGTATAATTAGGATCGTTAACAAAAGATGTATACCCTTTACTTTCCATTAACTGAGTATAGATTCTAGCAACATAAAGCCACTTAACTTTAAATCCTATGTGAAAACTAGCAGTATTTAAAATACCTATATGATCCCAACAATAAGCACCATCAGTATTTTTATTTTCACTAGTTCCCAAATATCCTAAATCGTTACATTTTCTATATATAACTCTTATTTGTCTTTTAGAAAAGTTATATTTAAACTCTTTAGACACAACATTTATTAAAGATTTATATAAACATCCATTATTATAAACACCTGGTAAATCAGGAAAATCATTTTGATAATATATCTTTTTCATAATCAATCTACTTATTGTATGCAATAACGCTATATGTCGCATTTATAGCTATTCTTGTAACCTGTAAAGTTGTTGTCTCTCCTGACTTAATTACACCCAAACTATCTATAGTTAACATTATCGGAAAATAAAACGCTCCTGTATATGCTATTCCAGATACAGGTAAAGCATCATCACAAACAGGCCGATAACCCACTGGCAAAGTTGCTATTACTTCATTTTGTGCTACGGTTGTTAAAGCATCTTTTAATATATACCCTTCAACGCTACACAATACACCTTCCCTTCTTGCTTTTAAACTTGCAAAATTTGCAGCCGATAAAGTAAAGTTAGCCGCTGCCGTAGGAAAAACAGAAGAACCACCAGACCATCTCCAATCAGACCAGACACCAGTGTTTGTGTCTCCAAATCTCCACGCAAAAGTATTAGTATTTGCCGGTAAATAAGGGTAATTATTTTGTACAACAATTCCGTCTACATGGTGTTTTATTTCTACTATACCATCAAGAGGGAACCCGCTTCCTCCATCACACCGGCCATAACTTAAACCCTTAATAAATGAATTAGGCGGGAACGTTACATCTATTACTTGCTCATTCCCTCCGGTAACTTGAAAAGAATTTTGGCCTAATTTAGCCGTTAAACTATAAGGGAATACTGTATCAGTTATAATACTTGATATCCATAAATTCATGACCTCATGAGGATGGACTGTCCTACCGTCTCCAAATGGATCATCCATATAAATATTTGCTGCACCTTTGCTATCTCTTAAATATGCATAGGTATCAATATACACACATTGAAATTCTCTAGCTATTTCCTTAATACCTAGACTTATACTTTCATGCCATGTTGCAGCTCGACCATTTGGTTCATCATTAGTTGAGTTTGGAGACATTAAAACGATTGTTAAATCTTCTATTCCAAGACCTTGAGTTGTTCTAATTTCAGCTAATCCAGCCCTCATATTTGCATAAAAAGTATCTCTATCAGCAGCAGAACCATCATTTATTCCCCATCTTAAAAAATAAATATCTGGATTTAAAGCTAAATCCTGTGCTAAAAATGTGGATAACCAATCGGCTGAAGGTGATCCGGCATGACCTGAGTTCAAAGAGGCTAACCCATACTGAGTATTCATCCCTAGTCTAAAAGCTGAGTTTTTGAATAAATTGTTTATTGTATATGTTGGATCTGTTATCCCTGAACCGCCAATACCTTCCGTAGTACTATCACCAGAAAAGACCGCTACAGGTGCTTGACCCCATCCATCAATATATCCCTGATGAAAATGCGACATATATTCTTGACCAAATACATATTTAAAATTATCTTTTTCAGAATTAGATTGAGATGTTCCACCAATAACATTTTCTAATAATTTACCTGGACCAATTATTTTAATACCATTTAAATTAACTAATGATGGAACATAAAAAACATCTTCTATAAAAATCTCTTTTTCTGAAGCTGCAATTACAGCATTAACAATAACACTATCATTTGTTACACCATCACCTATTGCACCAAACCATATAGGATTTAAAGGATATGTCAAAGGTTTCCATTTATCTAAATTATCTTTCGGTTTATTATTTATATTTGGTGATATATCCGTCCCAGATATTGACCGCCATAATACACCTTCATCTAAAGCTATAGAACCTCTATTATAATAATTTTCAGTATTAAGCCATTCAGGAACACCACTTTGAAATAAATATTTAACCATCGATGTAAGAAGAAAAAACAAACTATTTATATCTTCTGAATATGGAAGTCGGCTCGATCCTTGATCTGATGTTATACCAAATAAACCCTCTAAATATTTAGGGTCACTTTGCATTGAATCAAGATTTTTAGTCGTTGTTGGTGATCCACTAGCCTTTGACCCTATTGCCCCAAATTCACCAGTTGCAGCAGAATTACCGAAAATCTTTTGTAATACTCTTGTTATTTTTGCCATTTATTTCTCCTAGTATGTTAACCAACCGCCAAACGGTGTTTCGCTATAATCTATAAATCCTTCTAAAAACGAGGGTATTCCTAAATTAGTATAATCTAAAAAACCAAACATGTTATTTATATCCTCAACTATTGTAATTAATAATTTAACTGCCATAGGTTTAGGTAACAATGTTACAGATATTTCCAAAAATGGAAAGACTGATTTATCAACAAAATACTCTATCGTCATATTTAAATTATCATTCATTTGTATTTTATCGCCAAATGCATCAAATAGTAAACCATCTATTGATTCAGGTGAATAATTAGAATTATTCTGTATTATTTTCAATCTAATAATAAATCTTAATTCAGCATCAGTTAAAACATAATTAGAATTAACACCAGTATCATAGTTTATCATATCAGCACTAGGTAAAGGATTCTGCGAATAGTCTACAACTCCCACTATATTAGTATATGGGGGTACTTCATCATAATCAACAAAACCCCAATGCAAACCTGTTATATCTTCCTGTACTGTTATTACTCTTGAAGCTCCTACATATTTTGCAATTATATCAAGTTGAACACCGACAGAATCATCAACATTATAACCATTTTCAACATCTTTCACTAAGTCAAAAATCATTTGCGACCCTATCAGATTTTCAATATGAGAAACAGCCTTTATTTTAGATCTGTATTGCAATATTAAAAGATTGGAATAATAACTTATCAATTCACTATTCATGTAATAGTTATCCTACTTACATCATTTATGAATCTATTTTTTATTAAATCAACAGACACTATTTCTTCCCAAAATATATTGTCTTTCGAAACTTCCATACCTGTTATTTTAAAATCATTATTATATTCTTTTACAAAACATGTAACAATTGAAGCTTCCGCATCGTCTCCGATCTGCCACAATACACCTTCAACTATTGCATTTTTAACATCATCAGAATTAAAAGATTCACCAGGCAATGACAATGACATTCTTATATATAAACCTTCACCTCCTGGCCTATCATATTTTACATTGTAAAACCTATCATTTGTTCTAGGTACCTGAACTATTTGATCGCCACGCATACCGCAACCAGTTGTTTTTTTAGAATAAATAACTTGCCCTATTTCGTCAGGATCACCACCCTCAACTATACACCATATTGTATGTGCTTCAGTTCCGTTTGAATCCGTTACATTTGAATCATTTTCCTCAGCTAATGCAGTTGTTACTCCTTCAAGATCTTTCAAAGCAGCTTCAAGGCCGTCAAGATTTCCTATTGAAGATATAGCCGTAGAAACTCTACGCCGTACCTTTAACTTAGAATCACTCTCTTCATTATTACCGATAGAGTTAGCCCCTGAAGGATTATTTATATTTGTTATTCCAGCTAGTACCGTTTCGCCTGTTGTTATAGTATTGGGCGTAACTTCTACTTTGCCTATTTCAGCAGCACGGAAATTAAAAGCGGTTACACTTGCACCTACAATAACTTGTGAAGATAATAAATAAAACAAAGTTCCCGCATCATCCTTAACAGTATAAAGATCTTTAACGGTAGGATTTAATTCATTAGCCTCAGAATCTAAACCAACAAGATTTAACGCCCTATCCGTTGTTATGTTTATATCTTGAAAAGTGTATGTTCCTTCATTTCTTGTAATTCCGTTTATTGCAACCCTTTGATCTAATACCCGCCCTAGTGCTTGATCAGGATCAAAACCAGAATTAACACTTTGAAGTATTTCCCTAATATCTACGCCGTTCTGTGCTTCAATATCAACTTTTTGACCATCAGGACTATTTTGTTCAATATTGATATCATTACCATATATTGATTTGTAGCCGTCACCTATTTCAGCTTTAAGCTCTGCCAATGATTTTGTTTGCAATCCATTTTCATCTAATAAATCAGGCATTTTTTATAGCCTCATAAACAGTTTTATCAACAACCCTTAATTTACGATCACAACAACAAGGTATATTTTTAATAATAATTCTTTTAAATAAACCCCTTGTTTTTATTTTCTTTGTTTTTGTGTTTTGACCTTTATATTTTTTTCCGCATTTTGTACAGTGATAATATTTCATTATATTCTACTCCTAAAAGTGTACCCAACACTTACATCTGAACCATCAGCATCAGCATCGGCTATTATTGTTAAAGTTGTATCAGCCCATTGTTTTGCACCTAATACACTTGCAAGATCTATGATTGCAGTATCATCTTTAGCAATTGCTAAAGACATTATTTCTTGACCACCACTAAAAGCAGTTGCTGATATATCGGCCTGCGCTGGAGTTGTTGGTGTTGAAATATCAACAAAAGAAGGACCTGTTAAAACTGCATTAAATAAAACCCTAAACGTTATAGCTTTACCACCGTCTACAGCAAGGGTTAATAATCTAGGCTCTAAATATAATTTATTATCTTTGCCTGCATATGTTCCAGGGTTTTTTATACTGAATAAATAATTATCCCCTAATAACATAGGAGTTAATGGAAAATCATAACCTTCTAGTGTTGTTAATGCTTCAGGAAATGCTTCACCCTCCGAGCCTGCCACAGCTGATGGTGACATAATTTCAACGGGATCTGTGTTTCCAAAATTTGCAACACCCATTGATATTGGTAAACTTGGAATATCTAAAGAGGTTTCTTCATAAAGATTTGAATATTTTATTTTATTAACAATCCTTATTTCTCCACTGTCAGAATCTTCCATAGAAAAATATTGCATTCCAGCACCAAGCCATTGAAATTGTATTTGATAGACATTAAGCTTTGTTTGATCAAGTAAAGGCTTAACATCTTCGCTCCAATCCTCTTGTTTTATCCAAGTATCAACACCTTTAGCCCTTCTTAATATCCCGAATTCAAGTCCATTGTAACCAAAAAATAAACCGTCATTAAAATCACCTATTCCATGAAGCTGTAAAGAATTTTCTTTTGGAGTTTTAAAGATGGTTGTAAATCGTACTAATCCACCAATACCAGGAGTATATGAAAGACTTGCATCTGTTCTAATAAAAGCAACACCGTTTGGATCTGCCCCTGTTGAACACACCGCCATATTTCCAGAATGAGAAACTACACCACCATTCAATACTGTCTGTCGAATAGTTCCAGGATTTATATTATATGCAAATGTCCAACCTGCATGAACTCTAAATTCTGCGACTAATTGCTCGCCAAAAGCTGTTTTTGCTGGTGAATCACCACCAGACTCAACAATAACCGGAAGAGGCTCACCACCAGAAGAAACAGCCAAAGCCCTTTTACCATTAGTCTGTGTAACATAAACATCTTTTAAACTTCCTAAACTCTCTATATCACTCATAAATTAAACCTCTACCGTTGCCGGTCCGTATATTGTTAATATTTCAGCCTGAGCCGAAAAACCTCTAGTACTTCTATTTACATCCGAAGAGTAACTTTTAATTTTTATTACACCTTCCGACTGAAGTATAACACGTTTAACATCAGAATCCAAAAATGTTTTAGTTCCTTTATCTAAATAGTTTTTATAATCCACACCTTCAGCCGGACTTGTAAAACTGTCACCCTTCCATGATTTTAACCGAGTTTTAATATTTAGTAAAACAGCAGCTAAATCTTTTGTATAATCCTGTTTACCTTTTCCAAACTGCCAATCATTATCATTATCAAGATTTCTATGTATCATCCTATTTTAACCTCCGATGAACTACCTGTAATTTTTCCTGTTAATTCTAAAGGTATAGTACCAAGAGATGTTAAAGCCGTTTGTATAGCTGTAATATAAGGAACAAGTATTATTGATACAGGATCGCCTCCACTTGCTAATGGTGTAAGTGCTGCTATAGCTGTTGTATTTGCAGCACTCCAAGCAGTATTAAAAGAATTATATTTAGCAGCCCAAGCCCAAAATGATGAATCTTCAGCAATAGTACTTTTTATTTCATCCGCTAACCTGGCCGCAAATTGTTCACTTCCTGGACCTGAAGTACCTAATAGCCGAACTATACCACCATCTGATTTAAAAAAAGCTGTTTTGGGATTTATCCCAACTAAAGCGATTCCATCAGATAAATTATGCTTTCTTCTTGTTGCGGGTTCTTTAACATTTGCACTATCCCACCAGGTGTCAATATTTCTATCACTAAATAATACAATACAGTAATCACCTTTTTTAATAGGCATATCCAAATAAGCACCACCACCAGAAATAACAACATAAGGACAATCAACAAGTAAAGGATAATCTTTAATCTTGTCACCTTGAACCCGTCTTTTTACTTGAATGTTTATTTCTACAGTTTGATCACTATTAACTTTTTCTATTTTCCCTATCTGTATACAATTCATATTTGCAAATATAGAGTTTTTTAATTCTGCTAAAACATCATCTAAATCAGGCGGTATTACTGTTTGACTAGTCATTTTGACACCTCTGTTAATCCCTTTGCCCCGAAGTATAACTGCAGTGTTGTAACTGCTTCCCCTGGAATAGCCTGTGAAATTGTAACATTATGATTAAAACCCATAATTTTATATTGTCCGTTATATATTTCTTCTAAGCTGTTAACCTCACATACAACGCCTACCTGAGATTCAGGAAGAAATAATACCGGAACAGTTAAAAAAGTATCTTGCCGCTTCGGTGTAGCTAATAATTGATTAGAATGTAATACAATTACTTTCCCTTTTATTGTCTCATCATCAGTTAAAACATTTACTGTTTCATTATCTATAAAATATTGACCATCTGTTATATCTGATAAAACCGTAGCAGATTGACCCAATAATACTTGTCCCCTTGGAGAGTCACCAGTAGATTGACTACCAAAAACACCCGCCAAAACATTAGGCATATCATTTATTATGCTTTTCAAAACATCTACTTTTGAAGTTTTTTTATTTACTGTCTGAGATGTAAAACCGTTTTGTATTGCGTCTAATCCATCAAAACAATCTATTGATGTAATCCATTCAGTTTTTTGTTTTGTTGAATTAGCTTCATATATATTACCAGTGAAAACCTCTTTTAAACTATTTCCATATCCAGCCCTTAAAGATATTTTCCAATATTCAGTAGTTACATATCTATCTTTATATATCTGACTTCTAGTATTTTTACCAAGATTATATATTTTTAATTGACACCTATTTGCAGAGGCTAAAGTATTTCTGGTTATATTAAACATAAGAGTAAATGGAGGATTAATAGTTATAGATTTTCCATTAAGTGTTATTATATTTAATTGATAATTTCTTTGAAACTTCAAATTTTAGCCTCTTTGTAACTCTCGTTTATCTGTTCAACCTCTTCAGGTGTTAAAACTCCCAACAATACACGACCACTTGATAAATCGTTAATTATAAATGGTTCTGTATCATCTATTACATTAACATTCAAACCAAATGGTATAATTTTATCATACTGCTGCAATAAATTAGGACTATTACAAACTCTTAAACCATTAACAATAAAACTATTCCATTCTAAATCCATATACCACATCTTTATTGATGGTTTAAATGTTAAGGTAATTTGTATTGAATCACCATTTTCAATTACAGTAGTTAAACTTTGAGAGCTTAAAGCCTGTATACCTTCTAATATTTTCATTACAAAGCCCCTACAGCACTAAATAAAAACGATTCTGTTCTACCTTGTATTTTACCTATATCCTCAGTTTCTTCTATCTGAACCTCTTCCCTCGGTGTATCGATATAATTATTAAAATCTGTTTTTTCTATATCTGCAAATCTCAATTGCTTTAATGAAACAGATATATTTGTTATTTCTTTTGTTTCTGTGTCCTGGGAAAAACCAATATTTGTTATTCTCATATCTTCGAAATAATCCCAAGGTGTTTGAACAGTTAATAAAGATGAACTTTGCCACAATGAATATAAACTATTATAAGCTTTTTCCTGTGCTGTTTCTTTAACACCTTCACCTTCAAAAAAATCAACTATATTCTGTATTCTATCAACAGATTGATTTATTTTAGATATTGCAGATTCTGCAAATAAAGTAGATTTTTGAACATCTTGAACAAATCCCGGTGTTAAATCTCCTAGATATGCATCAACAGTTTCAAGTCTATTATTTATTTCTGACAGTTCCCCCTCAATTCCTTCAGGAGGCCTAAATACCAACTCACCGATCAAGCCGGACAACATAATAACTATAGGTTTTTTTATTTCATGATCATTTATATAACTATTATTTTCTGTGTAATGGTCTGTAATTTCTGAAGATAAATCTATAGATTCATTTTCAGGGATATCAAATAAAAAACCCGAAATACCTTTAGCAGATTTTGGTCTAACAATAGTATTTGCTGAGTTGTTTAAATAACCGGAAGAGTCGCTGCCCCTTGGTTCTGTCTTAGGTCCTACCGTATCAAATGACATATATTATTCATCCCTTGGAATTTGTGCTGAGGCTGCATTTAAAGAATCTTCCATCATCCTAAAAGCTGTTCTACCTGTTGTTTCTGGATCATTAGATCCATTAACCACCATATTCATATTATTTGTAGTATCTCCACCCTTTCCAATTAAATTTAAAAATGAATCTTTCAAAGAGGCTAAATATTCTTTTTTACTCATGCTTTTAAGTTCTAAATCTTTGGCCTGTCTCGCAGCCATTCCAGCCTCTAATCTACTTTTACCTTCAGCACTTGGAATAATAGCATCTTTTGTTTTCTGAACCACCGACTTTATTGTTCCTGTTCGCTCTTCCCATTCTTTTATCGCTTTTATACCTTCAAGAATTTTATCAATAAAATTACTGAATCCCTCTGATTTTTCCATAAAATCACCAAATAGAGATTTTCCACCCTGAGAATATATATATAAATCATCCATAATTGCAATTAATAATAATAATCCAGCAGTCATTAATCCAATAGGTGATAACAATAAAGCAGAATTTAAAAGAGCTACAGCACCTAACACACCCATAATACCAACTTTCCAACCAACAGTTTTAGTAATTAAATCATCGATACCAGTTACAGTATTAATAATAGCGCCTGTAAATTTTGATACCCATTTAAACCCTAATTTAAAACCCTCGATTATTCCATCTTCATTTTTTTGAATAAAGGTCGTTACTCTTTTAGTTAATAATAATATTTGAGGTGATAAACCAACAGTTATCTGAGCTTTCATATAATTTATTGCTCTTGATGCTAGATCAATACTAGCCTTAGTTTGATTCATTGTTTTAATTGCAGATGGTGATATTATAAAAGCATTAGAGGCCATTTGATTAAACTGTTCATTTGTTAATTCTAAAGTTTGTAATAATCCAGCACCTACCCCCAATTGAGATAAAGCATTTTTTTTCATAGCTGGATCTAAGTCTTTTATTTTTGTTCTTAAATCCTCTAATATTTTTAATGGGTCCTGGTTAGGATCTACACCAAGCAATTGATAACCAGAAATATTACCCTGGCCTAATTTAATTTTTTCCCTTGCATCTGCTAAAGCTTTAACCGCTGCCGTTACTGATTCTATAGGTTGTCCAGTTTGTTCAACTACAGATTGCCATTTTTGAAACTCACTTGTATTAATTCCAGTTTCTACCTGTAATTGATTAAAGGCTACTGCTGCATTTAAAGCGTCTGAAGTAATTTTTCTAATAGCTAAAGCAGTTCCAGCAGCTACACCAGTAACAGCAATCAAACCAGTTTTAACCGTATTCATAGACTTAGCAAAACTTTTAGCCTTTGCCTCATCTGTTTTTAGTCCTATCCTAGCGAATAAATCAACTATAGTCATACTGTACCCCTACTTGATTATACACGATGTTTTTTAAATAAAAAAGAGGAACTTTCTAGCTCCCCTCTGATTTATTAATTTCAGTATAAACCCTTTCAAAATCATTATTAAAAGATTCGTAATCCAAAATACTTAATACATGGTCAACATTTGCATTTAATACATTTTCAGGATTACCACCATAATAACCCATCTTTGAAATCTTTAATGCAACTATCATTTCTTCCGTAGCCTCTATTTTTATTTTTGGAATTTTTGCATCAGTTCCTCGACTCCCGGAAACATAGAACTGATTTTTCCGAAAAAAGGCGATAAATTGACCTTTAATACCTCAACCATTACAGGATAATAATATTGTCTATTTTCAACTTTCTCAAAAAATGCAATATTAACCAGCTCCTTATCAAGCAAAACCACCGTATCACAACATTTAAATAATACATCTTCGATCTTTTCATCTGTAATTACTGCTAAAAGATTTTCTATTAAACTTCCTAACGTATCTTTCCCTATGTCACTTTTCATAAGATCATCATTATTTATAGTAATATCTTTTAAATCAAAAGTTATACCATCAGCCCTTAAAGCCTTAGATATAACCCTTTTAAGATTCATACCATTTTTAAATGATGAAGGTTGTACAATTAACTCTTTACCGTCTAAATCCATATTTACCCTAACCTCTATTTATTATTATGTTAATGCTCTGTCACCATTTGCAAATACCATTGTATAAATTGCTATTGCTTGTTCGGTGTCACCTTCAACATTCTCTTTACCTTCTACCATTTTCTGAATTGCACCAGCAGATAATTGATAAACTATATTAGTTACATTACCAGCACCATCCCCGGATCTTTTTATAAATTCACCAGAAAAAAGAATAAAAGCTGCCGGATCATTTAAATACTCTTGTAATCTAGAATTTAAATATTTATCATCATCAGAACCTAAAAGAACTCTAACAACAACATTTGCAACTTTTCCAGTTGAATTAAGAGCAAATAAAACATTTCCGTTTTTTCCTCTCTTAGCCTCTACAACATTGTTTGGAAATGTTAAAACCGTCGTGTCTCCATCTCCAAAATCTTTCATTATTCTAGTATCTAAAATTATAGTATCACTACCATTCATTGAAACACTCATCTTTTAGGCCTCCACTAATACGACTACATCAGAACTATGAAAAGCTCCTGAATCTTTAGACGCTATTTGAACAAGTGGCGCAACCCTTGCATCTCGTTCTGTCTGTGATTGTTTACTAATAGGTTCAGCAAACACATAATAACCAAAGTCGGCTATATTTCTTATATGATCCCCAGGGTTTCCAAAAGTTGTTGACCCATTCCACGTTCCAGGTGCAAACGTTCCATTAGTCACAAATAGAATCATTACCTTTCTATATGAACCTTTAAGTCCGTTTAAACCTTCTTCAGTTTGCGGAATCTTGGTATTAGTTTGTTTAAGAAAATTAAAACCAGCTATTTGTAGTCTAGTTTTTAAAGCTAGCCTACTATAAACCTGGTCAAAATATCTATTTATACCAGATGTTAACATCCCAGGAACACCAAAATCAGCGTATACATCAACACCGTTTTGCTTTGCACTATCTACAGTCGATTGAATTAATCCAGTATCACCAATAAAACCTACAACCTCTTTTAAATGCATTGTTTGTGCCGTATTGGTTCCATCAAAATTAACAGACAAACCCCTAGAGGCATAAGCAGCTGCAAAGCTTAGAGCATCAGCGGCAGATATAGAATAAAATAAACTTCTAGTATGAGTATAACCCTTGTCTTTTAATGTTTTAAATATTCCAACTATATCAGCTAATACACTTGAAGCAACAAAAAGCAATTTATCAAGCCCCTGAATAGTTAAAGCTAATTCATCAAGATTAGAATCTGTTTGTTTTTCATTTAAAATAATTCCAAAATAATTTATAGAGCCCTGAGTTCTTAAAACTGCATCCTTAACCCTTTCAAGTCCAGCATCTGCACCAGAAACAGGACCAGGAGGAAGATTTAACAATACTGATATATCCGTACCGGTTCCAGTTACATCAAGTTCAATAGTCTTGGTTGCCCCGGTTGCTATGGTTTTTAATGTCACTACAGCCGCCGCAAGCTCTCCGGAAACCTCAAAAACTAAACCAGCACCAGAAACAGCAACACTATTTAGCGAAGTTGTTACACTTGCAATTGAAGTTGTATCAATAGGACCAATTAAAAGATCCGCTGCACCTCCACCGTCAACATCAGCATTTATATTATAATCTGACTCTGTTAAGGTTGTTAAGTTCAATGCAGCCGTTCCGCTTAATGTTGCGGGTTTAACTGATGCCGCCTGTTCTCGAGGGATTACAACTAAAAACCCTTTACCAGTTAAGATATTGGGATTCTGTGAAAAAATAACTTCAGCAAGTGCGAATGTATCACTATTACTTCCAAAATCCTGTTTAACTCCTTCAGAATTTAAGTAAGTTCTTGAAACTCCAAAATCCCCGGGTATAGGTGCTTCATCTGTTATTATAGCTAATGCAGAGGTATTAATATTATTTAATCCTCTTTGTGCTGCTAACAGTGTAACCCTAACCACATTTCCAATGTCTATTTTACCCATCTATACCAACCTCCACCGATTGAAAACTATCATAATAATTTGTACTTGATCTTTTTATTATCATATGACTAATAATAACAGGGATTCGGAAACGGTGCAACGAGGAACCACCTTCAATAAAAGATAGATCTTGAATTGTTTTAGTTCTGAATATCCTAATATTGTTATCTTCTGATTCTCTTATGGCCTCATTTGAATTAATGGCCATTAAAACTTCGAACCGTCTAGTTTTTGCATCTTCATTTTTACTTGTTATTTCTACATTAAAAGTGGTATTCATAGTTATTGTTTGAACTTGCTCATTTGCAGATTCATCAAACTTATTTATATTAGAAATTATTTTATCTGTACCTGTTGAAATAACTATATAAATCAATTTGTCCTTAGGTGCTTTAAAATCTTGATCATAAATAACGACCCTATCATCATCTAAACCCAATCTTGATTGTATTATATCAGCTAGTACTATATCGGGTTCTTTCATACTGTAAAATCCTCTATAGCTTCATATTTCTGAAAACCCGATTCAGTCCAGTTATTTGTAGATTGTATTTTATATCTAACACTATCTTTTATTATAATATCATCAGTTTTTAATAATTGACCTTCAGTTACAATAATAGACCACCATATCCAAGTTCTTTGTTCTTCAGGTTTTCTATTTACTATGGCCGCTTTAAGTGATTGAAAATTGCAAGTAAGAACTATAGAAACTTCAGTATCTACAGTTTTATGATTAACGATTGATTGAGTAACTAATTTTACATTTGTTTTTTTAGTCCAACCCTTTAGAGTTTTTCCCATGTAAGGAACTGCCATTATCCACCAACCTTAGAACTTATAGATTTACGTAATACACCTTCATCAATTAATATTGAATCAGACCCCTTTGCTTTTATTGTAGATTCTGATAACTCTTCCCATGATCCGAACCCACCAGTTTCAAAAGCTTCCTGTATTCTGGCCTCACCTGATATACCTATCAATTTAAATATTGTTTTAATATCACCATCTAATAAAAGTTTTTCCATTCTAGGGGCAATTGATTTTTCGATATATACTTGACCAGTTTCTAAAGGCATTTTAATAAAAGACCGTTCGGGTATTGTAGTATTTCTACCCCTTCCAGCTTTATCAGTTCCAAATTCATGAGTGGCACCAATTCCCGCTATTGTTAGGCCGCCCTCTTCGGTTGCGTGGTTTTCTCCAAGAATCCCAACATCTACATAAAGTTTTTCAGATAAGCCCGCTACAAGGTTTTCAAGTTTGGTAAAATCTCCTTTTACCTCACTATCCCCATTTTTAACATGGAACCCACTCATGGAAGAGTTGCACCACTAACAACATAAACAGCACCATCGATATAAGGCTTTGAAAGAGTAAGAAACTTTTGACCATAATAAGTAGTTGCATACATGGCAAAATCTCCCTGTGACATCCAATCGGGAACAATAACCGATTCCGATATTCCATCGGCCGACCTGGATCCCTGTATAAATACTGGTTGCCCTCCGGAATTTGCCGCTTCAATATCATTAGTTAAAAAATGTGCTGTTAAGTACAATAAAGCTTGCTTACATGCTGCTTCATCAGGGTATAAATCACCGTTAAAAGTTGCCTGTGCTTCAGTAATAGCCGATTCAATGTCTTTATCTCTTATAGCTGGTAAAGTTTCACCATAAGTAAATTGACCCCTGTCAAACTGTTCCTTAAACTCTTCAACTGTTATTGTACATTCAGCCATTATTTTTTACCTTTTTTTTCTTCAGCTTTTTTTTTATCTTCCTGGATATCTTTAAAATCCTTTTCAGATACCGCATTTTCAAACTTTCCAATAAGCTTTTTGCCTTCATCATCTCCGAACACTAAATGCTTATTAGGGTGTATTACTTGCGGACCATCAAAAGTTCTACTATAAATTAAAGGCTTTATACCCTTATTAAATACTTTCATTATTTACCCGCTTTAACTGCTTTTAAATCTGCAATTTCTTTTACTAACTTTTTATTATCTGCTTCAAACTTTTCATTTTCAGAAGTTAATTTTTTATTATCCTCTTCAAGTTTTTCTTTATCTGCAGTCAATGTTCCAACTTCACCAGATAACTTTTTATTATCTGCTTCAAGCTTTTTGGTACTTGATGCCTTTTTCACTTCATCACTTTTAATAAAATCACGTGGATAGTCTTTAATTAACTTATCCGCATGATCTTCATTAAGAGTTATAAAACTTCCAGGCTTACAAGTTTTATTCTCTTCACTATCTCTTAGAGGCCATGATCTTCGACCTTTATTATATATCTTAACTCTTACAACTTCTCTTTTATTTGACACTACATAACCCCATATATACGATCTTTAAAAAAGATCCTGGAACTTTCAGGAATAATTATTTCAATCCCTAAAGCTTCAGCCCTTCCACACATATAAAAAAATGTATCTCTTTGATTAATATATTCTTCCTGTGAAGCCATATCTAAACCAAATAAATATATTTTATTATAGCCCTCTTTTATTGCTAGTGCTAACATCCAACTGATAGAAGATCCAAAAACAGGACCGTATTTATCTAACATCTCTTTTACTGGATATTGCCTATATAAACCAGAAAAAGCGGTAATAACTTTATTACTAAAATCATTTAACCACTCTTCCCATATTTCCGGTTTATGTAATTGAAAAATCAAATCAACTTTATCCGGGTTCAATTTTTTAAATATAGAGGTAACACACCAGATGTCACCCTCTATTGAATAGCAACCATCAAAGCCGGGTGATTTCCCGACTATTGATAGTATTTTATTAGGTTGCTGTTTCATCAATATATAACATCTCTCTTTTTCTGTTTAAGAGATAACCAGAATATTGACCAATTGCTGCCTGAGTCCAATTCAACTTATTAGCTGTATCAGCTTCTAACATTGTAAAATCTACAGGTATAGACATTTTACCAGTATCTTCTACATTTCTATAAAGAGAATATCTATTCTTATTAATTCCACGACTAACATTTTTATCAGCCTGGGAATAAGATAATCCCTTAATTGCAAAATTAGCGTTTCCAGTAGTACTTCTAAACATATCTAACATGTACTGAAGTTTAGATATATTAGGGAATGATTCAGAATATGGAACACCTAAACCTAAAAAGTCACTATTAGGAATTACAAAAGTATCAGGTAAAACAGTATCATTCCCATTTGCAAAATAAGCTGGTAAAAGACCACCAATAAAAGCGGTAAACTCTGTCTCTGTCATTGCTGTTAGAGGCTTAGTAATTAACGTAGTGTTAATTGTTGCCTCTGGATCATTTAAAAGACCAGTAATTTTACCGTTTGGATGTCCTAAAAATGCAGTCTCCTGAACTCCAAGATCCCAATTTTTCTTTAATGAACCTAGTTTAGATTCCACAACATCCCAGTTATTAGCTAAAGCAGCTTTGTAAATCTCGAAAATTGTCCAGGCTGTACCCTTTCCCCATGATTTAATAGGCATTACTAATTTATCAATACCAGCGTCAACCTGTGCTAATCTTCCGGTTTCTGTTTGCATATCAACATCACCATCGTAGAAATCACCACCAGATTGAAAAACTACATTCTGGACAATTTCTTCAGCCCATGCAGCAGATCCAACATCAACCGGCATATAATCAGCTATTGGAATTTCGTAGAAAACTTGATTAACTACTTTTTCTCTTACATAGCTCATTGTAGTAATTAAATACTGGAACCCCGCACCAGATGGATCTATATCACCACCCGCATTTAATAGACGCATACCATTAATATGAGATGGTAAAGGCATACTATTAAACAACCTCTTAGTTAAGAGATTTGATTTTTTATTTTTCTTAATAACCATAGTTACTCCCTTACTTTTCTATTAACACTCTAATAGGTTGATCTCCGGATGTTGCTTTATCAAGAGCAATACCAACTTTTATTCCAGCAGACTTAGTAATAACATTACCAGGAGTTGCAAGAACTAATTCAACAGCAGCACCCCGAGCAATAGCAGCGCCGGAATTCATATTAACTACTGCACCAGGTAAAGCAACCTGAACAATATCACCTACAGCATTGCTATTTTTCTTAGTGGTATAAATTTTTATACCAAAAATAGAATCTGCTGTATTATCTGTTCTTTCATCTACAACAGGAGGACCTTGAAAGTCATTAACCCCCAAGTCTGCAAGCTGTACACCCTCACCAGGTAAAAGCAAATCAGCCGAAGCATCGTCATAACGAAATCGGCAAGTCATTGCATTAGGATTAGCATTAGTACTTAAATCTAAAGTACCTACAGCTTGACCCTGCTTAAATTGGTTTAAATTCTGTAAAGACATTAGTTAACCCCCTGTGCAACTTTAGAACCATATCGAGATTTTCCAAGCTCTAACCGTTCTGACTTTGTTTGAATATTAGGTTTAAAGGGTTTTGAATCCTGAGTCGCTGCATTTTTAACAACCTTGTTAACCCTTCTATTTACGATTGCATTAGTTCTTGTCTGTTTGGTTTCGTCAATTACATCCTCTGCAATTTCGTCCTGCGCTGGTTCTGCATTTTCAACAGTTCCAGGATTACAAGCATTATACATATCGGCAACTGACATTTTAACACCATCAACCTCTACTTCATCGTCCATGTTAAATTTTGTACCAGAATTATCAAGCTCTGAATCTTTCTTTTCTTTGTACATTGCAATAAGTTCTTCTAATGGCATTTCAGTTCCATCAGGCAAAGAGACTACGCCACCTTCAGCATTTTCAACAACAACCTCTTCCTCTTCCTCTTCCTCAGGTTTCTTTTCAGGTTCCTGATTTTTAAGAACTTTCTTGTCTTTTTTCTTAAAAAATTTAATTTTCACATTTCCCCCTATGGATTTGCTATTTTTTATTATCCACGCTTTCTCATATCTTGGATTAGGTACAATAGCCATATGAACATATTCACCGTTTAAAACTTCAGCGTCATAATCCACATTATGAACAGTACCACCAGCTTCATCTGATTCAATAGGATCATAAGCACATGAAACAGAATAACCATTTTTATCAATGTTTTCCTGTGTCTCTTTATCCCAAATCATCATTTCCACAAAATACCAGCCGCTTTCTTCATCGTAACCACTAGACGAGACTATACCATCAGCAAATTTATTTTTTTCATCCTTAGACATTTCAAAGAGTTCATGCGGCTCTTTATCTGTGTGATCAAAATTAACTACTGGCATTCCTACGAAAGTCGACATCATTCGATCAAGTGCAGGTTTCTGCACGAGAATGATCCCGATTCCTTCCGCTGTATAATCTGCAAGCCCTGGCTCAATATAATAAGCTGTATATTTTTTTGGAACTGCATTTTTTATTTTCATATAGGTATTATGCCCCCTTTTTTATTGTATGTCAAACTACTGGAATACTTGTACATCTACAGCCAAAAGCCTGACCAGGATGATTACTATCTGCATTAATAACAGATCTACTCTTCCACTTTCCAGCCCTTGCAGCTTCTATGTTTTCAGCATATACCGAAGCATCGGAAAACTTACATATTTTACCTTGCATTAAATAATGATTCCCATGGTCTTTTGTTGGCATAGGATATTTACCGCTAGGATTACCAACAACCCTAATATCGTTAGAAGTAGACCACTTGTAAAACTCTAAACCAGCACTTACATATCTTTCATCCCGAACCTCTGCCAAAAATAAAGAAGTTTCCTGTCTAGCCAAAAACTTAGCCTTTGCCTGTGAAACTCCATATTCAACCTCTATCAATTCCTGAAGCTCTTTTCTGTTATATCCGGATAATACATTTTGTTCTATTACATCTCTAAGCCGTGTTATTTCTATTTCAGTCCAATTAGTAATATTTATATTTTGATTATTTGTATAATTATCTGTTAACCTTTGTGACAATTCTGGTGTCATTTCAGCAGTTACACCAATAGAAGAGAGTGTTTTATCTGCTTCTTTTGACATTTCTTCAAGTGGTTTAGAAACAGAATATTTTAATTTATTTACTTCAGCCTCTACCCTGGCCGGTATTCGATCAACAGCCCATTTTATTTTTTTATTGAGTGTCTCTCCCTTGGAGTTTGCAACCGTAGAAGCTGCCAACACATCAGGTGGGGCTAAACCCTCCCACCTTTTAGTACGTCCGTTATATTTAGCAAACTTTGATAATTCCCTAGATACGCGAGAGTTAAAAGAACCAGAAAACAAACCATTCTTATAAAATATCTTTCCTGTTCTTATTGCTGTTATTAAATAACTATTAGAATTAAGTATTGTTTTTTTATCTTCCTCTAATATTTTAAATATCTCTTCCCAATAAAATTTGTAGAAATAGTAATTTAGATCTTTTTCAACAGGTTTATAGTAAGACTCTTTTAGTGTTAACATATTTATACCTGGTAATTATTTTCTTGATTTGCCGATGGTTCGGGTGGTTCAGGGCTATCATTTAAACCCTGTTCGGTTTTAGTCTCAATTGTAACTATTCCAGCCTTTCTACACATCTGAAGAAATTCTTCACCATCTATTAACCCCCGATCATATAAACCAGATAGCCTATTGTACTCTCCATTCTTAACAGTCTGATCAACTTCAGGGGTTAATTCCCTTAAAGATGGATACTTAAAAGAGAATTCCGGCTCATACCCGAATAAATGAGACATTGTTATTTTTAATAGCTTTCTAATTATTGGTTTAAGTGGTGCTCTAATATCACTTTCAACCATTGCATTATAGTTTTCTAGATCTGATTCACCAGTATTAAAACCTGAAGCAGATAAACCAAAAAGCTTAGTCATAGGTATACGCAATGCAGCAGCTACACCCTTCATATTTTGGTTTTGAACTTCAGACAATCCAGAAAAAGCAATTTGTTTTTGTTCATAATTATCTTTAGCATCCATAACAATAGCATTGATATAGTTTTTTATCTCGTTAGATGTTTGAATCCTGTTTGTTATTGCAGCAACACCACCCTTTTGGATCATCTTGTTGGCTAAACCTTCAATTTTATATACATCTATTTTTGCTTCGTCTATCAATTCAAATGTTGCGTCCTGGGTTTTCATGTAAAGGTTTAAATCTCTTAGCATCCGTTCAGCTTCAGACATTCCCCAGCCCCTTAATTGTCTCCTAACATAGTGTGGGGCTTTTTTACCACTAGCCTTTAAAAACCTTGATTCATGGATAGGCTCACCATAAAGATAAACCATGCCATCATCTTCACCATAACCAAAACTATCCCATTCATCAGAATAAGATGTATTACTATCTATCTGCCACCGATCCAGGTCATAAAACTCTAAATCTGTCTTAGATAATCCCTTATAAGTTAATGGCTTCTTAGGGTCCTGGTTAGTATTTATTAGCAGCGCACCACCACCAAACAGCCTAACCCATGTATAAAAATCAAGAATTTTACCCCAGATATTATTTTCTTCCCAATACTCATAAACCTTTTCTATATCATCATTATCAAGTTGACCTGATTCAATTTCAATACCTTTACCAATTGCATCTTGTATTGGAAGTTGTACTGCAGTTTGAAAAATACCGTTAGTAGTATACATATAAGTTAATACGATACGGTTTAAAGTTATCAGTGAATAATTATTACTAAAAGCCTGAGTATTATAATTAGACAAATAGCTACCGCCTGTAGTGGCGCCACCGATATTAGCAGCTAAATCGTTATATGCTGCATTCTTTAAAACTGTATTATTCAAATTAATTTGACTATCACCATTTTTATTATTGTTATTGTTATTGTTATTTGGCTTGCTTCGTCTTCGTCTACTCATAGTTCCCCATTATATATCCTTTTATATCGATTAACAAGTTTAACATAAATCTAACATAGAAAGACCGTTTTTTGTTTTCTCTTCTATAGCATACCTACATGCAGCAATAGCATCATCTTTAAATTTAACAGGTTCATCAAGAACATTACCATCCCTATCTTCCTTCCACTTAAACCCTTTAACCTCTGAAGCTAAACCCGGACACTTATCTGGATCAATAACCCATTCACCACGATTCAACCATGATATTTGTTGACGTACACTATCAGGGCCTTTAATTGCTGGATTTATAGTATATCCGGCTCGTTCCCAATCTAATATACTTTTAGGCTCTGCACTATCAGCGGTACAGGCTTCATGTTTTTGTAACATGTTTTGTTTTTCATTTTCTATTATTATTTCGTCATTTGTCATTTGTCTAACATATAATTCATCAAAGGAATATTTTACACCGTCTTTAATTCCTATTTTTTGATTAGAATGATAATGATTAAATCCAAAGTCCATTCCGCATAATACTTCGTCAAAATCCTCTTCAGTATAATTTACAGTTTCGTATTTAACATTTCTGAAAACTAAGTTTCCAATAGAGCCCCACTTTCCAAGAGCGTAAACATCATAATAAACCTTATCCTCATATTTTAAGGCCTCTAACTCTTCTTTGTAATCCTTATCTAAAAATCTATTATCCTGGTAGGTTGATTCATGAATTGTTATTTTACCCTTCTTAGGTCCAGGGTTATCAAAGAACCTGTTTTTAATCCAATGGGTATCTGATACAGGGTTAAACTGCAATGTCATTTGAAAAGGTTGTTTTGCCTGGCCTCTTAATCTTAGATTCAATTGATTAAAATCTGTTTCCGATACCTCTGTAGCCTCTTCGATAATAACATCTGTCAAAGGTCCATTCTCAAAAGTAATTGATTTAATTTTCTCTATATCATCTAAACCAGTAAACTTAATTTGATTACCATTAGTTATGCAAGTAATTGTTTGATCTGAAATATTAGCTTTAAATAATGACTCTAGGCTCCAATCGGCTATACAAGATTTTAATAAAGGCCAAGTACTCATTCTATTAGATCTTCCAGACTTCCTACATACTAAATAATTATGCCCACGCTCAGCAACAAGCCTATAAACAACAAGGCGCATGGTATCAACGGATTTACCCGAACCAGCGCCCCCCTTCTTTATTATAAACCTGTTACGATCAAACCATAATGGATAGAAGTTTTTATTTACCCATAATGGTATGTCTTTAAATTCTACGTGCATTAACTACCCGATATCGTTATTTCATCAGAACAAGTTAATTGCTCCTCTAATTCTTTATTATGATAAAGAATAAATCTATCACCATTTTTCATTGCGGCATGTATTTTTTTATTTCGCCAACTATCTTCTTTTACTATGATACTGGATAATTCTGACTTTTGGATATATGCCGTGTCTCCTGAACCATCTATAGTTACTTTAATCACGATCTACTCCTCCAATAAAGTAATATTCTTTATTGTAACACTTCCAGGTTTTACCGCAACCCTCTTAATATAATTCTCTTCCGTCTCATTGATAAATCTTTTTAGACTTTTACCAGCTGCTCTACCACCAGACAGAATACAAATACCATCGGGATCTACATTAGAAGGTATTACCGTTTCACATACTATAGTTACACCTGATTCAACCATGCTTTTATTTTTAATATATTTATATATTCGATATATAACTGCAAATACATAAGTTATTATTAGTAATGTTATTATTAAATTACTCATAAATAAACCTCACAATCCTATTAATAATATCAGTAGACACCCTGTCATAACTACCACACTGAAGATTAACCAAGGTATCATTATCAATATTAAACTTTTCACAAAACTCACTATAGGTTAGTTTATTTACTTTCCTATAATGCATTAATTGGTCTTTTAGTTCTCTTTTAGACATTACTTTATCCATCCCATAGCTCTTAATCTTATTACTACAGAATATTTAACTACATCCAAAATATAAATTATATTATCAATCTTTGACGGCTTACACTCATGCGGAACCTGCATTTCCATATTACAGGTTCTACAACAATATTGATAATGACTTTTAGTTATACTTATTGTTACTAAATTACTAGACCTGCATTTATTGTTCGTACATTTCAAACCCTTAGGAACACGATTCTTAAACACCGAATAACTTTTCTTTACAACTCCCATCTATGCTCTACCCCCAACCAACTTTTTACAATTACACCTAACAGTTATCAACCACTGTAAATGGTGATCATATATTTCCTTAATACCACTACCTTTACAGCATGGACAATATTTATTAGCCATATCTATTCCTTACCGATCCCAGTTTGATATATCTTCATCGACATAATCTTCTGTTGAATCCTCACCATCAATATAATCAAGATATTCTTCATCGGTCAAACAATCCATATGCTCAATCATATCTTTTTTTTCTAGATTATATTTATGTACAAAAATAGAAACACAATCATTTTTAAATCTCTTTACAGTTTCAGATTTAAACTTTTTAACATCTTCAAGACAATCAATCATTTCTTGAACGTCGTTATCCGATTCAATATCAGGCACTACATCTTTTAATATTTTTAATTTAAATAAAACATCTTCTATTGTTATCATATCTATTCACCATCCTCAACAATAGGAAAAGATTTTTTCATGTAATGAGTTACACCCTTCAAAACTTCATTTTCAGATTCACACACTATAACACCTTCACCAGTATCATAGTGCAAATAACCTATTACCATTTCTTGATAACCATAAGTAAAAGGCTTATTATTGAGTGCAACAACTTCACCACCTGGGAGATCCTTACCATAATTTAACTTTATCCATGAAAGATTTGTACTTAATAAGTTTTTCAACTCTTCATTTTCTAAATCCATCAAATCCATAGTCCTAATCAATTTCTCATTTTGATTTATTGATTCATCTAAAAGTGCAGATACATATTTAAACTTTTTAGATGGTGACTTTTGAACAACATTTTCTTCATTAGATTCAATTATTAAATCTTCATCCCTTTCATTAATTCCATTACACATAAACAACCTAACCTCATTTACTTGATTTTTTAGATACAGCACCAGCGACAACACAAATAAACAATTCTCTATTATCATTCCACCAATCATTTAATGTTGTTTTAGGCTTATTGCACAATTCTGACAACTCCACCATTGAACTTAAACCCTGACTCTTACAATACTGACTCGGACTATTTGTATTTTCTGACTGTTTCATACATATATAATAAACGACTATCGGGCATTATTCAAGTATTATATTAAAAAGGAATGGTAATCGTTTATTATTCTGGAAATTCAGCATCTTTAAGGGTAGGAGGCTTCCCGATTGTCATTTCTCCACTATGCTTAACATCCATTTTATCAGTGTACCCAAAGTTCTTCATAATGAATATTGCAAGTGCTGTTGGTATCTCGTCACGCATACCAAATTGAACCGCCCTTTCGCATATTCTAGTCTTAGCTCTTTTTATAGGATAAGAAAAGTCACCCTTGTCATTATCATATAAGCTCTGTTTACTGGCATAACCGAGATATAAAGCCAATCCTTCCTGTGTAGGATAATCAGGCTTAGTATATAAAACCTCTTGTGTCTTAGGGTGTAATTTAACTTCACCGTCTATTACAAGAGGGATAGGTTCACAACTATCAAAATATTCATCTATCTTAATAATCATATCGTCTACGTTATCCCATATTGGAGGTCTACCCATTTTTACATTGTCTTTATCTTTAGCCATGATAATATTATATACCCTTTATTTATTTTTTACCAATATCAACATAATCACCTACATTAGTATAATGATACTGATTACTATTTAGATATATTTCCCTAGTCTTTAAGTTGTTCTTCAGGCTATAACCCTTAATAATTACAGCATATTGTTCAGGAACAAATACTTCTACATACCTATTTAATGGAATACCATATTTAAAAATGGTTTCGATATCATTTTCCATATGTTCAGGTATAGAGTTTTTACTAATTACTTGACCATAAGTCAAAGGATCTTCACTCTTTACAACTGCGGCAAACCACAATACAAACAACACTGTAAATACTACTAAAATTATTCTTATTTTCTTATTCATAAAATTACTCCCCTATATTCCTACTAACATAGGTTGTTTTAAACATGCCTTTTCTCTAGCAACAATAGTATTAAAATGCTTTTCATTTATTTCAAAACATATATAATCTAATCCTAAATCAATTCAGGCTTCTACATCAGTTCCAGAACCACCAAAAGGAACACATACTTTAAATCCCTTCCTTGCAACTGTTTGCAGCATCTTTTTAATTAAACTAATAGGTTTTTGCGTATCATGATCATACTTTTTAGTTACATTCACCTGTTGAGAATGTTTAATAACATCAGTAAACCTAAATATATTATTGAAATACCTGGTTAAATGTTCATTCTGAAGTCTTAAATCTTCATAATCCTGTTTTAATTCTCTGTATGGTTTTCTTAAATACTTTTGGAACCCATCATCGTTAACATAAGATCTTAATTTATTATAATGTTCTTCAGTAATCATTGAAGGTTCTTGTTTTTCTAAACTTAATACTGAACTGGCAACACCTCCACCATTGGAGGCGGTACCAATTGCAATATTAACATCCTTTAAAACTATTTTACCTTTTGACTTTATTACTTCAGACCTTATGTAATCCCGAACATTATCAACACATAAATTATTTATATTGGTATTTTCTACTGAATAAAATAAACAATGTTCTGTTACAGGTGCAAAACAATTATAATTATCTAAACCTTTTCTAGTTTGACAATCTATCTTTTCCCACTTAATAACATTTTCAAGATTAAAGTATTTATCTATTATTACCTGACTATATGCAATTTTTTTTGGATGTCCCCACCAGAATAATGATCCAGTATCCTTTAATATCCGCTTACACTCTATAACCCATTTCTCAACATCTTTTAAATATGCTTCAAAACTTGGCCATATAAAATCAAATTCTCCTTTAACTTCCCAATACGGACCATCTGCATGAATCACATCTATAGACTTATCAGGAATATTATTATTTAAAAAATCCATATGAAATATTTTCTTCATTATTCCTTCCAATCCGTAGGCTTAATAGGAACATAAAAACATCCCTTTTCAAAAATACACCCACCATTTTTATAGTAAATACACTTTATTAATTTACAATCCATTATAGATTAACTTTTTTATAGATTTTTATAATTGCTTTCCTATCTGAATACCTAGGAACCAAAAAACATAAAGGAACAAAGGAAGCTAATTCAAGAACATATGAATAATAATTAAGTATTATCTCTTTTTTATGCTCTTTCTTTTTCTGCCTCTTATTCATAATCTTTACCCTCTTCATCCATTGCAGCAGCCATTTTATAGGCATAGTCGGCCATTTCTTCAGGTGTCCAGTTATATGAATTATGTTTATCCCTGGACCGATTCAATTCAGATAAAGAATGCTTTAATATATCCATTGCCATAACATCTATTTTTTTTACAGGCTCGTGAGGTACAGAATTAAATCCAGAATGACAATATATTCTTTTATCATCCTTATCATTTACAAAAAATACACCAATTATATTTAACTCTTCAGGTGTCATATTATCGTAAATCTTAGATAGAAGATTACTTATATTTCCTCTAATCATTAATAACCTCTTCAGTACTCATAAAAAGAGATTCAAACGCATCAACCGAATCAACAACCTCTTCAACCTTATCAGGATCTATCATCCTTTGCAAAAGTGGTTCATCCTCTTTCCTCTCTTTCCCTCTCTCAACTCTCCAATCAAATTCATCTATTATTTCTTTTTTTAACTCACGAGATAAATATAAACCGTTTTTTTTACCATGCGTCAAAAATAAAGATCTTGAATTTCCAGCCCTGAATAAAAGGAAATTCTTCATTTCCTCTATTTCAGAATCAACCATATTTTTAATACTAATACATCGTTCATCTTTTTCAGA
>Ga0255048_10000300_pt1 | contig 38517 bp, 56 predicted proteins | sample JV7_2_2_MG_FD_183619 | JGI IMG/M metagenome (GOLD analysis project Ga0255048, IMG submission 183619) | Seawater microbial communities from Jervis Inlet, British Columbia, Canada - JV7_2_2 | ecosystem: Environmental > Aquatic > Marine > Inlet | place: Canada: British Columbia | collected 2016-10-06
TCTTATCCAGAGTGATGAAGAATCTTGTTGTTTTTGAGTAAAAAAAGGCACCCCGCGGGACTTTTGGCACGGCACTGCGGGGGTGTACAGAGTCACCCCTAGGGGGATTGTCTTGCCTCAGCGTTTTTCCACGGTTACGATGTTGTTGCTGTACGAAATCCACCCATTCCAAAAGGACGCTCCGATGTCAAATGCCGAAGCAACAAAAATCATGACTGACGTTGCAACCAAGCGAAAACCGCATTCCCGCGCGGCGATTCAGGACGCCTTGTTCCAATTAGAGGGTATCGCCGCGGTGGCTCGCCACCAGGCTACGGCAGCACCGGCTCCCGCGCCCGCTGCGGCTGATATCTAAATGGGGAAACGCGGACCCAAACAAACGCCAAACGAGGAACTGTCCGGCGATCTGTATATCAAGGACACCTCCCGGCGAGCTGAGCACCAGCGGGTGATCTCCGAGCACGGCCGCGACATCGCGCCGTTGCCGGAGGTCGTGAACGCGGGTCGGAAGGATTATTGTCGGAACAGCTTCCAGTCATTCTGCGAGCTGTACCACTCCGACCTGTTTCACCGGGCATGGTCGGACGACCACATCAAATGCCTGTCGAAGCTGGAAGCCGCGATCCTGCGTGGGGACCAATATGCGTTCGCCATGCCGCGAGGTTCCGGAAAAACGACTCTTTGCTACATCGCTTGTGAATGGGCACTGCTTTATGGACACAGATCCTTCGTGGTCATGGTGGGTGCGGAAGCGACCGCTTCACTGGAGCTTCTGGACTCCATCCGGACCGACCTCGAAAATAACGAGTTGCTCCTGGAGGACTTTCCGGAAGTCGTCTATCCGATCGTCAAGCTCGGGGGCATTTCGCATCGGTGTAACGGGCAGACCTTCGAGCGAAACCGGACACAGATGACATGGACGAGCGACCGCGTCGTCTTACCTACAATTGAGGGGAGTCCAGCAAGTGGAGCGACAGTCAGAGTCACAGGAATCACCGGACGACTTAGAGGGATGCAGTCCAAAACTCCTGACGGACACTCAATTCGACCAGATCTTGTCATTATCGATGACCCTCAAACAGACGACAGTGCCCGATCTGTTACGCAAAACGATTACAGGGAACGGTTGCTGGCCGGAGCAATTCTGGGACTCGCTGGACCCGGCGAAAGCATTGCAGCGATGATGCCGTGTACCATCATTCGCAATGGTGACATGGCAGACAGGATTCTGGACAGGCAGCGACATCCGGAATGGCGAGGCGAGCGAACCAAGCTGATTTACACATGGCCGACGGCGACGAAGTTGTGGGAAGAGTACGCTGACATCTGGACGGGAGAACTGCGTAATGACGGAGACGGTTCGGTCGCAGCGGAATTCTACCAGTCGCGTCGGGCTGAAATGGACGAGGGAGCCAAGGTCGGTTGGCCGGCTCGGTTCATGGAAGGTGAAGTCTCTGCCTTACAGCATGCCTGGAACCTCCGGCTACGTATCGGAGAAGAAGCATTCAACGCGGAATATCAGAACGAGCCGGACGACCTGACGGGGATGACCGACCGGATCACGGTCACGTCGGACGACATCACTGCACGGGTGAGTAAGGTCGCTCGAGGGATTGTGCCGGTCGAGTTCGATCGATTGGTCGCGTTCATCGACATTTCACAGAAATGTCTGTGGTGGACGCTGATGGCGATGGGCGAAGGTTTCGGCGGGACAATCGTCGATTACGGGACGTGGCCGGATCAGGGGCAGCGGTACGTTCGGCTGGCCGCGGTGAAACGGACGTTGCTACGGAAGTACCGTGGTCAGGGCGTGCATGCGGCGATTTCGCATGGGTTGGAGGATCTCACGGCTTATCTGATGCGTGAGTGGGACAGGGAGACCGGAGGAACATTCCAGTGCGACCGCATCCTGATTGACGAAGGTGACGGGGAGCATACAGAGTTGGTGAGGTCTTTCTGCCGCAGGTCGGACTATGGGGCGATCCTCATGCCGTCGAAAGGCCGGAGCATCAAGGCGAGCAGCACACCGTTGTGTTATGGCAAAGCAAAGAAGAACGAGCGGTACGGCAAGTATTGGAAGATGGTCCGGAACCGGGATCAGTCTCGCGCCGTGCATATGGACGTGAATTACTGGAAGACGTTCGTTATGCGTCGAATGGAGATGATGCAGGGCGAATCCGGGGCGATCGATTTATACAAACAGACACCGCGGCATCATCAGATGATTGCGGACCAGATTACAGCGGAAGTGCCGAAAGAGATCGAAGACATCGGGACGGGCAATCGGGTCATTGAATGGACGAATCCGAAGCAGCGGGACAACCATTACTTTGACTGTATGGTGGGATGTTGCGTTGCCGCTTCGATGCTCGGGATTACACTCACCGCCCAGGAAGCAGTTGTGCCTGCCGCGCGAAAACGTAAGAAAGTCCAGTACCTGTGATTGTCTCAGTAGAAAATGGTGACAAGGGATTCGTTACAGATGCTAACGGATTGGAGGTGCGGAGATGCCTTCAGGCTGATTTGGAAACTGGCGAATGCATCTGTCAAGTTCTCGATAAAAACGGTGCGATTCAGCTCCTGGGGAATGAAATAGCAACGACAAAAATCAAGCGGCCTGCCCCACTGAAGTTTGAAAGACGGACTGGTTCATGATGGCAAAAAAGAAACGTCAACCTCTGGAGTGCGTTCAGGAAGTGCCACCGGCATGCCCGAAATGCGGTTGCACCGACAGAAAGAAGCTCGACACGGTACGGAAGGAAGAAGTCTTCCTGGAACGGGAGATGACAGGGAAAGCTCCGTTCAATAAGCAGTCGTTCACGATGGCGAGGTGGTCGCGTACCACCTGTTTGGAATGCGGGCAGCATTACAAGATCATCGGCTACTTCCGACCTGCAGACCGCACGGGCGGTAAAGACGGGTTGAATCAGGGGAAAAAGAAGCCACGCTCTGAGCATGGCGATCTCAGAATTGACTCAATTAATCACTGACCGGGACAATATCCGGCGGGCAATCCGTTCCGGTGTGTTTCAGTGCAGCGTGGATTCTCAGGCGACTACTTTCGCGAACATGCGGGACATGCGGTCGGTCGAACACGACCTTGATCGGCAGATCTCGCGACTTGCTGGCGTTGCAGAACGAAAACCTCGCGTCACCTCGTTTCTAATGAATCGAGGCGTGTAATGCTGACCGCTGTCAAGAATCGTATTGCCACAATGTTCACTTCCGGATACGACGCGGTCGCGTCGACCGGGAAGCGTAAAGCCGCGAGCGCCGTCCTGAAATATGAGGATGAACAGCTCAAGCATCGTGACCGCAAAAAGATCATCGGCACTGGCCGCGATCTGGTCCGTAATTATTCCGCAGTAAGCTGGGTGATTCGCAAGCACCTCGATTACTGTACGCAGTTCGACTTTCAGGTCCGAACTGACAGCGACGAGCTGAATCAACAGATTGAAGACCTGGTTAAGGTCCAATCCCGCTCGCACAACTGCGACCAGGCACAACGTCACCCATTTCCGCGACTCATGCGGATGCTTGAGGGCCGCCGCGTCATCGACGGTGATGTCTTCCTCGTGAAACGCTCAAGCGGCCGGTTACAGGCGGTTGAATCGGAGCTGATCGCTGACCCGGACGACATCAAGCGTGATCAACGCTGGTTCAATGGTTGCAACGTCGACGCAGACGGTCGAGCGCTCGGCTGGGGATTACACAAGCGCGGCGAGCATGGACTCAACGAGTTTCTGAAGCGCGTGCCGGCTCGTAATATGATTCAGCATGCCTGCTTCGACTCATCGTTCCGGTTTGACCAAGTGCGTGGCGTTTCCCCGTTGGCCTGTGCCTTTAACTCGTTTCGTGACCTGTACGAAGGCATCGACTTCGCGCTCGCGAAAATGAAAGTCGAACAGCTGTTTGCGATGGTCATCACTGACAGCGCTACAGATGGCATCGGTGAGACGATCAAGTCGGGCAATGACTACACCGTCGATTTCGGCAAAGGTCCAGTGAAACTGGAACTCGAACCGGGTGAAGATGCGAAATTCCTTAAGACAGACAACCCCGGTTCAGATACGCAGGATTTCCTGCATCTGGTCCTGGGGATGGCACTCAAAGCCCTCGACATCCCGTTCTCGTTCTACAAAGAAGACTTCACCAACTTCTTCGGATCCAAATCGGCCTTCATGCAATATGAAAGATCATGTCGCGCGAAGCGCGCTGACGTGATCGAAGTGCTACGCCAAATCACCATCTGGTGGATGCGTATCTGGATCAGCCGCGGACTGCTGACATTACCTGCAGGCATGACGATTAATGATGTCACATTTGAGTGGATACCCATTGGGATGCCATGGTGGGATCCAGCGAAAGAAATCAAAGGTGATGTTATGGCCATCGCAGCCGGACTGGATTCGCCACAAAGAGTGTGCCGACGCACTGGCACTGATTTTGAAGAAAACATTAAGCAGATAGCGAAAGCAAAAGCGATTGCTGAATCAATGGGTGTGGAAGTCAGTTTCGTACCGGAAGAAGCGGAACAACTAAACGTGCCTGATGACAATAGCGGGGATACAGACGAATGACGGATCCTGTCACAAAACAACCTGTCCATTTCCGAACGTCCGTCGCTCGCGCACCGGATGCGAAAGTGTCGCGGCATGCCGGCGTGTTTGACGCTGGTCTCATCGAAGACGTGTCCATCATCACTCGCGGGGAAGCACTGGGTCACAATCTCTGGGTGGATCAGGGATTCCTCTCCGATGTCGCGGGTTCAATCAATGCTTCCTCCTCCGGGAACCGACCGGGTATGAAAACCCGGTTCACACATCCCGGCCTCAGCTCAGATGGAGTTGGTCAAAAGCTGGGTCGCGTCCGGAATGCCAGAGTGCATGGGGATCAGGTACTGGCGGATCTGCATTTTCAGCATGCTGCAACCAAAACTCCGGATGGCGATCTGGCTGACTATGTCATGACGCTCGCTGAGGAAACCCCGGAGGATTTCGGTATCTCAGTGGTGTTCGATCATGACATGGATTCTGTCGAGGAACACACCGCGGAAAACACAGAGGACGGTGATTTCACGTCGCCGGACGAACTGAACACAAACAACTTTGTGCATGCACAACTGGCAGCGTTACGATCAGCCGATGTGGTTGATTCACCCGCAGCGAATCCAGATGGGCTGTTCAAGCGAGGGCAGGAAGCTGCCATCGAAGGGGAGCAGGTTTTGGAATACGCACTCGGCTTATCCGACGTTCGGCCGAATGTGTCACAGTTCAGCGTTGATCCGGATCGCCTCGCGCAATTCGTATCACGCTTTCTTGAACGTCATCAATTGTCATTACAGAAGGGCGGTGAAACCGTGTCTGATGTAGCTCACGAAGAAGTTGTCGATGCGGCTCCGACGCGGAATGATTTCACCGCGGAACTGAATCGATACGTCAGCCGTTTCGGTAGCGAGAACGGTACGAAATGGTTCATGGAAAATGTCAGCTTTACTGATGCTCTGGAGAAGCAGATCGAAGAACTCGATGGCGCTTGCAAGGCACAGGCTGTCAAAATTCAGGGACTGGAATCTCGTCTTGAATCACTGAGTATCGGTGAAGACGAAGGCGGAGACTTTGCTGAAGCACCTGTCAACGGTGAAGCAAAAGAACGAACTTTCGCAAATCGCATCAAGATTCACGGACAGAATAACTAACTCCAGCAGAGTGGTTTTCACTCTCTATCACTCTCTTAAGGAGCAGTAACAATGGCTCATGATATGCATGCAGTGGCCGACTTTGTGGCTGATGCATTAGACGTAGATCGCACGGAAACGAGCAATCTACTTGAGCAGGCACCACTGGTGTCTCGCATGACGATTTCCGATACGTCGGATGGTTCCAGTACGCACAAGCACAACACTTACACCGGAGCCCCAACTGGGTTCTGGCGTGCCGTGAATACTCCACGGGACTACGACAGCTCAATCGACACGGTCGTGTCAGCGACCTGTACGATCCTGGACTTCAGTTGGAAAACTGACAAGGCGCTTGCTGACAGCTGGCGCGATGGAACGCAGGCGTATATCGCTCGTGAAGGAATGCGTCACCTGAGGGCTGCAATGTTCGATCTCGAACAGCAGATCATCTATGGCGTGACATCACCTGGTGATGCGGCTGGTTTCGTTGGCCTGTTGGCATCGACTTATCTTGATGCTTTGGCGGACGATATGGTCATTAATGCTGGTGGAACGACTGCCAGTACTCAGTCAAGTGTCTATGGCCTGCGACTGGGATTCGATGACGTTCGTCTGGTGTCTCCTGCACTGGCACTTGATGTTGGTGACACTGTTGTCACTGAAGCGACGTTGGACGGGTCCACTGGTGGTTTCCCTGTGTACTACACCCCCAGCTCAGCCTATATCGGGCTTCAACTTGGTGGGTCGTTCTCGGCCGGCCGGATTGCGAACCTGCATGCGTCTGACTCTGGTGCCGGTCTCGATGACGACTTGGTCTCAGACATGATTTCGCAGTTCCCTGCGAACATGGGACCGGACGTTCTTGTGATGCATCGGCAGTCGCTGAAGCAATTGCAGCAGTCACGAACGGCCACTAATACCACTGGTGCTCCTGCTCCGTTTCCTGTGGAATCGCATGGCGTGCCAATCGTCGTTACTGATGCAATCAGCATCACAGAAGCGGTTGAAGTTTAATCATGCCGTCGTTCTTTGAGACTGCTATTTCAGCTGGACTGACAGCGCTCCGGGGTATTGCCGGGTCTCCTGTTACGTACACTCAAGGTGCGACGACATTAACCATCAGCAATGCTGTTCAGGGCGCGACAATGAAACTCCCCATCGATGTGGGGGGTGCTGAGCAGGTTGTTGAAATATCCGACTGGTTAATCAGGGTGTCAGATCTCGCAGGTCTGACACCAGCCAGTGGGGACATCATTGTCCGGGTAATCGACGGCACCACTTATACGTGGTCCGTCGAGACTCGGGAACTCGGTGAAACAGAATGGGACTGGTCCGATACAGCTCGGACGACCTACAGGATCAGAGCACGTAAGGATGGAGCGTCCGCTTACGAAGTCAGCGAGCCGACCGGGTTCGATCTGGCTGGCAACGAGTTAAGGACCAGCTAGATATGGCTCCAGTTCAAGTCAAAGGACGAGGCCCTCGGGCATCAATGAAAGGCGCGGAGTTCTTTGGCATCGATGGTGTCAACGAAACGATTAAGAACCTACACAAGATCAATAAGTCAGTCGCACGGCCGGCAGTCGTCGCCGGGATGCGAGCAGGAATGAAACTGATTGCCAAAGCAATCAGACGGGAAATCAAACATCCGAGTGTCAGAGCGACGATCGCTCATCGATTCAAACGGGGACGTGGGGCGGACCATCGTATTTTCGCGAAGGTCGGTGGTTCGGTTGGACGAAAAGGAAACACGCATAATCCGCGATATGGACGAACGCCGGGCCGCAGCTGGCCGGGTAAGCACATGTCGAAACAGAATGTTCATTGGTATCTGATAGGGACCAGAGATCGTATTCAGCACACAACCGGACGACGTACAGGACGCATGTGGCAGAAGATGGGACGACCGGAACCCGTGAAGGTCGGATACGCGAAATCGTCCAGTGCGGCGTCCCGCATGGCAGTCAATCAGATGCAAAAGACGTTCATCAAAAAGATGAAACAGAGAATTAAGGTTCGCGGACTCAGAGCTGCTTTGAGATGAAAATCGACTGGCACAAAGATACCGGGACATGGAGCATTTACAATTTTGAAACTGGTGAGCTTCTCGGTCGCGCTAAGCGGGTCAGAATCAACATTCCCAGTGAGCTGGTGATTACGAGCGGTGGACGACACGGCTACCTTGTTACGGCTGGTCGACTTTCATTCAACGACGATACGGCAACCATTACGAAAGGTTGAATCATGGTAAAAGTAGCATCCAAGGGGACCGTGCTGAATCAAGAGATTAGCATGGCCTACGTTGCCAGGGCACAATTGGATTCGATCACATACACAGGTTCAGAAAGTGAAGTCTACGACTGCACAACTCTGGACGGTGCGGTCGGACGGGCGTTTTCGCAAACTGGGTATTCTGCCGTCGGTGAAGTTTCACTCAGCGGGTTCTACGACCCGGTGTTGGCGTCCCACACTGAGATTCGAGATTTGATTACTACGCCGGCAGAACAGAACTGGCAGGTTACGTTTGCTGACACAGGCACGACGACCATGACGTTCGCGGGGGCTGGTATCACCTGGGAGAACACGGTCGCCATGTCAGACGGCTTGAAGTTCTCCGCAACTATTACGGTCACTGGTCTGCCAACCTACGCATAAGGCAATGGTCTGATGAAGTGTCGTTTACTGTTTGACATGTTGGCTGGCCCTTCAGCTCCTGACGAAATCTGTGTCGTTGAAGATGGAATCAGGATCCTGAAGGCCGAGACCGTTCTGGACAACCCAGATGCCTATAAACTGGTTCATGGCGGTCATGCCGAATCAGTGGATGATGAATGCCGTGAAAAAGTGAAGACGATGAGTCAGACAACTCGTGGTTTGATGCGTGAAATCCATGCACGTATCACCGGGGAGATGGAAGAATTCCAGGCGAGCCTGCAGGAAGAGGCAGAAGAGTCAGCAGACATGTTTGAAGAAGAAACCGACGAAGAAAACGAATAGCCTGCCAGCGAATCGTGAAGGAACTCAAGGTGTCTCAGATACTGTCACGGGAGCAGTTACTAACTCCCAGGGAAGTGCCTATCAGAAAAGTTGAACTGCCGGCTTTGGGCGGATTTGTTTGGGTCAAAGGAATGACCGCGAAAGAACGAGGGCAGTTTGAGAAGTCGTTCGACAACATTGACGGGACGAAGAACAAGAAGCGTGTTTCGGAAGTGCGCGAGCGGATGGTGATTATCTGTGCCTGCGATGAAGACAGAACTCCGATGTTTACCATCAGAGATTTGGAAGCACTGGGTAAACAGGAAATCAATACCATCGAGAAGATTGTGATTGTCGCTCAGGAGTTGTGCGGCATGTCAGACGGTGACATCGAGGAATTAGCGGGAAACTCCGACGGGATCGAGGAAGACAGCTAGGTCATGAATTCGCTCGCATGATCGGCAGCCTGTATCCGGACAGCGTACTGGATTCTCTGACTTGCGACGAATTCGACCAACTGAAAGCGTACGACAAAGTCCTTCCTATAGATCATGGTCCCCGAATGCTCGGTTTCATCGCTTACATGCTCGCACAGCAGCTGCTTAAGGACGCTGATCAGGACGGCCTGTTCAGTAGCTGCATGCCATGGATGGAACCTGTGACGCATGAGCCCCCGACTGGCAAAACGGCCGTAGCAGCTGTCCAGGGAGGCAAGTAATATGTCCATCGCCGGCAACCTCGTCATTAACCTGATGGGGAACACGCAGCATCTGAACCGGGCACTCACCCGCAGCGCGTCCAGGATTCGGGCGTTCAGTGCGACGAGTCAGCGGTCACTGACTTCATTCGGTACAACAACGGCAGCGACCATGGCGGCCATTGGTTCTGGTGCTGCCGTCGCTTCTCGTGCTGTGCGCAACATGACATTGGCAATGGGTGGCGGCCTGGTTGTTGCAGCTGGTTTATCATTCAAACGGTTGATCAGCTTTGACGACGCGATTAGGCGTGCTGGTGCTCGTGCCAGAACATCCGCTCAAGGCATTGAGTTGCTGCGAGAACGAGCATTAGAACTCGGACGCACGACATCCTTCACGGCGACTCAGGTTGCTGAGATGCAGGAAGGATTGGCGAAAGGCGGATTCAATGTTTCGCAGACGAACGAGATGGTGGATTCGGTACTGGCTCTGAGTAGGGCGGCCGGCACAGACGGAGCCATGGCAGCGAACCTGCTGGGCGACTCGATTGGCATCTTCGGACTGAAGGCGTCACAGGCTTCCGGTGTTGCCAGCGTGCTGGCTGGTGTGGTGAATCGAACACGAACGGATATCGAACAGCTGGCAGATGGATTCAAGTTCGCGGCAAAGACCGGTGCGGATCTCGGCCTGTCGTTCAGCGATACGATCGCCATCATGGGTACACTGGCTCAGGCCGGCCTGCGTGGTTCGCTCGCTGGTACTGCTCTCCGGAAAATCGGTCAAATCACGGTTTCCGAAGCGGACAAGATCAGTAAGACGTTCGGCGTGAACTTTAAGGAGACGGAAAACGGTACGGTCAATGTCATCGAAAACTTCGAGATACTATCCAAAGCGATGCAGGGATTGTCGAGGTCAGGGAAACTGGAAGGACTCTTTGAAGTGTTCGGCATCCGCGGTGCGGGGGCTGCCTCGTCACTGGCTGAAAGCGCTGAGAGCACAAAAGCGTTAGCTGCTGAACTGAAAGCGGTAATGGAAGCAGGCACTGAAGCCAACGACACTATGGCGGCGATGGATGCCGGACCAGGTGGCGCTTTACGTCGATTGCTGTCAGCGGTTGAAGGACTCGGTCTTGCCTTCGCATCCGCACTTGAAGAACCGGCGATGGATGCGATGGAAGGCATCAAGCAGGGAGTTAATTCCCTCGCTACATTCCTGAAAACCAAGTGGCCAGTGCAGAAAGATATCATCGCGGACAATTTTATTGTCGGTGAGGCCATGGCCAACTTCATTATGGACAACTGGGTCGACGCCTTGACGGCTGCTGCTCATGAAGCAACCAGTCAGGCGCTGAAAATCATCAATGCATTCAAAGACACGACCCAGGAAGAGCTGAGATTACTTACTGTTCAGGCGATGGGTGAAAAGGCCGGCAAGCTTTTTGATGCAGTCACTCAAGCCACTACAGATCCTGTTTTTGGAAAGCGTGGGCAGGCACCGGAAACAGATACGGAAAGGTTTGAAAGGGATATGCTGTATGCCCATAGAATGGCTGCAGAAAAAGCATCAGCCCGCATGACCGGACTCCCGTTTCGCAATCCTGTATACCCAACTCTTGAAGAGATCCGGGAGCGAATGGGTCGCAAGCCAGAAGGACGAGGCGGAATCTTAGGAGACCAGCAACAGGAATCAGAACAGACTGCCGCTACTGCATGGTCAAGACTGGTAGGGAGCTTCAATACCGCAATTGCCAACATGAATCAGGTTCGTGATACTCTGGCAGAAGATCAGCGGATGCGTGATCAGCGTATTGCTGATAAGAAAATTGCTCATCTGCTTTATGCACCCGGTGCAACGGATGTTCCTGGTCCTCCTGGTCCGACTCCGGTTCATCCTGTTGCCGGTGGACCCCTGGCTGTGGCCTTGGCTGAAGTTGCCGCCTCATATCGCAGAGATGGCGTAAGTGAAAGGGACATTGAGAAGCTGATGAGAGAGAACACTAGATCGACCATCAGGCAGGAACATCTCATGAAGGAATGGGTCAACCGTAGAATCTTACCTGTTCATCTGGCAATGCCCGAATGACTGTTACCTTTAAAGAAGAAATCAGCGAAGCACGACGTGCCCGTAACACGCAAGGCAGTCGCAGCTACACCCGTGCGTTCCGGCTTGAGACTTCACTGCAGTCTGAGGATTGCTGGGATGTCGGCAGTCATGCCAGCCTTCCCGTCATTGGCGACACATTTCCGTCAGACTTAAATGCCTACTGCCACGACATCCAGATCGACAACAGTGACCCATGGAAGGGCTGGATCGCTACTTACGAGTACTCAGATGCCCGGCAGATAACGGGGGCGAATCAGGCGGGGACGGGAGTACTGGATGAAATCCTGTATTCGTTTAACACGCAGACGTATCAGCGAAGGACGTGGGTTGATCGAAACGATGAGCTATTCCAGAACGCCGCTGAAGACCCGTTGCTTGAAGCCGTTTACATGGATCAATCTAGGTTGATCATTCGGGTTGAGTTCAACATTATCGCCGTGCCGGTCGGGCTACTCAATTTCCTTGACAAGCTGAACGCAGCAGCAATCTCTATCCTTGGACTGCCAATCCCCGCGGGAGCTGCGAAGTTTGCCGGTTTCAATGTGGGCAATCGAAAAATCAGAGGCGTCTATCCCACCGGACCAAACGCCGGTTCTTTGATTACCTATTACCCAATGTCTTATGAAATCCATGCTGACCCATACTTCTGGAAAGCGGAACTGGATAACAAGGGTCTCTACGATAAATTCGGAAGGCCAATTAAGGACGAAGATGACGAAGACGTGAGGGTGCCGATGTTTTTAACTGGGTCTGGACATAAGCTGCCTAAGGGGGGCACCCCGACTTCAGTAAAGTTCGACCTCTACAAGACAATTGATTTCAGCACACTGATAGGTGTGGACTAAAAGGACAAAGTCATGGCAGCAAATAAAATCACGGGTGACCTTTTAGTTACCGGCGAAATCGTCGCTAACAACCTGAAGCTCGAAAACGGAAGTATCGTAGACAGTGATCTCAGCGGTAGTGCCGCGATCGCTCGTACCAAGCTGGCTCAGGATACGTTGCAGCCGTACAACATCCCGCTGACTTCACTGCGTGTGTGGGATTCCGGGGCACTGCTGCCAACCGCTGGTGCCGCAGATGATCTCGGGTTGATCATTGGTACGTTCGCAACTGAGCATCCACATCTCAGTGCAGGTGACCTCGGTGCTGCCGGAGCAACGAGCAGGTATGCCAGAGGCATCTTTCAGATACCTGCTGAATATGACGACGCTGAAACAGTCAATCTTCGAGTGCATGCTGGCATGCAGACTGCGCTTGCAGATGTCAGTTGCACCGTGGATGTGGAACTACACAGCGCCGATGAAGACACGACTCTGTCTGCAGAATTGTGCTCGACCGCTGCTCAATCGATGAACTCACTGACGTTCGCGAATTATGACTTTGTCATTACGGCAACGTCTTTGGTTTCCGGTACATGGGTGGATTACAGAATCACTGTTGCCTGCAACGACGCAGCGACCGCGATTGTGGAACCAACGATCGGAGCAATCAAACTTCTTTGTGATGTCAGAGGATAATGAATGCCTTCGCTTCTTTCAGATGGGCTTGAGGAGCAACTGCGTGAAGTCATTCGGTATGTGCGGACCATGGCACGTAATCCGGATTTTGACTTTCAGCAGATCTACCCCAAGAGTTCGGGCGCTAAGAGGCGTGAGGGGATTCTCCTTGACAATGTTCCTGGTTCCACTGCGCCACTCACATCACCTTCATTTGGCACGGTACGTGTTCTTAAAAAGAATTCGTCTGGTAATCTTGAAGTGACGGATATCTGCTACGAAGTTGCCTATCGGTTCACTGTCCCTGATCTCGAAGCAGGTAGTTTTTGTAAAATTGAATTCATCGATGGTGAGTGGTCATTCTATGCGGTCGACTGTGAAGACTCAGGCTTGCCAACTACGGAGTGTGCATAATGTGGCCGTTATGCTGCTGTTGCGATGAATGCAACCACGATCAAACCGACAATGAATGCTGCAGATGCGTGCCTAAAGAGATTTGCTACACATTCCAGCCAGATGATGAATTTGCAGATCCGACGGTGCATGTTTTCGGTCATTCCGTTGACGGCCATTACTCGCCCATTCAAATACGGGTAAGTCCGACGCAAATCTGGATCGGGCTGGAACTGGAGAAAAATGTTTCGGGTGACTGTGTGTGGCGAGTCTGGACAGCGGACAACTCAGAGGGTACGTCACCCAGTCAGGAACACGAGACGCTCACATCAGGCACGAATGTGGGGTGCCTGACAGAGTCGACTGATGAAATTAATATCAGTCCCTGGACGCACCTAGGTGTAACTGGTGACTTGCGACTGCATCCCAGATTGCATGTGCTAATTCCCAAAGTGGACGGGGTTCCAATTTGTACTAATTGCGACTGTTTCGAGGAATGCCTGTGTCTCAAATACACAGTGCAGTATCCGGGAGGAGATGAATCCAGCGACAACGTGCAGGCCGCTCGTGTCTGTTGGAATCCTGACGTGGGCAGTTTCGGCGGATGGGAATTCGCGTTCCCCGGTTCAGATTGCATGCCAGCACAGACGGTGACACTGGAGCTGAAAGACGACGGCACCGGTAGCTGTGAGATGGTGCTCACGGACGAAGACAACTTCACGCAGTCATCCACTACATCTGGAACAACAGCGTGCGCGACTGGGTTTAGTGGGTTGGCGTGGTATTACGCCCCATCAGATCCAGCCTTTAATGAAATACGATATACGATAGAGGACGGGGCATGTGAGCACGGGTGCGAGACACCATGTTGCCAATACCTGCCGGACGAACTGAATGCACTGATTGAACTCGACGACGGCGATCCAGGCTTCATTCTTAACGGGCCGCTGAATTTGACTCTCACGAGAGATGATTGTAACGGAGAGGAGTACTCTGGATCCGCGACCAATTTTATTGAATGGGATTGTACGGAGGATTTGGGGGCACCGGCTGCAGGTTATGGCGACGTAAGTATAACGATACGGTGCAGAGGCAATGGCGCAAATGGCGCTAAAGATTGCCAATACAATCACGTAGAGGATGAGTGTGCATGTGACTGCGACCCAACTGAAGTGGCGGGAATAGGATGCTGGTTAATGACCGGCGCCACGTTTTCAGATTTCGACTGCTATAACCCAATAGACTGCTCTGGCAATCCTGGCCAACGGACTAACCAAACGAGTAAGTGCGGGACAAGCGGGGGTGATTCTTATGTGTCTGAATGTGATCCAGTTTATTTGACGTTCTTTGTCCCGGTTGGAGGTTTTGAGCAGTGCCTTGACGGGTGGAAGATAACAGTTACGGAGTAGCCATATGGCCTGCGAAGGATGTGCTGAGGATCGCTGCAAGCGGAGAGATGTCACTTTCGTTCCGCATCACGCGATGCTGTGTTCTACGAGAAAGTCGTACGCTAAGATTTTGGATAAAGTCCACGGAGTAAAGAACGAGGAGGTTATCCCTGACTCGTACGACCCGGAGAAGGACCAGGATGCTGCAGTTTATCGTCAGCGCCGTGTCGTTAGGAGAACAAAAAAGGGTTGTGCCGGCAGGAGAAGCCGCACAAACAAAAACAAAACGAACGAACGGAGAGGATTGGGCGACGTTATTGAATCGGCGTTATCATCGATCGGAGTCACGGAGTCACGAGTGGAATCGTGGCTGGGCAGGCCGTGTAACTGCAAAGAACGCAGAGAAAAGCTGAACAAGCTCTCAAAGTGGGCCAGTCAGGTTTTGACCTCCACCACAAAAGACGCGGAGTCACACGGTGACAGTTTTGATAGGATAGTCGGGAAAGCCAGACAGGAATAACTCATGCCATCATACACACTGCCATACGCTAGACTGTTCGCAAACGGTCTGGCGTAAAGTAGGCAGCACGAATGTCCAATTCACAATTTAAGGACTAACCAATGAACATCAGTAGCCTCAAGATCCTTCTGGGGGGAACGCACCCCACAACAGGCTTGCCGTTCGACGCCGATTCGCAAATTGCGTCGGATCAAATGAACGCCGAGAACGTAGATAGACTGGTCCCGCTATTGAGTACGGGATTGCTGGCGTGGTCAGCGGGATCGTCAGCGGGAGACCGCCCGAGGATACTAAAAATAAAGGAAGGTGCAGCGAGCCACACCAGTGAATCGGTGCAGGCAATCGCTATCGCAGCCGACATAATGATCCAGCGGGAAAACACAGTACTGGATTTGAATCTTCCAGACCGGGTTGCGATGGTCGACGCGCTTGTGTCTGGTGGGGTGCTGTCGGCAGCAGACAGCACCAGCCTGTACGAATTGGCCACGGAAACTATTTCGTACGCTGAATTCAATAACCTTTCGTTCATTCACGCCGGACACGTTGAACAGGCAAGGGCATAAATCATGGCAACTAACTCAGTACTTCAAAAATACGGCACGCAGCTATTGTTTGCCGACCATGCAACCGACTTCGGGGCAGCCCCTGCAACTGCTGCCCATTCTCTGATTATAGGTACGCCGACAGACGTTCAGATGAACCTGTCAGTCTTGGCAAATGCGGCGATGTGGCAAAGTGCCAAGACGGCAACGCTGGCAGACACTGGAACGGCGTGGCCGATTGAGTGGGTGTTCGGTGCGTGCATGGAAGGAGCAGCCACGCCAACCGCTGGCGGGACCTACGATTTCTACTGGAATGCTTCACCGTCAGCGACGGCGGGCACTGGTAACAGTGGGGGGTGCAGTGGCACGGATCTCGCTTATACGGCAGGCGGTCTGGATCAGTTGATTTTCATTGGCTCACTGGTCTGTGTTGCGAACGTGATCAATATCAGTTCGAACGTGGGAACAGTTGTGCTGCCACATTTGTACGGGTCGCTGGTGATCGACAATAACTCAGGCGTGGCGATGGTCGATACGACTGCTGACAACATTCACTTCACGTTGACACCGATCATTCCTGACGTTCAGGCTGCAGCGTAATGCCGGGACTGCTGTTACCGACCGCATCGAACGTGCGCCCCTCTTACAAAACCGGCTTTGCACGTTCGGCTGCTGAGAGTGCTTATCCGGGGTTGTGGGACTCACTTTTGGGTGCATGGTGTAGTTCACTTGGTCCCACAGGGGATACGCTTCACAACGTGGTTCACCCAGGGGAAGACGGTGTATTCACCAATATGGACCCTGCAACGGATTGGACCGTCTCCGGGGACCAGGGGTGGGTAATTAACAGTGAAGATGCGTCTGAGTATGTCGCTATCACTAGCCCTACATTAGATAACCTGGTTACGGTCTCGGGGTTTACGGCGTCAGTGTGGGTTCGTGTTGACGCATTGCACGGGGCCAGCAACGCAGAAGCCACAATTTTCGCAAAGACTGTTGGTGGCGTTTGGTATTCGGCATGGGCGTTAATAATTGATTCTGACAATCTGTATTGGAATATCAGCACTACGCAGCCTGCGACTGAATCCTGCAATGAGGCAGGTTTTTCCGCGAAGCATCTGGGAAAATGGATTCATGTTGTCGGGGTTCATGATCAGTTAGATTCGTCATCGGATCAGCGGTTGTATGTCAATGGAGTGGAAGTTGGCGAGAACTACTCTGCTCCGTCTCCGTCTAAAAATGGGTCTGGCTTAATCACTCTTGGAGGGTCTGAGCCGTTGTCAACACGGTTTACACTCGATGGTGCAACTGCCAACGCTATGGTCTGGGACAGGCCATTGCAGCCGTCCGAAATCCGTCAGCTCTACCGCGACCCGTTAGCACCATTCCGCCAACGCCGATTTACACCGACAATCTCCGGGGCAGCGGAAGAAGTTGCGGGGTGGCAACCGTATTGGGCACCACGAATGACACAACGAATCATCGGTTCAGGAGTCAGATAAATGTATGCTAGAAACCACGCCACGCCGGAAACAATCGCCATTGGTCCTGTCGTACAAATCAGTGACGGGGCTGTACAGACCACGGGTTGCACTGTACGGATCATTCCCGATGGCGTGGCTGAAGGCGACGGTGGTGGCACAACCGCATACAGTACGGATGGCGTGGTCCTTTACACGCCGACGCAAGCTGAAACCAACTACACATCATTCCTGTTGATCGCCAAGAAAACCTCCTGCATTCCTGCGTCCATAACAGTGGTGACGACAGCGTCAGCGACGAACGGCAATGTTGTGTTGTCAGGTGAAACACATACATCAGCAGTGATACCGACGGTGACGACTAATACGGACATGCGAGGCACGGACTCGGCAGCCCTTGCCTCAGAAGTGACATCGGCTCGGATGGCGACACTTACAGATTGGATCGACGGTGGCAGGCTGGACCTGTTACTGGATGCAATCCCAACAACAGCAATGCGTGGAACCGATTCCGCTGCATTAGCGAGCGTGGCGACCGAAGCGCGACTAGCAGAACTAGACGCGGGGAACTTGCCGACGGATATTGCGGCAATTCCAACAACAGCAATGCGTGGCACGGACTCGGCAGCGCTTGCGTCTGTAGCAACGGAAGCTCGACTGGCAGAACTGGACGCGGGTAACCTACCGACAGATATCGCAGCCATTCCAACAACGGCAATGCGCGGGACGGATTCAGCAGCGCTTGCGAGCGTGGCGACTGAAGCGAGACTTGCGGAATTAGACGCGGCAAACCTGCCTACTGATATCGCTGCAATACCGACAACAGCAATGCGTGGTACGGACTCAGCAGCCACAGCAACCAACCTTGCAACCCTAACAACTACGGTTGGAGCTGCAGGGGCGGGACTAACTGAGGCTGGCGGGACAGGTGATCATCTCACCGCCATGCCATGGAATGCAGCGTGGGACGCTGAGGTCGAGAGTGAGGTCAACGATGCGATTGACACTGCTATCAGCGAACTGGGTGTAGGAGTGCCAACGGCAACACCGACGATCCGAACCGGAATGATGCTGATGTACATGGCATTACGAAACAAGACTGTCACGCAGACCTCAGGCACAGACGCACTGGAAGTGTACAACGACGCAGGCACGATTATCGCGAAGAAGTTGCTAACGGACGACGGTTCCGATTACACAGCCGCAGAAATGGTGAGCGGATAAAATGGCAATCGACACAGCCGCAAAACGAGCAAGTGCAATGGGCGTCGGCTGCCCGTGGTTGCCGCTTGTTCAGCCCGACGCAAGCAAGCCAGAGGCATGGCGTGCTGCAGCGGCGTTCGTGTACGGTGGCAACGTATTGAGTGTCCCGGTCGCATACGGCCAGCTCTGCATGGCGGCGTCACAATTTTATTTTCCCGGTTCACTCGCAGACCAGACCTATTCCCCCGGTGCCTATGACCAGGAAACCTATTCGCCCGGTGCCACTGAATCACAGATCGGATGTTGCTGATGCCTATTGACACTCAAGTGGTCTACGAAGACAGTGCTTTCTCTGTGCTCGCTCGCATCCACGCGAACGGAGCGAATGTCGTGCAGGCGGATGTGTCCACGATCACGTACTCGATCTATCCGACCGATTCTGACACGGCTCATACAACCGCCACGTCTCTCACAGTGGCCACAGTAATCTACGACACGCTTCAAACGGACGCTCGCTGGACGAAAGACATCACCGGTTACAACTGGCGGCATGATGTGGCTGCGACGGTACTGGTGGATCCAGCAGATGATTATCAGATCGAATACAAAGTCACGATGGCCGACGCGAGCGTGTTTCACTGGCTGCCCGATCCGATTTCGCTGATACCAATCAAAAGCTCTTAATCATGACAGGCACGGACAGACCGAACAAAAAAATCGGAGAGCTAAACGGATGGGCGTCCAGCCTGTTCCGGGTCCAGCTCGTAGCGACGCCGATCATGTTCGCCGCTCTGGTATCGCTGGGGACATGGCTCGTCCGTAGTGTCAATGAGCTGTCTCAGGCTCAGGCGATTTCGGTCGAAAAAATTACCCGGCTGGCAGAGGAACGCTATACGTCTGCGGATTCGCGTGCAGATCAACTGCAGCTGCGTGCGGATATCCTCAGCGATGTCGCGCAGCGTTATCCGCCGCAGTATCTCGTGAATCAGGTGGCTCGACTTGAAGACGCCATCGAAAAACTGGAAGCGAAATCGCCGTGACTTGCCGGCAGATTGGACCGACGCTCAGAAAAACTCTGGGTGTTTTTTTTTGCAATCGGACTTGACCAGTCTGATAGAGTTGTCTAAGGTGCCATGGCTGGCGACGACGGGAAGCCGCGGGGATGGTCCCTGTTGTTCCTTTCTTTTTAGAGCTTGCTGGCAGGCCAGCTGTCGTCGCCAGCTATTTTGAGGGAATGAAAATGCTCGTACTGCAACGGAAGCTGAATGAGGGAATTCAGATCGGGCGCGATGTGAATATCTACATCGTCAAATTGTCAGACACGAAAGTCTCGATCGGCATCGAGGCTCCGGAAGACACGAAAGTCTTGCGACACGAACTCGTTCACTATGGAAAGGACGGGCATGCTGACACAAAATGAACCCATGTCACGATCCATTGAATATACCACGAGGGTGATGACTGAACGAGATCTCGCTCGGGTGCTGTCGCTGATGAAACTCACATCATTTCATCCACCACCTGAAGATATCATCGGTGAACTGTTCACCGATCCGGATACAACGGGTGTTGTCGCGGAAACGATCATCCGGCAACGACCGCGGATCATCGCTCATATGTTCATCAGCCTGCATGAACATTACATGGTCATGCAGGACTGCGTAGTACACACGAAGTATCGACGCATGGGGATCGGCAACACGCTGGTCAGATATGCGAAGAAATCCACCGCATTTCATCAGGTCAGGCGGCTGATCAATCATGTCGGTGAATACAACCTCGGCGGTCAACTGTTCTTGCAGGACCAGGGGTTTGTCTGCTCAGGACAGGAAGACCTGAGCGACCACACTTTTCTGAACATGGAATGGACTTCATTACACTAGAGGGAGAGAGAACAATGAGCGATCGACCATTTCTTTCGCACATGTCAGGGCAGCGGTACGCCACTGCGGCAGAAGCCGGTGAAGTCGCAGCAATCGTTGTCGACGGGCTCGTCTACAATATTGAGGATCTGCCACGTCGCATCGCGCAGTTCCACGATCTGCGTGACACGACCGACGCTCTGTTTCGTGCGGTTCAGCGGACGATGCTGTGAGAGACCACGACGAGATTTACGACATCACTGATCCTGCGAAGCAGCAGGATTGGTTTTTCTCCGGAATCCCCGTCCGTCGGCCCGGCTCAGCAAAACCTGCGGAATGTTCTCCCCGCATGGTGGCTGGTCGGCGGGCGTGGATCCGTAAACTTTTAGGAGAGAATGATGAGCAAGCACCTTCAGGAGGAAGAAAAATCAACCACGATCACGTCGACGGATGCGACTCGGTATAAAGAGGAGATGAAGATTCGCGGGGACATGATCATCTGGTTGGCGAAACAGGTATCAGTCGACAAGCCGCAGTGGTACATCCGCGAAGCAAGGGAAATTGCCGAAGGTCAGCATCGTGACCGGTAAGGAGTTCGAGGCAATCCTCGCTCGTCAATGCTCTGCGTACCGCACCCAAAGCAAAGCGTGCATCGGGCGGTACGGTGTGCAGGCTATCAGGACATCACCTCAGGACATTATCACGATCAAGTCTCTGCCTGACTTTGAAGGATTGGTTCCGGGACTGCAGAACCAAATCATCTTCGATGCAAAGGTCTGCAGTCAGGCGAGCTTCGATCTCTCACCATTCCGAAACCGAAAGAGGAGACAACTGGAACACATGCTGGAACGCTCGCGGTACGGTGCCGTCTGTGGGTTCCTTATTCACTGGCCGGCACGCGAAATGAAAACCAAATCGGTACCGGTCGCAACGTGGTGGTTCCCCGTCAAATACGGACACCCGTTCTGGGACGCATTTGAAACGGCCGAAATCCGTCGACTCAATCGAGCGGACTGTGAAGCCTATGGCACGGCGATCACATGGACGGATAGACGCATGAACTTACTCGCTCTTTTCCAACGCTTAGGAGAGAACAATGGCAGAATTGAAACTCAACAAGGGGATCCAGTTTAGGCCGCGAAGGTGCCTGCTGTACGGTGTTCATGGCTGGGGTAAATCCACATGGGCAAGCCATTTCCCGAATCACGTCTTCCTGAATTTCGAAGACGGACTGCATGACATCGACTGCGTCTCAACCGAGCAGATCAAAGAGCTGTATCAGCTGCAGACCATTCTGCAGTCGCTCATCAGCATGAAGGAGCCGCTGGACTGGCTGGTCATCGACACGCTCGATTGGCTGGAACAGATCATCCACAAGCAGGTCGCAGCGGATGCCGACAAAGAATCGATCGCGGATATCGGGTACGGCAAAGGACCGAAGATCGCCCTCACTAAATGGCGGAAGCTGCTGGATACGCTGGAACAGCTCCGCGCCGTCAAGGGCACCGGTGTCATCGCACTGGCTCACGGCACAATCAAAACCATCAATCCGCCGGACCTCGATTCATACGACCGGTATCAACCGGCGCTGCATGAATCGGCATCCGATCTGTGGATGGAATGGACCGATGAAGTCTTCTTCGCTGGTTACAAAACTGATGTCATTCAGAAAGACATGGGATTCAATCGAGAGCGTGGAGTAGCGGTCGGGGGACAACGCTACATCAGAACCAATGAAAGTCCCGCCATCCTCGCGAAACGTCGATTGGAACTCGACGATGAACTGTTCGAGAACTCATGGCAGACCTATCAGGATGCCATAAACAAAACTAAACCAACAACAAAAAAGGAAACTAAAAATGGGTGATCTCTCAAACATCGATTGGACCGAAACAGGTTTGATTCCAATCGGTGAATATCGCGCGGTCGTCGTCAAGGCTCCGCTGACCGACACGAAAGCCGGGACAGGCAACTACCTGAAGATGGAGATTCAGATTGTGTCAGGTCCGCACAAAAACGGGCGGGTGTTTCACAACCTGACGATGAACAACCGCAATCCGAAAGCGGTCGCGATGGGTCGCAAAGACCTCACTGGTCTCTGTAATGCCATCGGCCTGAAAGTGGATGAGTTGACCGACACGTCGCAGATTCTCAATAAACCGTTACGTATCAAACTCGGTCATGAACTGAACGAAGAGTACGGCGACCGCGAGACGGTCAAGAAGTTCATGACGGATGTCGGTGGCACGCCGGAGGGAGAGGAAGCTGCTGCTCCGTGGTGATGAAAATCCAACGACTGCGAAACTTAACGACCGGTAAGCTCCATACGGAAATGGGGCATATCTATAAAGACTTGGAATACATCACCGGGCACGGTGGAATTATGACTCACATGCTCTCCAGAGTTTGTAAGTCAATTGAACCGTGGCTACGTGAACAAGTGACGGATCCGCGTTTCTGGGATGGTCAATATGATACGACTCATCGAGGCGAGTTTCCTCTTGAGCCAATGACCGAATTAGATGTCGCGGCAGCAATGAACCGTTATGCGGCAATGCCAAATCCGTTAGCAGGCAAGTCCGTGTTCGTTGTGGAAAAGTAACGCCCTGGTAGATCAGACCGACGGTCTGGCCGGGCGGTGAATGGATTCATGCTGTTCTTCCAGGTGCAGCAGCCGCCCGTTTTGGTTGACTTATTAAATCAGGTGATGATAAAATCACCGCAGGCAACGACTGTGGCCTTCAACACAGTCAATAATTTGGAGAGTTGAGATGAGCAAGACGATTCTGAAGTCTATCGCTATTGGCAAACTGCGAGCCAATCCCTACCGCAACATCAAGCACTACCCGATTCACAAAGGGAAAGTCAGTGCGCTGCGGGACTCCTTCAAGGCGACATGGTTCTGGGAGAATATCTTTGCCCGACCAGCCAAAGGGGGCACGTATGAAATTGCATATGGTCATCATCGTTTGGCCGCACTCAAAGAAGAGTATGACGAACTGAAGCAAGTACAGATTCTAGTGCGGGACTTGAGCAACGAAGAGATGCTCAAAATGATGATCCGCGAGAACCTTGAGGAATGGGGTTCTGATGCGTGGGTTGAGATGGAAGCCGTGAAACAAACCATATCAGCCTATGGCAAGGGCCATATCACACTGCCGAAGATGGACATGCGAGGCACAAAGGAGGACAGAATCTTTACGACCGACGTGGGACGTAAAGATTTTTCCCGCATCCAGATCGCTCGGTTCTGTGGAATGATGAAGGGCAAGGCACACGCGAACTATGCGTTCGACCGGGCGTGGGAAGCTATTCAGGCAGAGAAAGAAAAAATCGTCACTCCTGCTGTACTGAAGAACCTGTCACGCGAAGAAGCTGCCGTGGTGGTGAGCAATGCTGTCCGTCAAAAGAAACAGGACGACACTGAAGCGAACCGCCTGGAGAAAGCCGGCAAGGTCAAGGCGGCTGATAATCTGCGAAAGCAGGCAGTAAGTAACGCTAAGGACATCGCAACGGAATCGGCTGCGGAACTTCGTGCAGGCGTGGGTGTGCGTAAGGTTCGTGGTAAGGCAAAGGAACAGCCGAAGCCTACGAGGCCTGTGAACATGGATCAGTTTTGCCTACGAGTGATGGGACGTATCAACAAACTGATGGAGGACGGTTCAGAAAAAGAAGCAGACAGCATCAAGAGCAACCTCGCTCTTGTCAGGAAGCACAAAGCTGACGCAAGCGCATCAGCAATCAACGATGTCCAGAAGTGCCTGGACAACCTCGTGCGACGGGTGAAGTCGCAGAAAGTGAAGGGTTAATACCATGAACAAGGAAACGAAACAGGCATTGCTGAAGCCTGTGGTGGACTTCATTAAGGGCAGAGAGGCCTTAACATCGGCGGTTGAGTTGTGGGCATTCCGCGACTTAATGAATAGGTCGTATGAAAACGAATTCATGCGAACCGGTCCCATCAGGGCAGCCCATCATTCACACGAGATGAAGCTACTGTGGGACGTACTCAAGAAAGAACTGGACGAGTTTTCTCTTATCAAGGTGAACGCACTGGCGTTTGAGAAGCACAAGTCTGGATTAGATGTGACCACGGAAAAGTTCCGCAACAAAATGGATATTGATACCTGCAAGAGTTGGCTTCCAACTTCCCATCGCAGGTCCGTTGGGTTGCTTATTGCAGGTCCGTCATGCGGATATGTAGAGTGGATGCACCTGTATCTGATGACACGCAAGAAAGCGTCAAACTCTCTTCGCGACAATCTTCATTTGCAGTTTGAACGGGAGCGGGAACGGGGCCATATCGGCCTTGACGATGCACCGGTTGCAATTGAATTCAGTGAAGAGTAAGCGGACGCTTTGCGCCCCGGCGTGACTCAACTCCGCCGGGGTGGTTTTTTAAGGGGTTGGCACAATGACAAAAGCAACAGAGTTCTTTGATGGATACGCGAAGGAAGTGGCGTGGCGTCAGTTCAATCCTGCTGAGTCTTTCAGGGTCGAAGACATATATGACGACACGTGGAGGGAAGTGCAGATGGACTTCCAAAGTCCGGGTGAGAACTTCACAGAGCATCATCCCGACTGGCAAGTGGTGCAGAAGCCTAAGCTGGACTACTGCGCAAAGTATGCAGTGCGATACGAAACAGTCTTGAGGCATGTCCCCAGTGGGGTTCTGTACATCGTGGCATCGTATGATTCACCATACGGCATGGAGAACTACGATAATGAGAGGGGAGAATTAGAAGCGGAAGGCGACGATTGGTTTATTGAGTGCGAACCGACAGGAACGGAAGTGATTTACAAACCACTTTCAAAAGTCAACGCGAACTGAATCCGGGTTTTCTCAACCGCCCGGTATCCCCGTGAGGCGTGCAGGTGGATTCATAACCCGCCGACAGGTTCAACTCCTGTCAGGGGATTTCCTTTTAGGCATGATGCCATGAAAGCATTCACTCCAGAACAAGTCAGAACCATCCAAGGAAACTGGATGCAGGCTCTGTGGAAGTCGATGAGAGGGAGAAGGACACGTCAATTCGAGAGACTCGGGGCAATGTCACACAATGTCCAGAAGATTCGGTTCCTGAACGAGAACCGGGCGGACTGGATGTATCACGGGAAAGGTTACTAATGGAATTCTATTTTTCAGTCATCTCGGGGAACATTCACCGATGTATGGCCGCAGAAAACCCGGAACAGGCATGCGTGCGTGCTTACCTGCAGCACAAGAAAGATGAAACGACTCTGCAGCCACCAATGCCGGGGACGATTTACGAGGTTGCTGAATTCAACGCGACCGAAGAACAACATCAATTCATTCTTACGGAAAGTGTGGTGGTCGATGTCGACTGAAGACTTCACGGAGTTGATGGAACAGAACATCAAAGTTCATGAGCTTGCAGACGTTCAAATCAAGAGACTGCAGAGTGAAATGATTGAGCTGCAACTTCGTGTTACTGAACTGGAGAGACGAAAGGTCGATGAGATATCTGAGTTCAGTGAGTATATAGACATATATTGTGGAGGATGTCTATTTTGGCAGGAGGGTCCAGATGGGAAGGAGATGCACGGTACGTGCAGGAGAAGTCCGCCTAATCATGAAGGTTGGCCGGGAACGAATTCTCGTGAGTGGTGTGGATCATTTAAGCCGACAGTCCACAACGAAATTGAAGGAGACCTCGAATGAAACCGCGTGACTACCAGCAGGAAGCTGTCGATGTCACCTGGTCATTCCTCTGCCGGCAGTCCGGTCATCCGCTCATCGTCGCGCCGACCGGCAGCGGCAAGTCGTGGCTCATCGCTATGCTCGTCGCCAAAGCCAGAGAGATCGGTGGACGTGTCCTCGTCGTCGCGCACCGGAAAGAACTCCTCCAACAGAATGCCGAGAAACTGGAGCACCTGCTGACCGAACATGTTGGGGTCCACTCCGCCGGTTTAGGCAAACGAGACACAACATCTAGTGTTCTGGTCGCTGGCATCCAGTCCGTCTACAAGCGTGCCGACCAGCTCGGTGAGCGTAACCTCATCCTTATCGACGAGGCTCACCTCATCGCCGTCGGTGAAAACACGATGTACCGCAAACTGCTGCTGGGATTCCCGAACGCACGGGTCGTGGGACTCACCGCTACGCCATTCCGCACCGGTGAAGGCTACATCATCGGCGGTGATCACCTCTTCGACTTCATCTCGCACGAGATTAAAACCAAGCCGCTGGTCGAGCAGGGGTTCCTGTCGCCACTCACGTGTAAGCCGACCAGTGAAGTCGATGTGTCTCACGTCGCCGTTCGAGCGGGGGAATTCGTGCAGGGCGAAATGCAGGCGGCATTCAGCGTGACAGAAGTCGCCAAGGCAGCATGTCATGAAATCGCCAACCTGACATCAGACCGCAAGTCAATCCTCGTGTTCTGTGCCGGCGTGGAGCATGCGGAATTCGTGCAGGGATACCTTGAGAAGATCACCGATGGACAGGTAGGATGCGTGACCGGCAATACGATACCGATCGAGAGAGCTGAATCGCTGCGACGATTCCGAGAGGGCGAAATGCGAATCATGACCAACTGTGACGTGCTCACGACCGGTTTTGATTCGCCCAGGATAGACTGTATCGTTGTCCTGCGTGCCACCATGTCACCAGGACTGTACGCTCAGATGCTCGGTCGTGGATTCAGGATTCATCCGGGCAAGGAAACGGCGCTGGTACTGGATTTTGGTGGCAACAGAAAGAGGCATGGTTCGCCAGCGGAGGACAATTACGGAGCGTCCTCAGTCCAGTCTTCTGATGAACCGGGAACTGCTCCGGTCAAGACATGTATCGGTTGCAAAGCGACCATCCCTGCTGCGGCCAGAACATGTGAAGTCTGTGGACTGGAGATGGCGTTCGAGCAAACCGCACGACATGACGAGAAACCTGACGTGGAAGAAGTGACGGTTTGGACGGTCGTTGACTGCTTCGTCGGTCGTCATGAAAAGCGGGGTGCCCCACCCGGTCATCCTCCCACACTCCGCATCGATTACGGCCTGAGAGAAGATGGCAAGTCGGGCGACCTCGTCGGCTCGTCAGCCAGTGAATGGGTTTGCTTCGAGCATACAGGATTCGCGCGAAGCAAAGCGGTCAAGTGGTGGCGACTGCGGTCGAGTCATCCTGTGCCGGCGACCGTCGATGAAGCGGTCGAGATGATCAACCGGCATGCGTGCCGGCAGCCGTCGAAGTTGTCGACCGAGATCGACGGCAAGTATCGCCGCGTGTCGGACATTGAGTTCGTTGACGAACGGCCGGAAGTGGATGACCTGCAGCCGGGCTGGGAACTGATTCAAAATGCCAACGAGGGTTGGGATGAAAGTGAAGTGCCGTTTTGACAACCTCTGGCGGACAGGCTGTCGTTGATTCGATCTGTCAGGGTTTTCTCTCCCCTGACAGGGCCGCATCGAGTCACCAGCCTGTTCCGTCTTTCAATTTGCATAATGAATCAGCGGCAACTAACATCATTGCACGTCCTGCACGACGTAAACCAATCAAATGCTTCGGGCTAACGCCCGAACCTATAGCCCATCTGTGAAGAGTGCAGTCTTCGCAGGTGGGTTTTTTTGATGGAGTGAATGAGACAATGAAATACACAATTAAGGCACATCCGACCAAATACAACGACGTTCAATATCGTTCCAGACTGGAAGCTCGCTGGGCTGCATTTCTTGATTTGGCTGATTGGCATTACGAATACGAACCTATCGACCTTATTGGGTGGTCACCTGATTTCATGGTTAAGATTCCATGCCGTCATTCTGAGTGTGGCGGCTCTCACTCGTTGTTGGTTGAAGTGAAGCCGTACTACAACATTGATGACTTCAAGGGGCATCCATGCATGGATTACCCATATGGGTTTGCATACCCAAATGGGGTTTTGGATGAAACAAAATCAATCCCTGCGGATGCGTCAGCAGCATTTGGGATAAATCCCACCGTGACTCACTGGGAAATGGCCCATGGTTCAGGTGGCGCCGAGGAGTGTCTTGAAAACTGGCATCCATGGCCAAACCACATGATGCAAGACTGGGCAGAAGCAGGGAATATCGTTCAATACTTGCCTTAACGGAATGACTTAATGAATGCGCCATCTGAGTTAGTGGAGTTAAACAATTGGCACGTATGGAGCTTGAATGGAGACACCAAAGAACCTCGACAGATTAACGGTGAATACGCCAAGTCGAATGATCCATCAACATGGTCTGACTATGACTCTGCTGTTACGGCATCAAAAGATTTTGACGGTTTAGCGTTTGAAATCACAACCCCTTTCACAGGTGTCGACCTCGACAATTGCTTGACCGAAAAAGGCGAACTCCGCGAGTGGGCAATCCCCATCGCGGCAGCCCTCTATGGAGTCGCGTTCGCTGAGATATCTCCGAGCGGTAATGGCATCAAGTTTGTCACTCTCGCTCGAAAACCGGAAGGTTCCAGATGCCTCAAAAAAATGGGTCCAGATAAGCAACAAATAGAAGTCTACGATCACTCCAGATTCTGGACGGTCACCGGCAACAGCTACGCCGGGCAGAACACCATCGGTGACGGACAAGCCGCCATCGACAAAATCTGCGAACGGTATCTGATGGGCAAAAAGGAGCCGGACCCAGATCCGGTTTCATCGCCAGTGGTCGTCACGCCTTACGTCCCGCACGAAGGCACGACCCTGGAATTGAATGCTCAGGCTTACTGCGATGCCGTGGTGCCAGTCTACAAGGGGAGCCGGAACACAACCGTGTTCAAACTGGCCGGTGGGCTGAGTCAGGTCGAATACGACGACCAAAAGTTGACCAAAGAACAAGTCCACGAATACGTCCAGCGATGGAACCAAAATCTCGTTGAGCCGCTGTCCGAAGATGAAGTCAAAAAGACGACCGATTCCGCGATGCGGAACGGAACCCCGCCCAGGAAGAAGCCGAGATACTCAAACCATGCTCGGGTGCGGAATGTCGACCTTTCAAGCATTCCCGGCACTAAAGCGGTAGATACTGCCATACCGCGGGATGTCGTTGAAAATGCACCCGGAGTCATAGGTAGTCTCATTAAATGGATGCAGGCGACCTGCCTCTACGATATGCCGGAACTGTTTCTGGCGTCCTCGCTCGCCCTGATGAGCCTGGTGGTCGGACGGAAAATCATGGATCCGCTGGGCGCGAGGCCAAATCTGTTCCTGCTGTCGATGGGGCTCACCGGCTCCGGAAAGGAACATGGCCGATCCTGTATCAAGAAATGTTTGACTGCATGCGGCGCGGACGACTGGATAGCACCAGAGAACATAGGCAGTTCAGCGGGTCTGAGTAATCGGCTGAATGACTTTCCCGCGTCATTATTCCAGATCGACGAATTTGGGCAGTTCCTCTCCACCGTCGCTGATCCAAAATCTGCCTCGTATCTGAAGGAAATCGAAGCCGATCTGTTGAGACTGTACACGTCAGCTGACACGAAGTGGGTAGGGAAGGCTTACGCGGACTCTGAGAAGACTCCAACCATTGACCAGCCCTATTGCGTCGTGAGTGGTTCATGTACGCCAGACAGCCTCTGGGGAGCTCTCAGTACGTCTCAGGTGCATAGCGGTCTTCTGGGGCGTATGCAGATTTTTGAGGTGCCGGGATACGTTCAGTTGGTTGAAGAATTGCCATATGGCCTGCGCGGTCAGGATCCGCCACAGGACATCATCAATGAGATCTCCTGGTGGCTCAACTATCACTCAGGAGGGCAGGGTGACCTGGCTGTCCTGAAACCCAACCCAAGGGCGATGGAATGGTCGGACGAAGCTCATCGCCGTCTGGAAGACCACATGAGGGAAACCGCGAACAAGCGGATATCTGAGGACTTGACCCATGCCGCCGTCTGGAGCCGGTCGGCCGAAAAGGCAAATAAGCTGGCGATGTTGTCAGCTGCCTCCGAGCGGCGATTTGAGATTGACCTAAAGGACGCTGATTGGGCGATCGCTTTGCAGAACACGCTCACCCGTAAGCTGGTCAGCAAGATCGAATCGAGCGTTTCAGACAATAGAGTGGAGCGGGATAAAAAGAAGGTGCTTGGCAAAATCACCGAGCGCATGACGCTCACAGATCTCAAGGGCAAAACCCAGTTCCTCAAAAACGCTGCCGAGAGGTGGTCAGTCCTGGAGGAACTCCAGGGATGCGGAAAAATCATGATCACTGAAGAGACCGTTGGGAACATCAAAACTCGCTGGATAGCCCCCGCAAAATGACTGCACTGGCGTATAAAACAGCTAAATCATTGGTAATACGTTCATGCCTTCGTGAATTTTACGACCGATACTATCGTATTACGAATGACTGGGCTGAAAATCCTCTAGTGATAGGCGTTCTATATGTCTTTATATTGATATCTATTACTAATATATACAAAAGATAGAACATATAGACCCCTACTTCAAAAACGCTGGGTTTGTTGATTTTCAGAGAGAGATTATCTGTCTTTGTGTAAAGGGATATACGATCGATACGTTCGTGGGTTTTGACATTCTTCAAGGCAAGGGTCAACTCTACTGGACTGCACGCATTTGAAAGGCTAATATTATGAGAGATGCTAACCACCCAATCTGGCGGATTTTGCAGACTGCCGTGTATATGGCAGCGGCCGCTGGATTCCTCTGGTTGAATGCCTCCACCTTCGATCACACCGAGATCAAGACGCTGTGTGAGCTCGCGGTCGTCATCGTCAGCCTGGAGACCGTGAAGTCAAAACTGAAGGGAGCGGGCTGATGAGTGAGGGGATGAAGCCATGTCCGTTCTGTGGGCGGGTGCCGGTTCGCGCCTACGATGAGTCAGATATTTATTACATCGGACATGATGTGGATTGCTACATAGTCAGCGTCGAGGATGAGGTGCTGCATAACTGTCTGCTCGATAAGGATAGTTCAATGGGGCGAGCATGGGAGCGACGCGATGAGTGAAAAGTGTTCCTCAGCCACATTATGTCCACGATGTGGAAAATGCGATCAGTGGGAAGTCGACCTCACTCGGTGTGCAGGTTGCGGCGTTATGTGCTGCGATGACTGCATTGCGTTCCGGGCACCGGTCTGTGATCCGCCGAATGGTGATTTTTTATGTGATGAATGCGACCAGCAAAACGGGCAGGTGCGGCGATGAAGTACTATAAAACCTGCGGAATATGCAACGGATCGAATATCGTTGTGGTCGGAGTTCAATTGGGGCATGACGGCAATATTCCAGTGTTCTGGTGTGACCGATGCGGCACACTGACGTTTGGTCCGGAATGGTGGACGCAGAAAATGGCACCGGCAATGGTGCCATTGCTGTCGCAAGGAACAGGAGCGGCGCGATGACGAGTGAAACGAAACAGGTATGGTCTATTGACGTACTGGCACACGTTCGGGTCGAGGTGCCTGTGGGCGTGCAGGTGACTGCAGACAGGGCCGTCGAATTGGCAATGTCTGCAGTCACGCAGTTTCACGAGGTGGATTGTGGCGATTCAGTCGGCCACATCAGATGGGCAGGAATCCATGCCGATGTGGAAGACAACGAGTGTGTTGTGATTGATTCCCCGGACAGTGGACGTTGGGTGATTGAATCACCGGACAATCGTGGTGATGCTCTGGAAGAATGAGTTGAACTTAGCTTCACAATCCTGTTATATTTGACGGCATGAAGTTCACCATAGTCATGCTGATTCTGCTGGTCGCTGTCCCCGCTCAGGCAGCGACCTATCCGCTGGCGACCGATAATGGGTCGTCAGCGAGTGCCGTATGTGTCGGAACGTCAGATGACCGCTCGCTGTTCCTGACGAACAAGCACGTCATACGCGGAGCCAGTGAGGTCTACGTATCCGACGGCGTGCGTTGGATCAAAGCTAAGAAGTTCAAACCGTCCAACCGCGTTGATCTCGTGTCCTTCGTCGTTGACGGTACGCAGTTCCGACCCACGCACTTAATGACGCACACTCCAGAAGGGACGAACGTCGATGTCTGCGGATACTCAAAACGAAAACGATTCTGCTTCGCCGGACGATACTATCCCGACCACATTGACGCTGCAGGTCAGCACGTCTGGCCTGGTGACAGTGGTGGAGCCGTCCTCACCAAACATGCCGATCGTACATGGTGCGTTGGACTCGCAAACGCTTACGGCAATGATCGACAAACGTATTTCGTGTCCGCCCGTGATTGTTCGTATCATCTGACGCAGTTTTATTCCATGCCGCCACCAAACTGCAGGTGGGGTCAGTGTCCCACACCACGCCCGAACTACGAACGAAGAATCAAGACCACGCCACGGCTTTTCGGCCCGCCGAAGGTAGAGTTCTATGAACAGTCGACGGTGCCACCGATCATCATCGAGCCGCCGGCCGAGACAATAAATCGGGCTCCGCTGCCACCTGACCCAGATCGTAACCGCGGACTACGCGGACCTGCAGGCAAGGATGGATCCCTGGGACCAGTAGGGCCTGCCGGTAGAGACGGCGTCGACGGCAATGTCGGACCGCCTGGATCGGTGGGGCCTGCTGGTTTGCCCGGTGATACTGGTCCGCGAGGACGACCTGGTGAGCGTGGGCAAGATGGAACTCCGGGACGTGACGGTGAAGACGGCCAGCCAGGGCGTGATGCCAGTGGCGTCGATGATACACTCACCCGTGAAGTCGCACGGCTGCGGGCTGAAGTTTCTGACCTCAAACAAAGACGACGAACATTTGTCCTGCGCCAGGATGGTCGAGAAATCGACCGAATCACATACGGTGCTGACGAAGCGTTCGTGCTGGACGTTGAAACCCTGACCAGGTCAAAGTGACCTGGTCTTCACTACCTGTTAATAAGAAAGAATCAAAATGCCAATCGTACTCGGTGACACAATCTCGGAACTGCTGCTCACAGAAACGGCCGCTAACCTGCAGGCGAGCAACCGGAATTCACGCGGCGGATATGATGCTGTCATGGTCGCTCTCGCTGCGTCCATTGGAACCAACTTCCAGGAGTTGGGGACGCTTGAAAGTCGCGCTAACTCTGGTGTGATGGCAACTCCGGTAGCTTCTCCAACCACGCAGGGTTAACGGTGGAGACGGCGGAAGAAATTCTGAAGCGAATCGCTATGGAATCACAAGCAGCGCGGAAACGTGATGACGTGTTGGCAAAGCGCATCACTCTCGCAATCTACGATCGTGACCAGAAGGCAATCCGGGGATTGATCAATGACCGCATCAACGACGACCTCGAACGATTGCGAGACGCTGGACAGCCCGCCGAATCTGAGGAACCAGCTACTTCAGAGACTGTCGGTGCGGGAGCAGCTGGAGCAGTTAACCGGAGTCCTGGGGTGGCTGGGGTTGAGTAGACACGCTAAGGCATCATCCGCAAATAGGGAGGCGGAGGACCGCGCAGCACGGAGGGTTTTTGACAAGACGGGCGGAGCTGATTCTACTGACAGGGATTTGGGGAAAGACGATATGTCAGACCAAATTGTTCTCGGTGGGATTCATCAACCTCAGCCGCCAGCAGTGATCTATCCTCCGGCGGTGCCACAGAAACAAGGACTCGGTCCAATGGCTTCCGCTCTGATGGCAATGGCTGTTCCTGCAGCCGGCGCTGCAGGGTATATCTACCAGCAGGAGCAGAAGTCGGAACCGGTCGTTGCTCAACCTGCTGAAGATGAATCGGTTCGCATCAGGTTGGGGAGCATTGATAATGTTGAGGAAGACTGATGTACGAATACGAAATACAGGTCACGAACGTCGTAGACGGAGACACAATTGACGCTGTGATCGACCTCGGATGTCACGTCTCAATCAAGGAGCGGCTAAGGCTATCCGGTATCAACTCACCAGAGCCACGCGGAGCGACAGCCGCAGCAGGACATGCGGCAACTGATCATCTCGTGCATCTCATCGACGACGCACAGGATCTCGGACCGATGTTCATCCGAACTGAGAAGGACAAGCAAGGTAGCTTCGGGCGATACCTCGCGACCTTGTTCTCGCATCACGGCCATAACCTGAATGACCAGATGATTGCCGATGGTCACGCAGTACCGTACTGATGCCGCGAAAACGGAACCTCTACGCTATCGTCGCGTTCGCCATCCTGATAATCACATTACTTATGCTAGTCACCAGATGAAGTCTAAAGTATCCACCGCTCAGGTCAGCATCGTCGATGGAGGCGTACGCCGTAAGGCATGGGATGCGGCCGCGAAGAAGGCAGGACTCAACCGGCAGCAGTGGATTCTGTCAGTCCTCGATGATGTACTCACCGCTGAAGTCAGAGCCAAGTTGCCGCCGCTCACCGGACCCGGCTCGCCGCGGTCCACCAGCCAGAGGAAACGCTGGCTGAAAAAGTAAAGCCGTCTCAGTGTGTAGCTGAAACGGCTTTTCACCAATTTCTGTTGAGGAGAAACTGATGAGTGATTCAGATGTTATCGAGCAGTGGCACGCAGTACCAGGCTTCCCCCATATGGAAGTGACAGCTTGCGGTAAAGTGAGGTCATTGACGCGGCGAGTACCACATTCCAAGGGCGGAACTCGATTGGTGCGGGGCAGGGTTCGTAAACAACCACTTAATAAAGATGGATACCTGCAGGTAAAACATGCAGATTGTGGTGTGCAAAAGACTGTGTTGGTCCATCGCTTAATCGCCATGACCTTCTGCCCAGGGTACAAGCCTGAACTGCAGGTGAATCATCTCAACGGCGTGAAGACTGACAATCGAGCATCCAACCTGGAATGGGTGACGCTACAGCAAAACATTCAGCATTCAGTGGACAACGGACTCAGGGCACGCGGCGAGCGTAGTGGCAACGCAAAGCTGACGGAGCAGGATGTTATTATTATCAGAGAGTTGCACAGTAAAAAACGTAGAGAACGTGACTATCGAGTTACGGCGAATCGGTACGGGGTCCACGTAGAGACGATACGAAGTATTGTCCGCCGCAAGCATTGGGTTCATGTTCCAGAAAACACATCAGCAATACCCCACAGATAACCCGACCCCCTCGCCCTCTGAAATGCGGTGAGAAAATGCCTGACATTCCAGCTGATAATCGGCTGACATTTTGTCTGGGAATCTGCTGGGAATTGCTGCTGAAATCACGCCAGATTCTCCGCACATTCTGTCCCATAATCGTGGGGGAATCTGCTCAGGAATTGCTGCTGAATGTCCTGAGAAATGTCGGGGAAATTTGCCTGGATTATTGCCTGATAATCTGCCGGTAATCTGCTGGGATTCCTGAACGAAAGCTTCAGTGAACTTCAGTGAACTTCAGTATAAGCCCGTCCGCCGACAGAATAATTCTTCTCCTGCCAGAAGAAATGTTCTGCAAAAATTCGCCCAAAAATATAGGGGAAGCCTAATAGGGACTTCGTTTTTGTGACCCCTAAGGTGTGCCGATCTTACCCCCTTAGGGTCAATTTTTAGTACTACCCAGGGTGACCCCCGAAGTCACCCCCTGGGGTGACTTTTAAGTACTACCCAGGGTGACCCTCACCCTACGTACGTAGGGTGACTTTTTAGTCATACCCAGGGTGACCTGACCCTACGTACGTAGGGTCACTTCTTAGTAGTACCATGGGTAGGTGACTTTCAGAGTCCCACTATCAACTACATTCGAGCCACACCCAGGGGCGCGTTCTTGTCTCGCCCTGGGTGCTCGAGAATTGTGACACGCAAGGGCGCAACGACTGCGCACTTAGGTGACGCGCGGCGCGCACTCGTAAGCTTATCGACGTGATGGCGCGCCGTTCAAAACAGGGTAGCGCATGCCATCGGGTAGCGCTATAGCGTTTTTCAAAATCGTGGCGATAGCGGTTGATATAGTCGAATTAACTTGCATAGACTTATCGTAGTTAGTGACACGCTTAACCCTGTTGGAGAACACGACAATGACCGACTTAACTTGCTGGATCGGGATGAATTGCGATTTTAATCAGTTTGGCGAATTGATCGTCGGAACGATTGTGAGTGTTGGCAGGAACTCAATCGGCGTTCTTGTCGGTGAAAAAACGGTATACATCAATCATGAGCGTATCGTTTCGCTTTGGTAGTCGATCACCCACTTCACGCCGCGGCATTTCTCCGCGGCATTTTTTTATCAGGAGAACACCATGACCGTGAAAGAACACCCGCCACAACGCAAAATTCGTGGCCGAGCTCAGCCACCAACAATGCCAGACCGAACGCCGCCCACCGTAATTGTTTCGGGCAAACCTGCTGAATAACGATTCACGCCGGTCACCATTGTGGTGACCGGCTTTTTTTTGCCATGACGTTGGAGAACACAACAATGGACACGCAACGAACAGTCCGACTTAGCATGGACCAATATTGGTCCATGATTCGCAAACTGCGAACAGTTTTGAACGCAATCGAAACTGAGGATCGCGCACGAAGTCTATTTGACCGACTGATGCAAACAGAGTCTGGCAACAAAATGTTGCTAGACGCATTTTGTGAATCACCGGATCCGGTCAAATGGTGGGGACTCTACTACGGGGAGTGGTGTTGATATGCTGACCATCAAACACGCGCGAGCTCTCGCGCAGGAAAACGGGTTTTCGGAATTGTTAACGTTGCCGAATGCGTCGCCCAAATTGGTGAAGTCAGTCGGCGTTTACAATTGCGGAATCTCCCTGCTGCCGGCGATGCGCAGCGGTCACCAGGTATGCGGCGCATCAACAGAAAAATGCCGAGACGGTTGTTTCGGCAATTTCGGACGCGCGGAATTCCTGTCGTCGATTAACGTCGCACGACAGGCACGAACGGCGCTGCTGTTTTCGGATCGTGAGCTCTTCTTCGCGATTTTGTTAACTGAACTGTTGCGAGCTGACAGGCGAGCAAAGAGGCTCGGTGTGGAGGTCGCTTTTCGGCCGAACATTCTTTCCGACCTCCCATGGCATGTCTGGTTGGCCGACTGGATCAATGGCCAGTTTTCCGCATGGAATTGGTACGGATACACGAAGGTTCGCAAGTATTTGGCGGCCGAAACGCCGATGCATTTTACGTATTCGTGGAGTGAACGATCGGTATTCTCAGACGCGCTGTCGCTGACGGCGCAGGGTATAAACGTCGCGATTCCGTTTTACGATTGTCGGACGCTGGAACCGACGATACCGGATATGTGGTACGGAATTCCGGTCTGGAATGGTGACCGGAATGATCTGCGGTACCTGGATCCGGCCGGAGTGATCGTGGGGTTGAAAGCCAAGCTGCCGAAGAGTCTGGAAAAGCGCAGGGCGGTCTTGCGCGAGAGTAATGGGTTTTTTGTGGGGGTTTGACATGTTGACGAGAACCGAAAAACGACTGCAGAAACAGGAATTCAGCGAATTCGCGGAGTCCGTTGTACCATGGCTGACATCCGCCCTGGAATACCTGGATGCGGATGCGTGGACGATGTCGGTCGATGACAAAGGTATCTATCAACCCGGCAAGCCGTCTCAGGATCGGCCTAACGAGCTCGTTCATGAGACGCATCATCCACGTGGTCGGATGATCCTTCGAGTTCCTGAGGGAATACCGACCGCGAAACGCGACCTCGATGAACGACGCGAGAGACTGCATTATGTCGCGTCCATTATGCTCATCGGTACTGTCGGTACTCGCGCAGCGAACGCTGCACTGGCCGATGTACGTGAACGGTTTGAATTAACGAAAGTTAGGACACCTAAAGACATGCGGTACTAGTAGCGGTCGCTCTGAAGCTCTCAATGCCGTACCATACGTGGTACGGCATTTTTCGTGCGCTGAGCTCAGATCCGAGCTCGCCTGCCGCCTTGTAACGTCGACCGTTGCATCGATGCGATAGATTCCCTGCGGAATATTCCCGCCACCTGGTGCGCTCATAATGAAAGCGCTCGCCGGGATCATGCGACCCCGCCCAGGCCATCGGCTGCTGAGCCATTGCCTACGTTGTGCGCACGGCCGTTCATGCCATCGAGCCGGCGCTGGCATGCAATCTCGACTGGATCCAGCCAGCGCCAAACGCTGGAACGAGCATCGATTCGAGACACCCTACCCGTCACTTAAGATGTCACCTTAGGTAGAACATCTTGCGCCACCCTGGGTAGTACTTACCAAGCCACCCTGGGTAGCACTTAAAAGTACTATGTAGGGTGGCATTCTTGAGTCACCCTGGGGGTGGACAGGGGGGAGGCCCTGGTAGGTACTACTTTGTACTACCTACGGATAAC
>Ga0255048_10000301_pt1 | contig 38508 bp, 62 predicted proteins | sample JV7_2_2_MG_FD_183619 | JGI IMG/M metagenome (GOLD analysis project Ga0255048, IMG submission 183619) | Seawater microbial communities from Jervis Inlet, British Columbia, Canada - JV7_2_2 | ecosystem: Environmental > Aquatic > Marine > Inlet | place: Canada: British Columbia | collected 2016-10-06
GGTATGTACGGTGGCGGAATGGGTGGTATGTACGGTGGCGGAATGGGTGGCGGAATGCCTCCTCGACCCAGTCCTTATGGCGGAGGACTAACTGGAAGATTCGGCAACCAAATGTTTGGATCTAACCCCTACCAATATTCTCAAGGGCTGGGCTCAATGAATCAAAATTGGCAAATGAACCAATTCCCACAAACCGACCTATACAATTTAATGAATTACCAACAACAAACATTTAATCCTACAGACGAAACAACAGGCAACGGTGGCGATGGTGGAAATGGCGATGGTGGCGGTGGTGCTGGTGGCGGTGGCGGTGGTCAACAACAGTACGGTGGTTATGGTGGCTACGGTGGCGGAATGGGTGGTTATGGTGGCTACGGTGGTGGGTTTAATCCGTATGGGATGATGTATTAAGTTGACGTTCAATAAAGGCACTAAGAAATTTTTGCCAAAACTCCTCAGTATTTAACAAACTACAATTAACACAACAAGAAAAAACATGGTTAACATGTAATGCTTTGTGTGAACGAGTCACTTTAACAGCTGCCCTACCACAACAGTGACACATATCAACGTATCCAGTCCTTCCACTCTTCTTCCCCAAGGACTTGGGCTGCGATGTTTTGTTTTGCCAAAAGCGATTTAACAATTTTTTCATCTACTGTTCCCTTACACACGATGTCTATGTATGTGACTTTGTTTACTTGACCTATTCTATGCGCTCGGTCTTCTGATTGTAGCCGTTTTTCAAGGTCAAAATTGTTGGAATAGTATATCACAGTAGATGCTGCAGTTAAATTTATACCATACCCTCCTGTTTGTGTGTTTCCTACCATAAATCTCATAGGCGATTTAAGGTCTTGGAACTGTTTTAAGTATAACCGCCTATTGTCGTCGGAAGTATCACCGAAATACGCTCCTACGGAGCTCTCTCCGTATGTTTTTTGTATTGTCTCTACAATACGGTGTATGTCGTGTCGATAGTTTGCCCAAATTATAGCCTTGCCCTCGACTTCCTCTAAAATATTCATTAATTCGTCTAGTCGCTTTGACTTTACTTCAATATTCTCTTTATCGTCAGTGGTCATAAAACCACAAGACAACTGGTGTAGCCGAAGCATTTTAGTTAAAACAGAGGTCGCTGAAACTTGATGCCCGCCCTTTTCTTCATCATATAGCTGAGTAATCGCGTAGTTTTTCATCTCTTTATAGGCTTTTTGTTGTTCTGGTGTGAGTTCAATCTTACGAGTCATGTATATTTTATCGGGAAGGTCTAAACAATCCTTCTTTAAAACCCTTGAACTAAACTCTAAGAGCATTTTGTTTAATTCTTCTAGGTTTTTATACCCTACCACTTGTTTAAAGGTGCGTCCTCCTGCCGTTCTATTGAGCATTTCAGCGTACCTTGCTCTAAAACTATAGTAGCTACTATAGCCCAGCAGTTCGGGGTCTAAGAATTCACATTGTGTGTAAAGATCTAAAGGACTACGAGTAACAGGAGAACCCGTCAGTATTCTTCGGTACTGTGCATACTTAGAAAGTCGAACTATATTCTTAGTTCTGCTAGCGCGTGGTGACTTGATCGTAGTACTCTCATCCACAGCGAACAAAACCTTTTTTCCTAGTAAAAATTTTCCTGCAAATTTTGTTCCTTTGAGAGTGCTAAACGCTTCAACATTCATTACTAATATAGTAAGGTCTATACTATTTTCTAGAGCTAATTCTCTTAGTGCTTGGTTCTTCTTAGTTTCAGAAGGAGACCACTTAAAAATGCGAGCCTTGATGTAGTCAGGTAAGTGTATTGGTATTTCCCCGCTTACCCAATTATCATACACTCCTTTAGGAGCAACAATTAAGGCGCTATCGATTTTACCCTTATTATATAGGATAGCAATATTGTCAAGAAGGATCTTGCTCTTACCACACCCCATCTCTAAAAACAGGGCATGCTCAATAGCAGACCAACTTTCTTCTAAAGCCTTACGTTGATGTTCGTAAGGTTTTGTCTTATATACAAAATCTAGCATCTCTCTTATCTCTTAGGTTATATACATAAGCATAGGTATGTTTTTTAAAAAAGTAAAGGAATACACGTGACGTTGTCTTATATATTGCCTAGACTTAGCCAATAGCCCTCTAATAACCCCTGCTAATATAATAATTCTATAATAAAATCAAAGGCTTAACGGATAGGGTATTGGCTTATTGGCTGAAATCGGATTTGATTCAAACTTTTTTTATTTTTTCCCACTACTGGTAATATATAATACTTTTTATCTTTTTAAGAATCGCTTTACTTTCTATTTACTATAGTCCATACTTATACCATAGTTTAGATAGGAGAGATAAAACAAATGACAGTCTTTGTCGTACAAGAACCTGACGCCAGTAAGAACATACTTTCTGCAAATGACTTTGGAGAACTAGAGTTTATTCTACCCGCTAGGGAAAACATGATGTACAGTTCTGCACCAACGGTGTCTAGGATTAAACACGCTTTAAGAAACTTCACAGACGAAGACTATTTATTATTAATCGGCGACCCTGCTGCAATTGGGGTGGCTGTCCACTTTGCTCTCAAAAATAACCGACAAAAAGCTAAACTACTAAAGTGGGACAAAAGAGAATATAGGTATTACCCAATCGAGGTTGAAGCATGAACGAAGTATTAGAAGAAATTATTAAAGACCAAGAAATCAATGTTAGTGATGATGGTATTCAAACCATATCCGTATTGGCAGAGGCTCAAGTAGACCTGGAAGGGCAAATCGAGGAAAAGAATAATGAACTCAAGGTGTTAAAAGAGAAACACCGTAGAATTTCAGAAGACCAGCTTCCTGAAGCCCTTAAAGCGCTCGGCATAGCAGAATTTAAACTAAGTGATGGCACAAAAGTAAGTACATCTATATACTATAGTGCCCGTATAACCCCAGACAATAAACAAGAAGCATTTGATTGGCTTCGCGAAAATAACTTCGCGGATCTGATTAAAAATACAGTATCGGCTAGTTTCGGAAGAGACGAAGACGATGCTGCAAGGGAACTCCTGGATGAACTAAAGAGGAATGGGATGAATACCGCTCAAAAAGAGTGGGTAGAACCTATGACACTTAAAGCGTTTGTTAGGGAGCAGGTGGAAAAGGGTGTTGACCTACCCTATGACGCCTTTAATATATATATTGGTCAAAGAAGCAAAATAACCAAGAGGTAAAATAACCATGGAAAAAGAAACCATTGAAAGAGAACCAAGTAACCAAAGTTTGGCTACTATTGATGTTGCAGTATTAGCAGAAGACGAAGGGGCAGGACTTGAAAATGTCAGCTCTGATGATCTACTAATACCCAGCTTGAAGCTTGTTCAGAAAGGGAGCCCTTTTGTAGATCCTACAGAAAGCAACTACACTGAAGAAGTTACGGTTGGTGACATCATCAATAGTGTGACAAACGAATTTTATGATGGATCCACTGGAATCACAGTAGTTCCTGCTGCCTATCGAAGAGTATTCTTAGAATACGTTCCGAGAGAAGCAGGGGGTGGACTAGCTGGTTTTCACGAAGACCCAGCGATCCTTTCACAAACACACAGAGACGAAATGGGTAAAGATGTACTCCCTAGCGGTAACTACATCCAAACCACTGCGAATCACTATGTGTTACTTGTAGAAGGAGAGAAGTATACGCCAGTAATGATTGCTATGTACTCTAGTCAGCTAAAGAAATCAAGAAGATGGAACTCAATTATGGCTGGACAAAGAATAATGAATGGTGGTAAAGCCATCGTTCCTGCGTCTTATAGTCACAAGTACCATCTTTCAACCGTTGCTGAGAAAAATAGCAAAGGTAGTTGGTTTGGCTGGAAGATCGACTTAGTGGGACAAGTAGGGGACATTCAACTCTACAATACTGCTAAAGAGTTCGCAAAGAGCACAACAGCATCGGAAATAGCTGCAACCACTCCGACCGTAGAGTCCTTCTAACTGGGGACTGTAGAAGGGGGGAACACTCCCTCCTTCTACCTTAATGACGAAAAATATGACGGATATACCACAAAAATTCTACAGACTCTTTAAAGGTTCTAAGAAAGCACACGGTACATTCAACATAGAAAAAACAGCAGACATTAAGCAAAAAGGAACAGGGAAAACAATCCGTAGTGGTGGTGCAGAACTAAAACATTGGGAAGCACACATAACGGGTGAATATGGGCTAGGCGTTATCCCCATAACCGAAGGCAACAAGGTCGGTTGGGGGTGTATTGATGTTGATGTGTACCCTTTAGATCTGGCTCATGTAGTACACCTAGTTGAAAACCAAGATTTTCCATTAGTAGTTTGCCGAAGTAAAAGTGGTGGTGCACATGTTTTCCTATTTACACAAGAACCCGTCCCAGCAGGGGACATGCAAGATAAACTTAGGGAACTTTCTGCAGCACTAGGGCACGGGGGAGTAGAAATATTTCCTAAACAAAGAGAAATCCTAACAGAACGAAACGATGTAGGGTCTTGGCTAAATATGCCATATTTTGGAGGAGAAGGATCAACAAGGTATGGCTATAATGAAAAGGGAGAAACACTTACTCCCCAAGAATTTTTAAATTTTGTAGAAACAAGAAAAATCACACACAACGAACTCCTGAAAATAAAAGTACCTACTGTTGATGATATCGCAGGTGGTCCACCTTGTTTAAAGGTTTTACTCAAACAAGGCTTCCCAGAAGGTACGAGGAACAATGGGTTGTTTAACGTAGGTGTATATTTAAAGAAAGCCACCCCAGATGAATGGGAAAAACAAATAGAAGAATACAACCGCAAGTATGTGACTCCTCCGCTTCCCGCTCAAGAGGTACTAACCCTAATTAAGACACTACAAAAGAAAGACTACAATTATAAATGTTCAGACGAACCGATCCATTCATTCTGTAACCGTAACCAGTGCTTAAGGTGTAAGTTTGGTGTGGGAGATAACCACGGAACGCCTGCTTTTTCTAGCTTGGCGAAACTAGACACTGTTCCTCCTCTCTGGTTTTTATCTATTAACGACAGGCGTATTGAATTAAACACAGAACAACTACAAAACCAATTAAGGTTCCAAAGAATTTGTATGGAACAGCTAAATATAATGCCTCCTAGGATGAACGAAAAAGATTGGCAAAATCTAATACAACACTTAATGAATAACGGCATGGAAATAATAGAAGTTAGTGACGATGCTTCTGTTGAAGGACAGTTTATGGAACTACTTGAGTCTTTCTGCACAGACTTAGCACAGGCATCGGTTAAGGATGAGATACTTCTAGGCAAACCGTGGACAAAAGAGAGCACAACTTACTTTAGGCTAAGAGACTTAAAAGAATACCTAGTGAAACACCGCTTCACTGAAATGGAAACCAATAGGATTGCTTCTAAGCTAAGAAACATAGGGGCTAAACATGATTTCTGGAATATAAAAAAGAAGGGGGTTAATGTTTGGTCAATCCCTGCGTTTAGCTACGAAGAAATTGAATTAGCGATCCCCGAAATGGATCAGGATGGTTTCTAATGTGGAATATTGTTATTGGTCCACCTGGAACTGGGAAAACAACCTACTTGTTGGATAGGGTAGAAGAATATTTAGATAAAGGGGTGTCTCCGCATAAGATTGCCTACCTTACCTTTACTCGTAAGGCAGCAAACGAAGGACTTAATAGGGCAGTACAAAAATTTGGCTTTGATCCTGATGAACTCCCTTATTTTAGAACCATACACTCTTTGTGTTATAGGTGGCTTAATATGAAAAGATCAGATGTTATAGGCAAAGAAAACTATAAAGAACTGGGAGAAATACTCGGCGAAAGAATTACGGGTGGGTTCAGTAATGAAGACGGTATTGTTAAGGGCTCAACTGTTGCTGATCAGATGTTGATGTTAGAGAACACAGCAAGAAGCAGAAACATTTCACTTACACAACAGTGGAAAGAAAGTTCCCCTAACTTCAGTTGGATGCATTTCAATTGGTTGTGCCGCAGTTATAAAACCTACAAAGAAAAAAGATACCTAATAGACTACACAGACATGTTAGAAAACTTTCTTAAAAGAAAAACAACACCAACGCTCAAGGTTTTATTCATCGATGAGGCACAAGACCTATCTACATTGCAGTGGGACTGTGTTAAGAAGCTAGCAGAAAATTCAGAAGAAGTCTACATAGCCGGTGACGACGATCAGGCTATCTATAAGTGGGCAGGGGCGGACGTTGATCAATTTATTTCCTTAAAGGGTAATGAAATACAATTAACTCAATCGTATAGGATTCCTAAAGCAGTACACACCTTATCACAACAAATAATAAAACGGAATAAGTTTAGGAGAGAAAAAGAATGGTTGTCTAAAGAAGAGAAAGGTTCTGTTAGTTTCCACACCTCTCCAGAACATATAGATTTGTCTAAGGGTGAGTGGCTTTTATTGGCTAGAAACAACTACTTACTGACACCAATAGAAGAATATTTAAAAACAGTTGGCGTACTCTATGAAAGGAACCATCGAATATCTATTAGACAACGCCTACTAGACGCTATCAGAGGATGGGAAATGCTAAGAAAAGGGCAAGCGATACCCCTAGATGTAATTAAAAATATATATTATTTTATGTCTGTTGGTAGAGGTATAGAAAGAGGTAAGAAAAACCTAAGGGGAGCAGACGAAGAGTCTTTATTCAACCTAGAGATCTTAAAAAGAAACCACGGTCTTTTAGTAGACAGTATTTGGCACGAAGCATTTGATCGAGTAGGGGTGCAAGAAAGAGAGTATTTGATATCTTGCCTAAGAAAAGAAGAAAAAATAACTTCACCTAGAATAAAACTCAGTACAATTCATGCTGCAAAAGGTGGAGAGTGTGATAATGTTGTTTTGTTAACAGACATGGCTAACAGCACTTGGAAAGAATTAGGCAGAAACCCAGAGAACGAAAATAGAACATTCTATGTAGCAGTCACAAGAACTAAACAGAACCTACACGTAGTGATGCCAAGGACACATAAACATTTTACGATCACCTATTAAATCCCTTTACTTTGTAAAGCGGTTTTAATATGGTACTTTATATATAGGGTAAAATATGTTAGATGAAAAAGTAGAAGATTTTTTTAATTATATAAACGAAAGACACGCTATCTATATAAATAAAGAAGCGGGTGCAGAATTTCCTTGGACAGAGGATAAAATACTACAAGACTATAGTTTTTGTAATGTGTTTAGGGAACTAGATACAGTCACTATATGGCTTCGTGAAAATTGGCGTGAACCTTACGCCGATCATCCTAATTTGCCCTTTGCTATGGCTATGGCTAGACAAATTAATTGGCCACCAACACTAGCAGAAATAGGCTTTCCCGAAGAGTGGAACCCAGAACATGCTAAAAATGTTATGCGTGCCCGACAGATTAAAAAGGAAAAAGTATACACAGGGGCATACATGTTAACGGGAACGCTGGGTGGTCCAAAAATTGAACAAACTATTGATAAAATACTAACCCCACTATATGAAAACCCACCTGAAATATATACTCATTCACTACAACGTACTTGGAGAGAGTATTTGCCATATAAAGGGTTCGCTAAGTTTATATCTTATGAAGTTGTTACAGACCTAAGACACACTAAACACTTGAATAAGGCGAACGACATTATGTCTTGGGCTAATCCAGGTCCAGGAGCAAAGAGAGGACTGAATAGAATCAACGGTAATGAACTTAACGAACCTATACACATTAAGAGAGCCATTGAACAAATGGAAGACCTACTAGACGACTCTAGAAAAGGACTTGAACCGTTTGTGCCTGCTTTAGAAATGAGAGACATAGAACATTGCCTCTGCGAATTTGATAAATATGAACGAACCAGACTAAACCAAGGGAGACCACGTGCAAAATACAGACCTAAGTAAGTGGGGGTGGAACGATAAGGTCAAAGGATACACTAGACCAGACACCCTAGATGAATATGTTTTTAAAGAAATTAAGTCATCCTATAAGTACCTAGACATAGGCGAAGGAGATAGTGTCCTAGACATAGGGGCTAACATAGGGGCATTCTCTAAGTATGCTTTAGAAAAAGGAGCACATAGGGTTTATGCCTATGAACCTGAACCTGAGAACTATGAATTATTAGTAATTAACACGCACCCTGATTTCTTCCCCATAGGGGCAGGACAAATACTAAGGGTGAAGTCTGCTGTGGTTGGCACAAATGAAACAGAGATAGAGTTGTATATTAACTCTAAGAAAAATAAAGGACTACACATGACCAGACCAGTGCGTGGTCGCGAAGGAGTTACGGTTCGTGCGGAGAATTTTGGTAAAATACTCCATAAAAGACAACCAAACAAAGTAAAGATTGATGTAGAGGGAGGGGAGTATGGCTTTATGCCCATAACTTTCCCTGATTGTGTAGAAAAATTAGTAATGGAACTACACTTTCAATACAGTAAGAATTGGAGAGGCATGGCGGTGAAAATACATGAAGACATGTTGTCGCAAGGCTTCTCTGTAATAAAAGAACCTAAATTTACAGGTGGTAATTGGACCACACTAGCGGGGTATTCAAGATGAAAATATACATTCCAACAAGAGGTAGGGCTAACTCTCAAATAACCCTAAAGTTTTTTCCTGACGGTCTAAAGGAAAAAACTATATTAGCGGTAGACCACGACGAAAGAGACCTTTACAGTCAATACTCAAATGTTTGGGTGATGCCCGAAGACCTACCTAGTGGAATTTCTCCTAAGAGAAAATACATATGTGAGAACAGCGACGACCCTAAAATAGTCATGCTAGACGACGACATACGGTTCTATGTAAGAAAAGCATATAACGATTGGCACCTACGGTATCTAGAACCACATGAACTTCCAGCAATGTTTGGTGTACTAGACCAATGGCTAGGTGAGTATGCACATTGCGGAGTAAGCGCTAGGGAAGGCAACAACAGAATAGAACAACTTTCTGTAGAAAACACTAGATACATGCGCCTACTTGCCTATAACTTAGACATGCTCGATGGGGTAGAGCTCGGAAGAACTCGTATCATGGAAGATTTTGATGTTAACTTACAACTATTGAGACAAGGTAAAAAGTCTAAAGTAAGTTATTATTATGCACAAGGGCAAGGCACCTCAAACGCTGACGGAGGATGCAGTGAGTGGCGTAATTTAGGGGTACAAGCAGAGGGCGCAGAACTTCTAGGCTCTTTACACCCTGACTTTGTGCGGGTGGTAGAAAAGAAAACTAAAGAGGCTTGGGGTGGAGGCACTCGCAAGGATGTAATCGTACAATGGAAAAAGGCATATGCAAGTAGTCAAAGTTAGAAATGTAAATATAGCCCTACCACTAGGGCTGACTCTTCTTTATGAAGATGGAATACATAGAAGAAGCAGGGGTGGGGACGTTATAGAATATCCTGGAGTCGTAGCAACTGTCTACGAACAACCAAGAGAAAGAGTATTACTTAGTCCAGAAAGAGACGCTAACCCTTTCTTCCATTTTATGGAAGGACTGTGGATGCTTGACGGCAGAAACGATGTAGATAGTATTGCTCATTATGTTAAACGCATGGGTAAGTTTAGTGACGATAATACCACACTACACGGAGCATATGGACATCGTTGGAGAAACCATTTCTCTTGTAGAGATCAATTACTAGAAGTCATAAACCGACTTCAAACATTCCCAGAAGATAGGAGGGTGGTCTTGACTATGTGGGATCCAGAAGCAGACCTACTTATAGACTCACTAAAAGCAAAAGATGTCCCATGTAATACGCATGTTTATTTTAAACTTAGAGAAAACAACTTAGACATGACTGTATGTTGCCGAAGTAATGACATTATCTGGGGCGCTTACGGCGCTAACGCAGTACATATGTCTATGTTACAAGAGTTTATTGCCAATGCTGTTGACGTAGAAGTAGGAACGTACACTCAAATTAGTGACAGCTATCATGCCTATCACGACGTTTACTCAGAAATGATAGACAAGATCCCTCCTGTAGATGTTTATAGTTTTCACCATGTCTACAGAGACCCTTATAAGTGCGGAGAGATAAAACCGTACAACAAAATGGTCAATACTCCAGACTTTGATCAATGGCTCTATGTAAACTCTAAGTTTCTGGAAGTTGTTTTTGCAAACCCTGCAAACCCACAGGAAATTCGTCCTTGGGCAGCCACATCGTCTATCCCAGGATACGACATAGACCCCTTCTTTATATATGTCGCTGAACCTATAGCTATCGCTTGGGAACACTACAAACTTTTTAAAGAGACAGGCGTAAAAGAAGACTTCGATAATGCAGTAGAAGAAGCAAAAAGGTGTATTGCTCAAGATTGGAGAACAGCTTGTGTCCAATGGTTAGAAAGGAGGGCAATCTAAATTTTCCGAGGAATTTTTGTAAAAAAGTAAATGAGTATAGATAAAACAATAAACCGGTGGTCACATAGTCGATTAGGCACTTATGAAAGTTGTCCTAAGAAAGCGTACTACAGATATATTGAACACATAGCCGAAGAGCAACACCCTGCTGCAGAACGCGGTATTAAGATCCATAATCTGGCGGAGGAGTATATCAAAGGTGAAATAGAGGAAGTCCCAAGAGAGCTATACTTATTTTACGAAGGTTTTGAGCAACTAAGAGAAGAGTATATGTGTGGGGAAGTTTCTGTAGAAGAACAATGGGCATTTAACCTTAGTTGGGAGAAAACTGATTGGAATGGTGAAGACACATGGGGCAGATATATTATTGACGCCTTTGTTAAACAAGGCACTAAGGCTAAAGTTATAGACTTTAAGACAGGTAGGTTCAAGGATAAGAACGAAGGATACAAGAATCAGTGTTCTCTTTATGCTTGTTGTGTGTTTAACCGCTTCCCTGAAATAGAGGAAATAGACACAGAACTATGGTACTTAGACCACCATAAAATAACTCGTTATAGCTTTAAGCGGGAAGACTTAAAAGAGATACAAGAGAATTTTCATAAAAGGGCATTAGCCATGACTACGGACACGGAGTTCGGCACGACCCCTTCTGAGTTTGCTTGTCGTTGGTGTTCTTTCACTAATATTTGTAAGGATAATTTTTATGCAAGAGCTTAACGCGTTGTTTAAGGTTATGTCGAGTGGAGACGTTAAACGCTATCACACAGTTCCTACACTTGGTGAACAGACTAACGCTACTCATTGTTGGGGTGTAGCAGTAATTGCAACATACCTACATCCTGAGATGAATGCAGCGTTGTTGCTAAACACAATACTCCACGATGTGGGGGAAATAGACACAGGAGATATTCCTGCAACGGTTAAGTGGGCGCACCCAGACTTAAAAGAAAAACTAGACGCTATTGAAAACAAGCTAGCTAAAAACCTTAAAATAGAACATAAAATTAGTGTTAAAGAGAAAGCGATCCTAAAACAAGCAGATATGTTTGAGTTATTATTCTTTTGTTTAAAACAAAGAAAACTTGGCAATCGACACATTAGCCACATTTTCGGTAACGGTGTTGAGAAACTTGCTGATGGAAATTTGAATAGCCGTGGTGAAGAACTATTGGCAGACCTACTAACTAAATACGGAGAAATATGATGGACCCAATAAACCTTAGGAAATTAACAGAAGAGGATATTGAGTGTCTAGTGAAAGCTGAACGCTCTTATGGTGATTCTTGGAAAAAACGTGGCGGTGTTGGAGCATTTATGATGCTTGCCCGTAAATGGGACAGGCTTGAAAAACAAGTATGGAACTATGGTTGGGACATTTTTGAGGCAATACAAGACGACGATAGACCAGAAGGAGTCTTAGACGATATTCGAGATCTGAGGCGATATTTATTATTAGTTGAAGAGGAGATGGAAAGGGAGTCAGAACTCCGTACACCTATTCCTGATGAAATTACCGAAGGCATAACCCTAGAAACATTTAAGGTGCAAAATGACTCAGATACCAATGTTTCAGACTGAATCTAGTTGGGCGCCTCCTTCCTTGCTTCCCGACCTAACTGGAGAAAAGGAAATAGCAATTGACTTAGAAACCCGAGACCCTAACCTTATTAAACGAGGTCCAGGATGGGCAACAGGGGATGGAGAAGTGGTTGGAATAGCCGTTGCCAGTAAAAACTGGTCAGGATACCTACCAATTAAACACGAAGGGGGTGGGAATCTAGACAAAGCGTTTATCCTACACTGGTTAGCTGCTCAACTCAATACAAACAGTGATAAAATATTCCATAACTCCTTATACGATGTTGGTTGGTTAAAACGAGAAGGGGTGGAACTTAGTGGAAAAATACAAGATACAATGATTGCTGCACCCTTAATCAATGAAAATCGCAATCGGTATTCATTAGATTCACTTGGTGCAGAGTACTGTGGTGAAAGAAAAGACGAAACTCTACTCAAGCGGGCAGCACAAGAATGGGGGATTAACCCTAAAGCAGAAATGTGGAAACTCCCGTCCAAATACGTCGGGGCGTATGCTGAGCAAGATGCTGTGCTCACACTTAAACTGTGGAACAAAATGAAGCCAGAGATAGAAAAACAGAATTTAAGTTCTATCTACGAATTAGAAAGCGGGCTACTTCCTTTATTAATAGAAATGAGGTGGAGGGGCATACTGATCGATCAAAACAAAGCAGAACAAACTTCAATAAGCCTTAAACGTAAAGAAGTAGAAGCCCTAAAGGAAGTAAAAAGGCTCTCTGGAATAGATGTAGAGGTTTGGGCATCGGCATCAGTGGCCAAAGCCTTTGATAAACTAGGGGTAAGCTACCCTAGAACTATTCGCACTAACGCACCTAGCTTTACATCTCAATGGTTAGAAAGCCATGAACACAAACTACCTAAAGCGATTGTAAGGGTACGCAAGTTAAATAAGATACGTACTACCTTTATCGATAAAATGGTATTCGAGCACTTACATAAGGGGCGTTTACACGCACAGATAAACCCGCTACGGTCTGATAACGGCGGTACTGTCACAGGAAGGTTCAGCTATAGCACACCCAACCTACAACAAGTGCCTGCTAGAGACCCCGAACTTGGGGAACTGGTGAGAGAACTATTTATACCCGATGGAGACACCTACTGGGGAGCATTTGACTACAGTCAACAAGAACCTAGACTAACGGTTCACTATTCTTCATTAACTAAACAAACTGGTGCGGAAGAAGCTGTTAAGGCGTATCAAGAAGAAAATGCAGATTTTCATCAAATTGTAGCAGACATGGCAGGTATTGATCGTAAAAAGGCTAAGATGATTAATTTAGGACTTAGTTACGGCATGGGTAGGCAAAAGCTAACAATGTCCTTAGGGATTTCAGAAGCAGAAGCAGAACAACTTTTTTCTAAATACCATAAGCGTGTACCGTTTATAAGAGGTCTCACTAATGCTTGTATGCGTAAAGCATCTAATAAGGGGTTTATAACCACGTTATTAGGTAGAAAGTGTCGGTTTAACCTATACGAACCTCAGGGGGAAAGAGGGGTGCCCCTTCCATACGACCAAGCAACAGCAAAGTGGGGAGAAAAAAGACTAGAGAGAGCCTACACATATAAAGCGCTCAATAGGTTAATACAAGGATCAGCTGCAGATATGACCAAGAGGGCTATGTTGGACTTGTGGAACGAAGGGTATGTTCCTTATGTACAAGTACATGATGAACTAGACCTAGCAGTTTCGAATAAGAAAGAAATAGAGAATATTAAAGAAATCATGGAACAGTGCGTCAAACTGCAAGTACCAAACATTGTAGATGCAGAAATTGGAAAAAGCTGGGGCAAAGCAACACAATCATACGAGGAGGTATTCGAATGAAAGGCATAGATAAACTAAACGCTTCACTTCATAGGGACAGAAATTCAAAGATCTACTATGAATACACAAACACTAATCAAACAATGGAACAATTGGCTTATAAACATGAAATTACGAAACAAAGAGTTTGGCAAATTATTAGACGGTGCGAGCTGGGCGCTGGTGACTACTACAAGGGGTTCGAAACATATAGAGATAAACAAGAGTCTCTTAAAGAATTAGGTGTGCCTCAAGAACAAGCCCACACATTACTCCGTAAATGGATGAGCGACAAATTCGATATTAAAACCATCACCCTAAAGGATGAGGGAAAATAACCTTTGGCAAAGTCTTAAACGAAACCTTTCAAAACCCCTATGGCAACGCATAGAAACAGGAGGCACAGGAAGAGGAATTCCTGATGTTTTTGGCGCATTTAATGACTCTTGTTGTTGGGTTGAACTAAAGGTAGCTAAAGGGAATAGAGTTCTTTTAAGACCCGAACAAGTCGCGTGGCTTATAAAATTCGGTCAAACTGGACTCCCTACCTTTATTTTAGTAGGCACGGACAAAAGAAAAATGTATCTTTTCTCAGGGCTAGACGCAATAATTGTAAAAGATCATGGACTAAAGGCAGAACCACTGTTGTTATTGACTGCCCCCTATGATTGGAACAAACTAGAAGAGGTTTTATTTTGCCAGAAGATATAGAAATCGAAGAAATAATGACTCTCTATAGTATGTATAGAGAAGATTCTGATATGATGCTTCAAATTGTTCTGTTTGCTCTAAACCGATATCCTTCTGAAATAGAAGAAGGGTTAGGGATCACAAAGCAGTATAGGGAACGCCTAGAACAAGTCGCCATGAAGATGTTTGCTCCTGAAATACCTGAAACAGAACACCTAAATTAACTCCTTTACTTTCATAGCTACCCCCTATATCATAAAGGTATGGGGTATTATTTTAGTAATTATCTAACAGACGAACAACTCGAAGCAGAAGAAAGTAAGGGTCTTTGCCCTGTATGTAAAAAGAACCAGATAAAAGGCAAACAGACAAAATACTGTAGCGCCGAATGTAGAATGATTTTTAATAGAGAACAGGCTAAAGAATATCATAAAAAGAACCCACTATATCATAAACTCCCTGACCAAAGAGACCGCACTTGTGTTCATTGTTCTAAAAACTATGTTTGGATAAAGGGAACGGGAATGAAGATACACTATTGTTCCCCTGAGTGTGAAAAAGAAGTCCTTTATAAAAAGAACAAGAACCCGTTAAGCGCACACACTGATAACCATAAAGCAAAACTTAAGAAAAAGAACCTTGAAAGACAAGGGGGAAAGCATATGTTCTTTGGGGATCCCGCGTGGTTAGGTGGAGCAGTTCTCCGTAATCTTCCCAACAGGGTCAGTTATTTAATCGCCTGTATTCCTGACCAACCTTACATAGAAGAATCAGATGAAGAAATAAATAGAATAATTGTGGAAGAACTGGGTAAACCAAAATGGAAAAACGGAGCGATTAGTAGACTAAGACCACGAAAACGCCAACGACAAAAAAGAAAACAAAGAGCATATTTAGGACTTAACTGGCAAAGAGGAGCAACGGGAAGATACCGACACCGCCAGAATAAATTACTGGAATGGGAGGACGAGGATAAAGAAAAAAAGTGATACTCCTTTACTTTCTAAACTAGGGTAAGTACCCTATATATACTATTAATTTAATATAAAGGAGAATCAAATGTCAGAGTATGAAGACTTTAAGTCAAGACCTGGAGAATTATCTGTGGTAGTTAAAGGTATAGCCCTGCACGATAAAATACGATGGACAGGGTGGCGAGATCAACACGAAGCTGTTTTACCCTTGAACAATATTAAAGGTGAACGCCCTAGCTACAGAGACTTTATAGACCTACTTTCCAACATCAGCCTACGGTACTATCCTGACGACGCAATACGCGAAGGCGGACGAGCGGTGGACGGGGAAATTTGGACGTTAGAATTAAAAGCTATAGAGAAAAATCCAGAAAAATACTTTAAAGACAGAGGCACGTCAACAACATTTGCACCCAATAAGGACACCGAATGAAGTTTAACGAAACCCTACTATGGAAAGAGGACGATGACGAAGGCTTAGAAGAAATCTTAGAACTGGCTCAAATAATCACTAGAATCACTGAAGTTTCTGTAACAAACTTAGAAAAAGATTCTCGGCTCATTGCTCCTGCTCTACTTTTTTCAGCTGTCTCCCAAACCATAGGTTATGCGGATATAGACACCCAAGACCTAATGAAAGACGAAGAACTAAAAGAACAAATGAAAATTATCCTCACTGCTGCGTTTAGAGTCATGCGAGGACAACCACTAGCATTAAATTGATTTTGCTTTACTTTCAAGTAAAGGGGTAGTATGCTAGTAGGTATATAAATAAACGGTGTGGTTAGCTGCCCTGAGCTCCAAGTAAGATAAAACCAGAGGCGACTTACCAGCTAGCCACACTTAAACGGTGTGGTTGGTTTATGCCCTGAAGTTCGAACGAAGTGGTATATAACAGAAAGGGTTCCACCTTAATCAACCACACTTAAGAAATTTTTATAAAGGAGAGAGAGAGATGTCAAAAGACAGAAAATTGCCGAAGGGCTTAGTAATACTGGATAAAGAACCCGTACAAGTCAAAAACCCATACAGTGGTGAGAGTGTAACACTTCAACCTGACGCTGTTGCCGTTTACGACTGGATCAAAGGAGCAGAACGCTTAGAAATGTACGACGAAATGGACAAAGGGCTTGACTGGTTTGCTGAGCACGAACCTGAAGCCTATATGGTTTTACTGGACTGAGCATGACAAGTGGATTATGGGACGACGACCCTCTCGTCGATGAATACGAAGATAAAATCATTCATCATTCATTTTGTATTATAAACAATACAATATATAAAATCAAACACGAAGATTCAAATAAACTGCCCAAAGACATTGTCTCATGGGCGTCTAAGTGGCACTTCAACAGGCACGAAAACAATGAAAGTTTATTGCAATTGTATAAACAATTTGTAAAGAACCCCCCAATTAAGAAATTTAAAGAGAAAGACCGCACGTTGTTAATAGACAAGTTGTGGGATCTTTTTATTGAACGGGCAACCGAATATGAGCCAGTTTCATTAAGTGGGTTGCTCTATCTAACTAGAAAAGAAGAAAAGATAGAGAAGAAAGTAGTTAAGGCTAAAAAACCAAGAGTATCTGCCGAGACCTTCGTTTCTAAGAACGGGGATCGTAAGGTTCGGTTAACAGGTAAGGTTCCTGTTAGTAAGACTAACGCTTCGCGGTTAAAATACTATACTAGTAACCCTATTATTAAAGAAGTAGTCGAGCAGGTCACTCTAAGGGCGCTACGCTATGATTTAAGGGTAGGTTACATAGAAATTATATAAAGGAGAGAGAAATGCTAAATCCAGCAAGAGCCTCATATTCGCAATATATTGCGTATGAAATACAGGGCTTTCTAAAAAAATGTATTGAACAAGCACAGTTAGACCACCACTTTTTTGCAGCACCCGAAGAGCCATTGATTGGTGAAGTGGGTCATGTGGATAGTTCGAAGTCTAACCCAGTAAGTGGACCATTCACTAAAGAAATATATATTAAGGACGTCTACGGAAAACCATATAGAATTACTATAGAAGACTTGAAGGAAGATGTTTAATCTACTAGGGAGGTTAGCCTACTTCATAATCACTTTTGCTTGTGTCATGGTTTTTCTAGTAGAAGTTTTCTTTTAGATTGTCCTTTACTTTGGTTTAATTCGGTTTTATTATTTAGGTAGTATTAATTTATATAGGTGAATATTATGGCAATGGATGAAATGAATTATATGAAGCGACCAAAGCATGGTCGTTCAAAAGTAAAAACTACCGAACAATCAGAAATACGAATGCTTACCCGTAGAGTGTATGAACTGACTGTGGAGAACGGGACGCTTAAACAAAAGATTGTAAAATTAAAGACGGCAAGGTAGGTTTAACTTCACCTTTAACTGCCCTGTGGTCGGGGTGTGGTGGTCTTTTTATTACCATTTTTAGATCACCACATGCTTTTAATCCACTTTACTTTCTACTTTACTTTATATATGCTATATAGGTATTAAATAATAAAGGTGACAACTATGGACGTAAGGGAAGCAATGGAAGAATTTGTGGAACAAATGAACAATGAAATAGACCACAGTAAGGGCAAAACTATCTACACTGACGACGAAGGAACCGATCACCCACTTAGCTGTGTCGAACACGCAGGGGGGTATAACATAGCCTGTTATATAGATGGTCAAGAAGTACCTGTGGGATATATCAATGTACAGGAGGAAGTGAATGAGCAAAATTAAAAACTGGATGCATGAAGTGGCAGACTCTTTTTACGACAATGGCGTCAAAACCACCGCAAAAGAGTATAATATTAGTGAACAAGAAGTTATAGGTGTTGTTAATACTTGGGAGGGTAATGAACCATGGGAAGCCAGAAAACTAACCGATACATCGTCGAAATAGCAGTACCTACAATAGAAATCTACGAAGTAGTGTCGGACATAGCGCTGACTAAGTCAGAAATAGTGGGTAGAACTGAGTTCAGAAAGCCAAAAGAAGTGAAATACGAAGAGGCGCTCCCTACTATTCTGGTGTTTGAAGGGACAATAGAGGATGACAATAGTTAAAGGATTTACCTGTGGGGCATTTGACCTATTACATCCTGGGCATTTAGACTTCTTCAAAAAAGCAAAACAAAAATGCAATCATCTAATCATCGGTCTCCACACCGACCCAACAATAGACCGACCCGACTCTAAAAATAAGCCCTGCGAGTCTACTTACGAACGTTGGTTAAGGCTTGACGCAGTAAAATACATTGATGAAATTATCCCCTATGATACCGAAGCAGACTTGTGGAATATGCTGCAGATGCTAGAACTAGACGTAAGGTTCCTAGGGGAAGACTATAAGCATAAAGGATTTACAGGAAAGGAGCTACCCATTAAAATAGAATATATTGTCAGGGATCATGCTTATTCTTCCAGTGGGTTACGGGAAAGAATAGTGTTACGGGGGAAGTAGATTAAGTACATGCTCCTTTACTTTCCCCTTTACTTTAGTTATGCTATATGGGTACTTAATTAATAAATAGGTGAATAAAATGGAAAAAACAACAAATAAATGTGCTATATGCGAAAGTGAAATTAAGCCCGACAAACATGGATGGAGCGGAGGACACAATGCTTACCCAGTAGCAAAGGGTTACGCTTGCGAACAGTGCAATACTTATGTGGTCATACCAGCTAGGTTGGTGCAGATTACAGCAGGAGTTATGCCCAGTGAAAATAAAAGTTGAAGATACCTGTATAGATTGTGGGGAACCCATCACTTGGGGCAAACCGATGTCAACAGGTAATGGGAACGTCTTTGAAACTTTTCAAATTGATAATATAAAAGTGAATGGTCGCTCCTTTGTAGGTGGGCATGCTTATTCCTTTCACAAAAACGACAAGGTCTTTGCTACCGTGTGTCGTGGCTGTGTGGTTCATTTTGAAATGATCAAAGGCATGTAAATATTCCCCTTTACTTTGGCGTTATTCCCCTTTACTATATATGGGTAAGTAATAATTAAAAGGTGAAAACTATGAATACATTCTTTGAAGACATACAGAACGAAAACCTAACCATTAACTACAACGGTGACGACATTCCCATTGCTTATTGGAACTTAGTAAAAGCGAAGATGGATATATCCCTCTGGTGTAAGTTTGGAATAGTGCCACACAGGCACTGGAAAATATCAGACGTCAAAAAATACTTTGAGCTATCAGGAACTAGAGCGAACCTCTACGACCGCTTTATAGAAAAGTATGGTCGATTTTTGGGGAAACAGTCATGATTAAAGAACTATTAGAAAAGTCACAACTTAGTGAAGAAGAGAAAAACCGCTTAGTCGGTCAAGTTTGTGCAGAGTACGAGCGCCTACGATTTAACGGCACTGAGAAACAAGTTATGCGAATCTATGATAGTAAGCGAAACGGCAACGAGGACCACTATATAAGAGAAAAGACCGCTAAGTATTTTGATGGAGGAGCAGGATTTGCTGCGTACCTTGACATAGCTTATTTAAAGACACTCGGCGAGATACTACGAGAGGGGTCGGAATCATGAGTACACGAGCAATATATAAGTTTGGTGGTGGACCTCGAACTCAAGAAGCCCCAATTGATATCTATAAACATCATGACAGCTACCCTTCGGGCGCTGTGGAGTGGATAAAACACGGTGTGTACAAGGCATCCGCACTAGGTGTTGACGCAGCAATGGGAACCAATAAGCGAGACCTTATGGTTATGGGCTTTTTGCTTGGAAACACAGGTCATCGATTAATTAGTGAAGAAAAGCTACACGGGGACATTGAGTACGTTTATGAAATACAGAACTACGGTGATATGGAAAGTGAAATCAAAGCCTACTTTATTGAGCACGACTGGGATAACGACACGAGCGTTAAAAAACTAATCTTTACGGGATCCCTAGACGAAATGGAAGAATGGTCAAAAGGTGAAGAAACGTGGGTGGTAGAATGAAACTACTAGGAATAATTATATTTTTAGCGGGAATGCTTATGTTTGCTAGTGGGTTAGTGTTCTTAGACTTAGCTTCTATGGTGCTCAAAGGCGACCTCTACACGCTCAGTGTTTTAGGTTTCTTTAATAATATGTTTTCATTGAACCCACCGACAGCAACCGTACAAACAGTGCTCAGTGGATTGTTTATATTGATGGGATGCTTTATTTGTTTTAGCGGTGGTATATTAATGAGGACAAGATGATGAAATTACTTAAAGGGTTTGCTAAGGGCTTTCCTCTCTATATACGGAAGTGGGACGAGCCAACGGTACGAGAATTTGGCGGAGTAGAAGTAGAGGGCAGACCGACTCGGGCGTTTGGCACTTCAGTATTTAACTACGCAGGAAAGGTATATAGACCAGACCCTTGGGAAGAACGATGGGAAGTTGATGACCTTAAATACTACCTTGAAGAAAGACTAGAAGTTGACTTTAATTTCTGTCTTTGTGGGTTATATAAAACGGGAGCAATCAGTGTTCCTCATCATTCAGATACCGTGCCTACTCTTGAAGACGTTGTGGTTGGCGTTTCTTTTGGTGCTCCTAGAGTGTTAGAGTGGCGTCAGTATGAAAACGAAATCAAAAAAGAAACCAACACCAGTAAAACAGCAATCGGTACTAATTGGACATTTGAAACAACACGCTATTTCCTAGAAGACGGGGATGTGTATATGTTCGATGGTCACTCTCAAATGACCAGCACTCATGCCGTGCCTACGCTAGAAGGCGTAGGGGAACGCAGTAGTTTAACCTTTAGAACTGGGCTATGATCGTTTACATACTCCTTTACTTTCTAAGCGCTGGGGTTTAAAATAAAGGTGTATTAAATAATAAAAAGGTGAAGATTATGGAAAAAGTACAAGCAATACTACTAGACCCACAAGACCAAACCGCTAAAAAGGTTAAAATACCCAACACTGGCTACCAAGAATGGAAAAAGGTTCTGGGGATTACTAGCCCAATAGAGTTTGTCCGCTTAAAACACTTAGGTGAAGAAAAATATACTTTTATATTAATAGACGAGGAAGGGCTTTATAAAGAAGACAATCGCTACTTTAAACTAGATATATATACTCAGCCCCTGTCAGGAAGAGCCCTAATAGTGTCGATAGACGAAGAAGACCAGAGCGGTAACTTAATCAATACCGAATGGACAAAAGATATGGGAGGACTGCGGTGGTTGCCTGAAGACTTTAAACTGCCGTTAGGAGGATTTACTTACGTTAGTCTTGACGAGGGGTTACACTGATGAATAAGCAATACGATATTGTATTACTACGGGGGGATGGTGAAGAAGAGTATTTGCTCGGCAGGGGTAGCTTAGAAGAAGGACGTAAGCTACTAGAAAAGCTAGACGTACAGTTTTTAAGTATTTATACAGGGAGCGATATCCTTGCTCATGCCCACGATGAAGAGTATATTTACGCCCCGCACAAGGGGTGGAAGTCTAAGTGATGTGCTTTAGGATCAGGCTTTTCGGTTTTATAATATAGGGGTAATAAATAATAAAAAGGTGAATAAAATGAACGAAGAAAAACCTGGATTTGTACAAGTACTGGAAGACCGAGGCTATGAATTCCTTAGCCGTAGGTATGGTGTAGGAGGCTGGTTCTTTAAAAATAACGATCTTTATAAGCGTACAGCAACTCAATATTGGGCACATACTGCCGAAGGCAACTTACGGGATGGTAGAGTTAGGTCGTGGGCTAGGCTTACGAAGATTACTCGCTATAACTACCTGAGCCATTACATTCCCCCGTATATTTATAAAGAAGTAATCGGGAGGAGCTTAAGATGAACGAACAAGAATATCATGAAAAGTACCCCTTTCAAGAGGCTAGTGGCGAAGACTATGATAAGGAACTAACAACTCAAATAACCTTTAGATATCCCGAAGTATTAAGGAAACGCATGATGGGCGACTATCTGGAGTATTACCACGACGAAGAAAGTACCTACGTTGAAACCTCTGGGGAATGGTCTAATGCGGGTATGTACGTTGTCCGTGGTAAGCGGTATTCAGACATGGAACTATATGAGTCTGCCGTGGCGTTCTTTGAGCTTCAAATTAATGATCTGTAAGTAAACCTGTTCACGCCCCTTTACTTTTCTTGTAAGGGGGTGTTGTTGTTATTTAACAACGCATTTTGGACTATCAATTGGTTGTGGTAATAACCTAAGGAGGATGGAACCCCCTGTTGCTAGGGGGTTATTTGCGTATTAGTGTTGGAGAGTGGGAGATTAGTTTTAAAAAGTGAAATCAAATCGTGTTTTAGCTAATAAGGCAATAGTGCTTGAGGTAAGTAGTTGATATACAAGAGGAAAGGTTATATTGGCTGTGCTTATTGGCTGAGTATTGGCTTAGAGGAGCCAATATAATTGGGTGTAATATGGGGTTGTTGTATATGATGACGTGAGGTATGGTTCTTGAGTCTGTGACTCTTGTATCCAGTGTTGTATACTATAGTTGTTTTGGTTCAGGGAGCTTGGGTCTCTTCTAAGATTCTTCGGCTTCGCGTCCCAAGAGCCAAGAATCTCGTACAAGAACGATAATCGATAATCATGATGAACATGAACAAGAACCATTGCTCTTCTTCTTGTTCTTGCTCTTTGTTCTTCTTCTTGTTCGCGTACGCACGGGCTTTTGCTCCTCTTTATGTTCTTTTAGAAAGCCCTTTACTTTCTTAAAGTAAACGGGTATGCTATAGGTACTACTTAATAAAAAGTGGCAACAAACTAAAAGGTGAAATATGAAAACTTTAAGTAAAACTGAAAAAACCGCAGTGAAGAAGGTCAAAGCCCAAGCTACAGCGAAAGTTGAAGTCAAGGGAATAGGTGGCTACCTTGCCCCCGCTAATATAGTGGCAACAGGGAAGCAACCAAGAGCCAAGCACAACCAAGAATGGGTTGATGCTTTTGACGGTCTCACTATCGGCGACTTCATAGCTATTAAAAATAGCAACAAAGCGCTAGGTGGATTTCAACGAGATACTTCGGCTCTTCGTTATATGGTCAAGTACGGTTATATAACAATCGGGTAATCCCAGAATCCCCCTTGCTTCGGTAAGGGGGATTTCCTCTAACCCATAATCAACAAGAACAAGAACAAGAATCATTCCTCTTCTTCTTGTTGTTCAGCATAAGCATAAGATAAAGATAAACAAATCAAAACCCCAACTCGTATTCATGTTCATGCTCATGCTCATGTTGTTCTTGCATGTATGCGTATATAGGCGTAGGCGCGTTACGCGGGTATAAAATAAACCCCTTTACTTTTATAGTAATTAGTATAAGGTAGTAGGTAGGTATTAAATAATTAATACCGTTAATTAATAAAGGTAAATAAAAATGGTTAATAAAAGTAAAGTTAGTACCGTAACTATAAACGGTAAAGCCTATAACCTAACCGCTAAAATAGCGGTAGCTAATACGGCTAGGCTAGGGGTTAATAACGCGTATATAGCTAATAGTATTTACGGTATAGCTACCGTAGGTAATATAGTTAATAAAAAAGCCTACCCTAATACTAGGGTAGCTAGCGCTATTAAAACTAGCGCTTTAGCTAAAGCCGGCGTAACGCTAAATAGCTTAGTATTTAGTAAAAGCGGGCTAGGCTACTTTTTAAAGGCGGGTAATATAACTATTACTAGCTAAAGTAAAGGGCTATTAAACCCCGCTAACTTAACGGCTAGCGGGGTTTTTTAATAGGGGCTAGGGGTAAGTATAGGGGTTAAAAGTAAAAGGGTTTAAAACGTCTATAACTAAGCCTTAACGGTAGCCCCCACCCCCCTTATAGCAGTAGTTGTAGCGTTAGCTAAAGCGGTAAGTTTTGGAGAACCATTGTCCATGGATATTGAATTTTGCAAATTTGCCTTTACTAAATGCTTCAAATAAAGTTATCATTACATAAAATTTTGCAAAATTTTTAGGAGAAAAGATCATGGCTATTGGCTTAACAAACTGGTTTAAGAAAACTTTCCTAGACTACGAAGAAAAAACTGTCCGCAACCGAACCAAGAAAGGAAGATACGTAGCAGACGACCCCACCACAAAAAACATAAACGAAGCCTACAAGACTGTTATCAAACCTACGGCTACACCTACGCAGAAGAAATGAAACTGGCTCTAGTCTTAGGGGGACTTTTGTTTGTATCGGCTTCTATTAATGCGATTATGTTCATTAAATTGGACAAAGCAAAAATAGAACTACAAACAGCCATCAGTAATCAACAAGTTTTGGAAAACACCATCAAACAACAAAATGAACAAATTGTAAAAGCCCTAGAATCAGCTAAAAAGACTCAAGCCCAGATTCAAAACCTGAACTCCCAATACTCTGCAAGCCAAGCGCAAGTAACGAACCTAAGAAATAAATTTGCTAAGCATAATCTCGAAGGCATGGCACTAGCCAAACCTGCGTTATTAGAGGGCAAGATCAATAAAGCCTCCGCCAGAGTAGTGGCTAACTTAACCACAATAACCAATCCAGACCAATTTGATGAAAAAGCTGCTACTAATACCGCTACTACTAATTAACGGTTGCTCTTCGTTCTCTTTATTTGGGGACAGAGCCAACCAACAACCACAAGTTAAGCCTGTGGAAGTAGTTACTGTGGCAAAAAGAGCACCAATCTATCATCCGCCACTCCCAGAACCCATTGAATCAGCTCCGATTGAGTGGAGAATACTCTCTCCGGACGTAATGCAAGCCTATTTAACCGCCATTGAAGCGGGCGAAGAGCCAAGAATAGCGTATTATGGGTTGACTTCTCAAGGGTATGAGAATTTGAGCATGACAATGGGCGAAGTTACTCGTTATATAGAGCAAATTCTACATATTGTGGGGTACTATAAGGAATTAGACGAAGATGACGAAGAAAAATAACAATAAACTCACTCCTCGCCAAGAAAAATTCGCCCAAAACGTGGCAAAAGGCTTATCAAAGACGCAAGCAGCCATCGAAGCAGGATATTCGGTTAAAAATGCTCAAAAAGCGGGTACAGCGCTAGCTAGCGATCAAAATCCTAAAATAAAGAACCGTATTCAGACGCTACAAACCCGTGCAGCCAATTTAGTGTCCTTAAATCTAGGCACACACCTCAACGACCTCAAAGATATTCGGAATGGAGCGGTGGGTGCGGGAATGTGGTCGGCAGCGGTAGCAGCAGAGGTCGCAAGAGGCAAAGCAGCGGGGCTATACGTCCATAAATCCGAATTAACCATTAATAAGGTCGAAATGATGACTAAAGAAGAGATTTTAGTCAGAATGGACGAACTTTACTACGAATCAGGCGGAGTATTACCCAAAGGCGAGATAATTGACCTAAATACCGAAGAATACGATGGCTAGCCGTCTAAGCGAAGTTTATAAGCAAAAACCCGCCCTCAAGCCCCTAATTACTAAAATAAAGGCAGATAAAGGGCGAATAAGGGGTAAAATACACCTTATTTGGCTTATTGGGAGCTTTGCTAAGGGTACTGCCACCCCCCAGAGCGACACCGATTTATTGATAGTACAGTACAAAGATAACCTAGAAGATTGGAAAACAGAGCTAAGAAACGCCTTTCCTAACATTAAACTACAAACTCACCAGCTTTTACACGATAAGTGGGAAATGATCAAAGCAAAAGAATCGCGATTTTATCAAGGGGTTATAGAAGAAAAAGACCATATTGAGATTATATGAAACTCGATCTCAAAAACCTTCCCGAAGAAACGCTAAAGGAATACTACGAACTTACCGAACGGTTTAAAGAACTAAGCGAAGTTGAACAAGCACAACAAGAATTTTTAACTTTTGTCAAAAGCCAATGGCCAAGCTTCATTCAAGGTCACCATCATAAAATAGTAGCAGAAGCCTTTAACCGTATAGCCGATGGCAGCTTAAAACGGCTCATTATCAATATGCCACCAAGACACACGAAAAGTGAGTTCGCGAGTTTTTTACTGCCCGCTTATTTGATTGGGCGTAACCCTGCGCTTAAAATCATACAAGCAACACATACGTCCGACCTTGCAGTGCGATTTGGTCGTAAGGTCAGGGATTTAATACAATCTGACATATATAAACGTATTTTCCCTGAAACCGTGCTTAACCCAGACTCAAAAGCAGCAGGAAAATGGGAAACCATGGCAGAAAACCAACCCACAGTTCGTGGTGAGTATTATGCGGTAGGTACGGGAGGCGCGATCGCCGGACGGGGTGCAGACCTCTTTATTATTGATGATCCTCATTCAGAGCAAGACGCCATGTCAAAAGTAGCCCTAGATGACGCTTACGAGTGGTACACTTCTGGACCACGGCAACGACTCCAACCTGGAGGTGCTATTGTTATTGTTATGACGCGTTGGTCAGTTAAAGACCTAACGGGGCGATTAATTAAAGACATGTCTCGTAGCGCCCAAAATGATCAATGGGAAGTTATAGAACTCCCCGCTATTTTGCCGAGCGGTGATGCCGTGTGGCCAGAATACTGGAAAGTTGAAGAACTAGAAGGCATTAAGGCTGCGTTGGGTAATGGACCAAAATGGTTTGCACAATACATGCAATCCCCCACCTCAGAAGAAGGTGCATTAATTAAAAGAGAGTGGTGGCAAGAATGGCCAGAAAAGAAACCGCCCGAGTGCGAATATATTATACAAAGTTACGACACAGCATTTTTAAAGTCAGAAACTGCTGACTATTCAGCCATCACAACATGGGGAGTATTTTACCCTCATGGCAGGATTGGAGAAGACTTTTATCCAGGAGAAGCAGCCCATTTAATATTATTAGATTCGGTTAAGTCCCGTTTAGAATTTCCAGAGCTCAAGCGTAAGGCATTAGAACTCTACGAGCATTGGGAACCGGATACTGTAATCATAGAAGCAAAAGGAAGCGGTACTCCACTTACCCAAGAACTAAGGCGGATAGGAATCCCCGTTCAAAACTTTACTCCCAGCAAAGGTGCAGATAAAGTAGCTCGGGTGAATGCATGTACACCACTATTTGAGTCGGGAATAATATGGAAACCCGACACACACTGGGCAACTGAAGTTGTTGAAGAATGTGCATCTTTCCCCAACGGCGATCATGACGATTTAGTTGACTCTATGTCTCAGGCTGTTTTACGTTTTCGGCAGGGAGGGTTTGTTCAACTGGCTTCTGATTACGAAGATTCTTTTGATGGTTATCGTCATAAACACATGGTGTATTATTAGATGAAGAAAAAATTGACCGTAGGTATGGCTACCTACGATGACTACCAAGGGGTGTTTTGGACGGTTCAAGCATTACGCATGTATCATCCTGAAGTGATGGATCAAGTAGAAATCATCGTTATAGACAATAACCCCGACAGCGATCATGGCAAAGAAGTAAGACGGTTTTTTGAAGGCTACGACGCAGATTCAGGGCTATTTACTCAAGGCAATGTCCCTAATGGACGCTATATCCCCTTTACAGAATATCAAAGCGCCTTTGTTAAAGGACAAGTATTTGAAGAAGCGCAAACTGATTTTGTTCTATGTTTAGATTGTCACGTCTTTCTGGTTCCAGGCGCTTTACAGAAACTGATTAACTATTATGAGGCGTTCCCTAAAACTAAAGACCTCATACAAGGTCCACTTATCCACGACAATCTAGTAGACCATTTTACTCATTTAGAGCCTGAATGGAACGATCAATTCTTCGGTAATTGGGGGTGCTCTAACGAACTCATGGCGAAAGGCGACCCCTTCGAGATCCCGATGAACGGATGTGGCTTATTCTCTTGTGTAACCGAAAACTGGGTAGGTTTTAACCCTGCCTTCAGAGGCTTTGGAGGAGAAGAATGGTATATACAAGAAAAATTTAGAAAACACGGAGGCAAGGTCTTATGCCTACCCTTTTTACAATGGATGCATCGGTTCCAGAGAATGGACACACCTGAGTATACTTCAGACATGTACGACCGAATCAGAAATTTCCTTATAGGCTGGATGGAACTATACGAAAACAAAGAACACGCGGGGGTTCAGTCTATAGTAGAGAACTATGTAAAGTATGGATATTCTGAGGAAAAAATCAAAGAACTACTAGATACGTTCCCAGATAATTATTTGTAATAATGAAAAGATATGATAGAGTAGATTTTCATGGCTATTGATAAACAACTCCCAGTAATGAACGGAGAAGTTCCTATGTCGGGAGACCCGCTACCAATAGAGATTGAACTTGAGTTACCAGAGGGCGAAGAAGCGATCGAACAAGAGATGCCTCAGGCTCCTGAGTTTAATGAAAACTTAGCAGAATTTTTAGAGGATAGTGTCTTAAGCCCTTTAGCCAGTGAATTGACCAGTCTTTATGAGGAAGACAAAGAGTCTCGCCAAGAATGGTATGAAGCCTTTAGTAAAGGATTAGACCTCTTAGGCATTAAAAGCGAAGAACGAACCCAACCGTTTCAAGGAGCTAGTGGTGTTGATCATCCGATATTGGCAGAAGCGGTAACACAATTCCAAGCCCAAGCCTATAAAGAACTTCTTCCTGCAGGAGGACCAGTCCAAGTACAAGTGGTCGGTGCACATAATCCTGAGATTGTATCGCAATCGACTCGGGTTAAAGAATTTATGAATTATCAAATAACCCATGTCATGGAAGAATATGATCCAGAGATGGATTCAATGTTATTTTATCTACCGTTGTCTGGGAGTGCTTTTAAGAAAGTCTATTTTGATACAATGAAGAATCGTGCGGTCAGTGAGTTTGTAAAAGCTGAAGATTTAGTGGTTAGTTATTCTACAACTGACCTTTCTACTTCTCCTCGGGTTAGCCACGTTATGAATATGACTAAGAACGACCTACTTAAGATGCAATTGAATGGCACGTATGCAGATATAGAATTAATGCAAAACCCTGGAGCAGTCATGCCGAATGACGTTCAAGAAAAAATGGAAGAACTTGAAGGAGTTAGTGCTACATACGCTGAAAATAATGAACTTTACACTATTTTAGAAATGCATGTAGATCTCCGGCTGACTGAAATTGAAGACCATGGGTTTGCCTGCCCCTATATTGTAACGATTTGTGAAGATATGAACCAAGTACTGGCTATTCGTCGTAATTGGGAAGAGGAGGATCCGCTTTATAAGAAAACAGACTATTTTGTTCAGTATAAATTTCTCCCAGGACTAGGGTTCTATGGTTTTGGTTTAATACACATGATCGGAGGTATAACTAAATCAGTAACAGCAATACTAAGACAACTAATAGATGCTGGTACTTTGGCTAATCTGCCTGCAGGATTCAAGGCTCGTGGAATGAGAATACAAGGAGAGGACGAACCACTACAGCCTGGAGAATTTAGAGATGTTGATGTTGCGGGTGGGACAATTAAAGACTCTTTATTGCCTTTGCCCTATAAAGAACCTTCAGCCGTTTTATCACAGCTTTTAGGTGTTTTGGTTGATTCGGGAAGAAGATTTGCTAGTATTGCCGATATGCAAGTAGGCGACATAGGCAGTCAACAATTACCAGTAGGTACAACGATTGCTATGTTAGAAAGAGGCACAAAGGTTATGTCTGCTATACATAAGCGCCTACATTTTGCCCAAAAGAAAGAGTTCAGGTTACTTTCTGACCTCTATGCTAAATACCTACCGCCAGAATATCCCTACATGACGGAAGGTGGAGAACAGGTGGTCATGGCACAGGATTTTGATAATCGTGTTGACGTGCTACCAATAAGCGATCCAAATATTTTTTCAATGGCTCAAAGAGTACTAATAGCACAACAACAATTACAAATGGCTCAAGCTGCACCAGAAATACATAATATGCAAGAAGCGTATCGACGAATGTACGAAGCGCTTGAGATTAAAAACCCACAAACACTGTTTAAAGAAGAACCTCAAGTACCCCCTAGAGATCCGATCAGTGAACAACAAGCAGCAATGATGGGGAAACCCATTAAAGCGTTTGAATGGCAAGACCATGAAGCCTATATTGAGGCACACTCGTTTTTTGTACAAAACCCGATGGCTCAACAGAATGAAATGGTTGTTCAGATGATTAGTTCTAATATACAAGAACACCAGTCGATGAAATATCGTCTAGAGATTGAAGAAGCCATGGGTCAGCCACTACCACCACTAGAAGAACTTCAACAGATGCCTCCTGAACAAGCACAACAAATAATGAATGAAATTGCTCAGAAAGCAACACAAGCCACAGCAGAAGTTACGGGCAGAGCACAAGCAGTTGCCGAAGCTGAAGAGAAAGCTAAAATGGATCCAATAATCGAACTACAGAAAGCTGAAATAAGGCAACGGGCAGTAGCTTCAGAACAAAAACGAGAAGTTGAAAAAGATAAGATTGAATCTCAAGAAGCAATAGCAGAGATGAAGATTGCTGCTGAAAGAGAGAAGAATGTACAATCCTCTATACTTGAGGCAGATAGAACTTACGCAGATATTTTAAACACTGTCCGAGAGGCAGACGAAAAAACTAGAACTAATTAGGAGTAGAAGATGGCTAAAAAGTCTAAAGTTTATCCTGGACCACAAAAGAACCCAGTTAAATTGAATACTAAGGGTGACGGAATGGTTAAGGCAGTAAAAGGAAAAGTTAAAGGCGGTGGTGCAGCCACCAAAGGACTTAGTTTTATTCAATGGATTAAAAGCTAGTTTATGGATTGGATAACTGCGACTGAGTTTTTATTAAAACAGTCCCGTAAAAGACAAGAGGAACTAAAAAATACTCTTGTAGGCGGGGGAGCTTCTGATTATGTTCAGTACCAACGGTTAATTGGCGAGATAACGGGACTGAACTTTATTGAGAATGAGATAGTTGGACTACACAAAAGGATGGACGCACCAGATGAAGAATGAAGCGCAAAAACAAAAGAAGGAGATCCCTTCCTTTGTTTCTAATTTTGGTTCTGAAGAACCAAAAAAACCTACTAATTTTACACCAGATGACCTGAAAAACGACGATAAATTGTCTCAAAAACTACCCAGACCAACAGGTTATCGAATGCTAATTTTACCCTTTGCCCCTGCTGAGAAGACAAAAGGTGGAATCTATCTGGCTAAACAAACTGTAGACCGAGAGCGTCTAACTACAGTCGTGGGCTATGTTGTAGCCCTTGGACCAGATGCCTATAAAGACCTGAACAAGTTCCCTGAAGGTGCTTGGTGCGAAGAAGGTGATTGGGTTATTTTTGGACGCTACGCAGGAGCTCGTATCCAAATTGATGGAGGAGACTTGCGCCTTTTAAACGACGATGAAATTTTAGCACTAATAGACGATCCCGAAGACATACTTGGAGGATAGTAGTTTACTCTTGCAAAATTTTACGCTAAACTCAAATAATTCATGGAGGAAACCATGCCACAAGCACAAGAAGATTTAGAACGAGAAATAATAGTACCTATGAAGGAAGAGGGCACTAAAGAAGTAGAAGTAGAAACTTCTCCTCAAGATGAGCACGAACAGGAAGTTGAACAGTACAGCGATAAAGTACAAAAAAGAATCGATAAACTTACCTATAATCAGCGTGAGGCAGAACGACAAAGAGATGAAGCGCTTCGGGTCGCCCAAACTTTAAAAGATAAAGTTCAAGAATTTGAAAATAACGCTGAGAAAGATAAAGAGGCGCTTTTTAAAGAGTATAATGCCCGTGTTGCTAATGATTTAGAAATAGCTAAAGAAAAATATAAAGCGGCTGCGTATGAAGGGGATTTAGATAAATCTTTGAATGCTCAACAAGATATTGCCAAACTGGCTGTTGAACAAGAAACATTAGCTCGTCATAAAAAACAAAAAGAAAACACACAGAGTAATGGCCAGGACAAGGCTCCTCCTCCTCCAATCGACCCTAGAGCAACCTCTTGGGCACAAAAAGAAGAAAACTCTTGGTTCGGAAGAGATAGGGTGATGACGTCTGCAGCCTTTGAAATTGATAAAGAAATGCAAGAACAAGGTATAAACCCCACTGTTTCTGACTATTACGAACAATTGGATGAGCGAATTAAAGAAGCCTTTCCACACAAATTTGAACAAGGGGAGAGTAAATCTCCTCCTGTACAAGCAGTTGGACGAACTAGCGTTGGGGCTAACCCCAATACTAGAAAGTCCAGAAAAGTAAAACTCACAGCAAGTCAGCAAGCAATTGCTAAAAAACTTGGTGTGCCATTAGAAGAATACGCAAAGTATGTCTAAATATAGGAGTATAATATGACAGATCGCAACTCCCGTTCTGCTGAAGTTCGAGAAAAAACTACTCGCAGAAAACCTTGGCAACCTCCGTCCAGTTTGGACGCACCTAAACCACCTCCAGGATATAGATATCGCTGGATCCGTGAAAGCATTCTCGGGCAAGATGACAAAACGAATATGTCTAAGCGTATTCGCGAAGGATTTGAACCTGTTAGGGCTGAAACTCACCCTGAGTTTCAAGGTCCGACAATTGAGGATGGAAAGCACGCAGGTGTTATTGGGGTTGGCGGTTTAATCTTAGCAAAAATAGATGAAGAGATTGTCGATGAACGTAAGGAATATTTCCAAGAAATGACCGATGCGTCCATGCAGGCAGTTGATTCAGAACTAATGAGGGAAAGTAATCCTATTATGCCTATCGAAAAACCGAATCGTAGAACGAAAACGGAATTTGGTAGCAGACGGGATCTTTCTGAAGATTAACCTTTAACTATGGGTAAATAAATTATGGCAAACACTAATGACCCTAACGGGTTTACACCAGCATATCATATGACTGGTGGAACTATTAGACCTGCCCAAATGAGAATCGCTAGTGCGACAAATGCTTCTATTTTTAGTGGCGATGTCGTCAATCTATCAAGCGGTTATATCATTCAGGGTACGGCTACTGGTGCGCCTATTGGCGTTTTTGCTGGCGTTTATTACGAGGCAACTGACGGCACTCCTACATTTGCAAAGATGTGGACTGCTGATGTTGCTACATTAGGAAGTGCAGATGCCAAAGCCTACGTGTATAACGATCCTGACATCGTTTACGAGGCTCAATTTACTGCTGGTACACCAGCTGTAAGTTTTATTGGCAGCAAATACACACTCACAACAACTGCTGGTAGTACATCTACCGGTCGTTCTGCTGAGGGTGTGACTGCTACAACGTCTTCTGGCGTGGCTCTTTGTGTTGGCTTTGTGGATACACCAAGCAACTCAATAGCAGCTTATGCTAGGGCTTTTTTCCGATTCCCAGCCAATCCATTTGAATAAGGAGAATAAGTAATGGCAATTAACCGAGCACAACTCGTTAAAGAACTTGTCCCAGGACTTAATGCTTTATTCGGACTAGAGTACTCAAGCTACGCTGATGAGCACACAATGATTTTCAACACTGAAAATTCAGACCGTGCCTATGAGGAAGAAGTGATGCTCTCTGGATTCGGGGAAGCAGCAGTTAAAGGCGAAGGTGCCGCAGTTAAGTATGACACTGCCCAAGAAACTTGGACAGCCCGTTATACTCATGATACTGTAGCTTTAGCCTTCTCCTTGACTGAAGAAGCGATGGAAGACAATCTGTATGATACCCTATCTGCAAGATACACTCGTGCTCTTGCTCGTTCTATGCAACAAACAAAGCAGATTAAAGCTGCTAATGTGTTGAATAACGGGTTTAGTAGTAGTTATCCAGGAGGAGACGGTAAAGAACTTTTCGCTACCGATCATACTTCTTTAACTGCTGGTGACCTTAAGAACGAACTAAGCACGGCTGCAGACCTTAACGAAACATCTATGGAGCAAGCACTAATTGATATTGCTGGCTTTAAAGATGAAAGAGGTCTGAAAGTTAATGCACAGGCACAAAGACTAATTTGTCCTCCTGCATTACAGTTCGTAGCAGATCGGTTGTTAAATACTCCAGGTCGGGTCGCAACTTCAGATAATGACATCAATGCAATTAGAAATATGGGAATGATCCCTGACGGCTATGCTGTGAATCATTATTTGACAGACACCGATGCGTGGTTTATTAAAACAGATATACCTAATGGGCTCAAGCACTTTGTTCGAACCGCAGTTTCCACTAACATGGAAGGCGACTTCGAAACAGGAAACGTAAGATACAAGGCACGAGAAAGATACAGCTTCGGCTGGTCTGACTGGCGTGGTATCTTTGGATCTCCTGGTGCTTAATGCTAAGTAGAGTATTAAAACGCAAGTAACATGGAACCTGTGATGTGGGGGTTTCCTACTCAACCCACATCAACTTTATCTAGGGATAAATTGTCCTACAGACTGACCTAGCAGACAAGCCAAGACGGTAGGACTTATTTTTTTCGGGAGAAAAAATTATGGCAAAATCAACCTTTTCAGGTCCAGTTAGGTCACTAGCTGGTTTTATTTCCGCAGGGAACGCTGCTGTTGTGAGTCTTACTGCTGATACCTCAATAACAGTAGCAGCACACGCAGGAAAAATACTTCTTTGTAATGACGCAGACGGTAAATTTACACTACCTTCTATAGTTACAACGGCTCCAGGTGAAGACACCGACCCAAATCAAACTAATAATTTAGGGGCTCAATTCATGTTTGTTGTTGTTACAGCAGCTACAGATATGGACATCTTAACGGATGGCACAGACAAGTTTGTTGGCGGTACTTACACAGGAGTAACTGACGCAACAGGTAAAACCTTTATTTCTGGCGCAAGCAATGATGTTATAACTATGAACGGAACTACCAAAGGAGGACTTGCAGGAAGCATCGTAAGGTGTACTGCAATAGCTTCTGCGAAGTATTCAATAGAAGGAATTATACTTGGTTCAGGGACTTTAGTAACACCGTTTGCTGACGCTTAATAGGAGAACCGTATGAGTTCATCAGATGTAAAAGCATCGGTACCTTTGACAGCTACGGGACAGTTACAAGGAACTATCGGTAGCGGAGCAGGGACAGCAACAAATTTGGGACCTATAAGGATCCAATCTGTTCAAGCTCAAGCAAGTGCTGCAGATGCTACTATAAAAGTATACGATGGTACAAGCGCTAGTAGCACTAAACTCCTAATGGAATTTAAATTTGGTAGTGCTGCAAATGAAGCATTTGATCATTATCTACCCAATAATGGAGTTAAGTTTTCTACAGGAGCCTATGTCGTATTAGCTAATTGTGACTTTTTCGTTGCATATCACTGTTAATAATGGCTACTTCGGGTACTAAAACATTCGCTTTAGACACGGGCGAAGTAATAGAAGAAGCGTACGAACTTGCTGGGCTAGAGGCTCGGACAGGTTATGATGCAGCAACGGCTAGACGATCTTTAAACATTATGTTTGCAGATTGGTCGAACCGAGGCATTAATATTTGGACGATTGCTCAAGTTAGTTTAACGCTAACAGAGAGTACGGCAAGTTATACGCTTAATTCTTATGATATTGACGTAATTGAAGCTGTTATACGAAGAACAGTGAACGGGCAGCAAACTGACTATCAAGTTAATAGGGTAGGGCGTATGGAATATTTGAATATTCCTAATAAAACAACTGAAGCTAGACCCACAGAGTTTTTCGTCGATAGGCAAACTACCCCTGTTCTTTACCTTTGGCCAACACCTGACAATTCTACTGATATTTTTTTATCCTACAGGATTCAGCGGATTGATGATGTAACTGCTTCTGCCCAAGACCAAGAAGTACCCAGTCGGTTTATACCGCCTATGGTTTCTGGCTTGGCTTACTATATGGCTCTTAAAAAGAACCCCGAACGAGTTCCTATGTTGTCTCAAATATATGAACAAGACCTAAGAAGAGCGCAAGACGAAGATAGAGGAAGAGCAAGTCTTCATCTGGTGCCTAAGGCAACATATTAATGGCTTATGCAAAAGGCACACACTCACTAGCAATATGTGATCGTTGCGGTTGGTCGTACCCTTACCTTTCTATGATGGTTGAGTGGAACAACCTAAAGGTTTGTCCTGAATGTTACGAACCTAGACAGCCTCAAGATACTCCGGCTAAACAAACACAAGACCCTGAAACTTTATATCAAGCCAGACCTGAGGTACCATTACCTCAAGCCCAATTAGGTGTTGTAACTGCTGGGGCTGCCTCTCCTATGACAGACACGACGGCAGATACAATAGGAACATACTTTACAGGACTTGAGGCTACAGCAAGTCTAGGAACAATAACGGTGACAACATGAGCTTTACATATTCAGGTTTAAAAACGGCAATACAGAACTACACGGATAATGATGAGTCTACGTTTGTGAGTACATTAGACACTTTCATTAAATTGTCAGAAGAAAAGATATTAAAAACAGTTCAATTAGACGAGTTTCGTAAGAATGTCACAGGAACAGCAAGTTCTGGTAATTCTTACTTAGGGAAACCGTCTGATTATCTTGACCCCTTAAGTTTAGCAGTAATTGATTCAGACAGTAACTATATCTATTTGAACTTAAAACAAGTTACTTGGGTTAGAGACTATACCCCTGCTTCGGCGACAACAGGTGTTCCTAAATACTATGCTTCGTTTGACGAAGACACGTTTATGTTGGCACCAGCACCTAATGCAAATTTAACTTTTGAGCTCCACTATGTTTATCGACCTGCTTCATTGACTGCTGCAGGGGATAGTGGAACAACATGGCTTTCAACGAATGCTGAAGATGCTCTCTTTTATGGGGCTTTGGTGGAAGCATCTGTATTTATGAAGGGCGATCCAAACGACCTCCAATACTATGAAACTCGTTTCCAAGAAGCGTTGATGAAACTTAAAAACTTTAACGAAGCCCTTGGAACCAGAGATCAATACCGTTATGATAAATTAAGACCACAACCACAATGATTAAAAAGTTGAAAGGCAAGAAAATAGCCATTGTCTCAATGGGAAGAAGTCAATTAGATTATCATATGTCCATTAGCCACAGTCAGGAATATGATGAAGTTTGGGCGGTTAATTCTATGTGTGCGGTTATAAAATGTGATCGTGTATTTGTGATGGATCCTGTTTCTCGATTTTTTGATACCTTTGATGCGGGTCCACAAACTCAAGTAATGTGTAGAACACTTCCTAAACTGGAAATTCCGATATATTCGTGTGAAAAAGACAACAGAGTTCCCGCTATTGAGTTATATCCTTTAAAAGAAGTGGTAAAAGAATTAGGGTGTGGATACTTAAATAATACGATTGCTTATGCTATTGCTTTTGCGGCTTTAAATAAAGTAGGTTCTATCAATATGTATGGTGCTGATTTTAGTTATAGCACTAATATTCATTTTGGTGAACTAGGGAGAGCGTGTTGTGAGTTTTGGTTAGCTAAATGTATGGATCTTGGAATTGATGTTTCAGTTGCGGCAAGTTCTTCTATGTTAGATACTAACGTGCCTGAGGAACAAAAACTATATGGTTATCACAGGTTGGAAAATCCGCCTGTTGTGTATCTAAATAAAGGACAATTAGATATTACAGAGTCTTCTGAAATTGAAAAAGAAGAAGTTCATAAGGGTTTTTCAGGAAGAACAGAACAGATTACTTTAGGTCCTCCAGAACCAGAGGCATATTAAATGGAAACAGATTCGTTTATACTTTCTATAGGGGATCTTGGAGTAAAGACAACTCATGGTAGGGGTCATACAGCAGAAGAAGTTGCTGAAATGGCTACTAATAAATTGATTTCGGTGAGCGACACAGCACCAGAACCAATTAAAGCGCAAGCCCATGCTTTTAAAAATAAGTGTCACTTGATAATTACTCATTATATACAAGAGGCAATTAAAAACCATATGTGTACAATAGGTAATCAATTAGAGGCGCAAGGGAATAAAGACCTTGCGGAAATTATTAGGAGACTATAATGGCTATAACACAGGCAATGTGTACTTCTTTCAAAAGCGAGCTTCTGCAAGCGGTACATAACTTTAAAGCATCTGGAGGAAACTCTTTTAAGCTGGCTTTATATACAAGTTCAGCGACAATGAGTGCTTCTACTACCGCCTATACTACAACCGCAGAGGCATCAGGAACAAACTATACTGCGGGCGGATCAGCTTTAACAAATGTCAACCCGACCACATCGG